>Ga0164293_10003682_pt1 | contig 13084 bp, 9 predicted proteins | sample GEODES118metaG_FD_111487 | JGI IMG/M metagenome (GOLD analysis project Ga0164293, IMG submission 111487) | Eutrophic lake water microbial communities from Lake Mendota, Wisconsin, USA - GEODES118 metaG | ecosystem: Environmental > Aquatic > Freshwater > Lake | place: USA: Lake Mendota, Wisconsin... | reverse complement strand
TGATAAAGCCGGCCCAAGCCGTACAGGCACCTATTACAACTACTACGCTACCCAGGTGATGAAGCAGCATGGCGGCCCAGAATGGGATCGATGGAACGTTCGCATGCGAGACCAGCTCATCGGCACTCAGTCGCAATCGGGCCCATCGACAGGCAGTTGGTTTTGGGAAGATAGCCATAGCCACAGCACTACTTCTGGAGGTCGATTCTACACCACCTGCATGGCAACCATGATCTTGGAAGTCTACTACCGATACCTGCCCATCTATGCCGAACAAGGCGAAGAAGACGCCTTCGAACTATAAGCGGGCACTCGTGCGTCTTCAATTCTAAACCACCGGGTTGAACGTAGTGGAATTCGCCAGAATTCCCTTTGTTCTTGGAATTCTGGCGAATCCCACCTCCTCAGAATGAAGCGTTGAAGACGCACTAGCAAAAAAATGGAATTTCGATTGTTTAGCTTTGGAAACGTGAGGAGTTTGGGAATTTTCGTCAAATTCAGAATTGCCCGTCATTTGGGCTTTAGCTACAATCTAAGGGTAGTTTTGTTTACTTCCTTCTCCTAAAGGTGTGTCTATGAAAAGATTTCGTGTCGGTTTTACGCTCGTTGAGCTGCTTGTTGTTATTGCAATTATTGGGATTTTGGTAGGGTTGCTTCTTCCAGCTGTTCAGGCAGCCAGAGAAGCAGCACGTCGTATGCAGTGCTCGAACAACATCAAGAATATTGCGTTGGCGCAGCACAATTTTCACGATGCTTACAAGCGATTTCCCGCTGCGTCCCACGATCCACTTTGGCGCGGTGCTGTCACTAATGGAACCAATACCAACAGTTTTGAGCGGATCAGCTTCCTAGCATCCACTCTCCCGTTTATCGAACAAAACGCGCTGTACCAACGAATTGCTCCGTTTGCGCTTGCTGGTGGCCGTCCTTGGAACTTCGGTGCAATCACCGTGAGTGGCGTTGTGACTCCTAGTCCGTATGCGAGCCGAGTGGCAACATTCCGCTGCCCTTCGGACGGAATCAACTTGAATCCAGACGACATTCCTCCGACGAATTATGTCGGAAACCGTGGTGACATCTACTTGAACTCCGGTGACTGGGAATGGCGTGGACTCTATTCCAACGGTGAGCGTGGAAAGGCTGACTTGGGAATGAAAGACGGTTCTTCCAACACAATCATGATTTCCGAACTCGTCATCGGCCGTCAAAACGGTGTTTCGGGGCAAGATTTGCTTTTGGAAGGAACCGTTCGAGACTCGATCGGCCCAGTCGGTGGAACTTTCACACCCTCTTTGTGTTTGTCGCGTCGCGGTCCTAACGGAACGCTTGTCGGACCAAGTCTCCAAAATTCTTGGGGCAACACCGGATGGGGTAAAGGCCGTCGATGGGGCGATTCGCTCAACGCTTTCACCGGATTCTTTACCATTACTCCGCCAAATAGTCCTACCTGTTCAAACGATAATGCGGAATCGAATGCGATGCCACCTCCTAGCAGTCGACACACTGGTGGTGTGAACGCGGCTATGGCGGATGGTTCAGTTCGATTTATCTCTTCATCGATTGACGCCGGAAACTTGTCGGCATCGATGCCAGCACAACCTGCGAACTCTAGAACCTACACGGGACCTAGCCTTTGGGGAGTTTGGGGTGCTATGGGATCCGCAATCGGTGGCGAAGCAGTATCGAGCCAAGAATAGATTGAGCCTTGAAAGATTTTCAATGAGGGCCGGACTTTGTTCGGCCCTCAGTTTTTAATATCCGAGTCCAACCCAACAGAATAAGAAAAATGAAAGCCAAAAGTCTATTTGCTATCCTTCTAGCATCCTCTGCGTTCGTCGGTTGCGGTCCGTCTTACAAGCTGTATCCCGTGACCGGCAAAGTCACCTTGGACGGAGCACCGCTAGCCGGAGCGACGATAACGCTCCAGCCAGTGGGGGGTGATGCCAAACCAGCTTCGGCGACTTGCGACAAAGATGGCTCGTACTCTGTCGTGGACATGCGTCCCGAAGCTGCACCAGGAGCTGCTGCTGGAAACTACAAAGTAGGGATTCTTTGGTACAAGCCGAGTGTTGACTCCTCGCAAGCGACTGGCGAATCGTCATCCAATAAATCCGAAGACGGAAAGGCTGCTCGCACGACAGTTTCCGGCCCTAAGTCGGACCTGCCAGCAGCGTATCAGAACCCTGAGACCTCGGAACTAACACTGACTGTTGAGGCAAAACCCAATGTTAAGGATTTTGCATTGGACAGTAAGTTCAAAGGCAAAGCCAAGTAGACAGAGCCGACAAAAGTCAAAGTAGTAGGCACATTCCATGTGCCGTCCACCCAGAATCCCGGCAAATGTACATGAGCGGACGGCACGACGGAGCTGCTACTTTTGTCAGCTCTGTCCACGTTAGTTGACTTTAATTCCGAATAGAGCTTCGTGATCTCACGAAGCTCTATTTCTTTAAACCCTTATCTTGCTCGCCAGCTCCTTCGATCAGATATTCGACTCGCTCTCCCCCAATGACGAATCGCTCTTGTTTTCCGGTCGGCCATCGGACGGTGACGTTAGAAACATCGGAATCACGAAGCCCAAAGTAAAGTCTAGTTCCGTAATGGGTTTCGTAGCCACGGCCAGCCATCACGACTTGCTTTTGCAACTGGCCCGAACTGCTAATCACCTCCACGGAGGCTCCAATGGCGTCGCGGTTCGATTGAACGCCAACAAGCTGTAAGCTGATCATTCGATTCGCAGTTTGCAACTCCGTCCTTCCGACTGTTGGTCTTGCATTGACGTTCAAAACAACGAGATCGACATCTCCATCATTGTCTAAATCATCAAATGCAGCACCTCGACTGCTTTCAATTTCCAACAGAGCCGTACCAGACGTTTGGGATACATCTCGAAAAACGCCTTTGCCATTGTTCGCGAGTAGGAAGTTCTGAACCTTGACGCTAGTGCGGTCATCGATGAATCGAATGTTTGGAAGGAAATGGCCGCACGCTACGAAGATATCTTTACTGCCGTCGTTATCGAAATCGACTGCACCAATGCCCCATTTGACATGAGCGAGCAGTTTCGAATCGATCTTCGCTTTCGTTGTCGAATCGTTGTAAATCCCGGGGCCGAGGTTTTCGTAAAAGATCGGCATCTCTTCTTGATAGGTTGTCGTCAGAAAATCGAGTCGTCCATCATTGTTGATGTCGGCATACTCGACTCCCATGTTCCCATTCGCTCGGCCGTTTTGATCAAGAGCAACTCCTGCTAACAGAGCGTCATCTTCGAGATGCCCCTTTCCGTCGTTCAGTAGGAGGTAATTTGGTTTTTGGTCGTTGGCCACAAATAGGTCCATGTCACCATCGTCATCAAAATCTGCGGACAAAGCTCCCATTCCGGTGGACCGGAGCGAGTCGAGCCCAGAGGATTTAGATACATCGACAAAAGTAGAGTCGCCATTGCTCAAAAACAGATAGTGTTTTGCTGGCGGAAAATCGTTCGGACCGAGGGAAAAAGGATAGCCGTTGATGTGCCGAACACGGTGTTGGCTCATCGCGAACTCAACGTAACTCGCGGCAAAGAGATCTACATTTCCATCTAGATTAAAGTCAAAAAAGACATTGCCTGCACCGAATCTTGGCCCCATCAGGAGCCCAAATCTGTCGGTCGCCAGTTGGAATGTTCCATCTCCTGAGTTGAGGTAAAAAGCGTTTTCCCCAAAGCTACTAAGGAACAGATCAGGGTCGCCGTCATTGTCAACGTCTGCAACCACCACACCCATCCCATAGTGACTGTCCGCAAGTCCGCATCGTTGGGTGACATCTTCAAAGTGAAAGTTGCCCAGGTTGCGATACAGCTTTCCTGTTGGCATCGCATTTTCGTCGGAACCTGGTAACGGTGCACCGTTCACGAAATAGATATCAATCAACCCATCCCCATCAAAATCGAACAACGCGAGAGAACCAATCACTGTTTCCAAAATGTAGTGATTTCCGTTTCCACCGTCCGTGTGAACGAATCCGATTCCGTGCGATTCAGGATCAAGGCGTTCGATCGTTACCGGATATGGCTGTTGCCCCTGAATGGACCTAGCAGTAGAGGCGTTTCCAATCAACAACGTCAGAACGATCAAAACTCTATTGTTGATTTTTCTTACCGTCATATTTATTACCGAGGCTGAATGAACGTATGAACTCGGTCCACTTCGAGATCGCGATACTCGGTGGAATGCCCCATCCAATTGACAACGATGCTTTCAACTTTATTAGCGCTTCCCAACCCGAAATGAAGCCTGGACCCGAAGTGACTTTGATAGCTCCTGCCACTCCTTTTCTCTGCGGTTTGCTGATGCCCCTTTGTCTTGACGGTGACTTTAGCGCCGACAGCATTACGGTTCATCCATGTTCCGACCAACTCGATCTGAATCCAGTGGTTACCATTGGAAGATTCGTTCTGTAAATACGATGCCTTAGCATCGCTATTCAACGCAACACAATCGATATCACCATCGTTATCGAGGTCGTCGAACGCCATGCCTCGTGTGCTTTCAACGATCTTCATTCCATCCCCGGATTCGTTGCTAATGTTGGCAAAGATTCCTTTGCGGTTATTCGACAGGAGAACGTTCTGCACCTTGAAATCCGTTTGTTGTTCGACATCGTGCACCCATTTGAACAAATGGCCGTTCCCAATCATGAGGTCCCGATTCCCGTCGTTGTTGAAGTCCACTAATCCGACACCCCAATTCGCGTGATTGACGACATCCTTTCCACTTTTCGTTTGCAGCGTCACGTCTTGAAAACCAAGGGAACCTAGGTTCTTAAAGAGAACAGGGGATTGGCCCGAATAGGATGTCACGAAAAGATCTTCTTGTCCATCGTGATCCACATCCGCAGCATCCACTCCCATGCTTCCCAAGATGTTCCCAGCCCCCGTTCTTGCCACGCCCATGATCAACGCTTCATCAGTAAATTTTCCGTTGCCGTCATTCATGAACAGCAAATTGGGTCTCGCATCGGAACAAACGAAGATGTCTGTATCATTGTCACCATCAAAATCTCCACATACTATTCCCATACTGGGAGAACGTAAGGAAGCAATCCCTGACGATTCGCTTGCATCGATAAAAGCACCCGCCCCATCATTGAGCAGAAGGCGATCGTGGCGATAGTCGAATTTTTCTGGACCTGGTGGATAAGGATAAGAAAGGGACTTCACTTTATCGAATTTTGTGAGATTGAAATCAACATAATCGGCGACATAGATGTCCAAGTCTCCGTCCTTTTCCACGTCCAGAAAAGCGATCCCAGCACCAAACGCTATCGCCGATTTCGATTCGCCAAGCGATTCAGTTACGTCATCGAAGGTCCCATCTCCCTGGTTTTTCCAAAGGGTCACTGATCCAAAGTTCGAGATGACAATATCCTCGAATCCGTCTTCATTGAAATCGCCTGCAGTAACTCCCAGCGCGAACGTTTGGCTCGTCTGCATGTTGCTTTGCTGAGTTACTTCGCTAAACGACTTATTCTGTTGGTTTCGAAACAACGCATTGGACGTACTGCGAGCATTTGTAGGTAAGATCGACGACCCGTTAAGAAAAAGAACATCCACCCATCCATCGTTGTCGAAATCGAAAGTCGCCAAACCACTCCCCATCATGCTGACCAAGAATCCTTCTTCATTGGCACCATCATCGTGTAGAAAGTGCAGACGAGACTTTTCTGTGGCATCCGTCAGTACAAAGCGATCTTGAGCTGCCGCATACGATCCAGCTACTGCCCCAACTGCCAATGCAATTGCAAGTTTCCATCGAAGCCGGCGATTCATGAGCAACATGGTTTGTGCATGCCTATCACAAAGGAGTTTTGAAGCGAAGATCGGAGGGGAACTGAAAGCGAGCTTGTTGAATCGCGTCCGCCGCATCGGCAGCACGTCCTTCGCGTTGCAGTGCAGCAATCCACAGGGCATATGCATCTGGCCTCTTCGTCTTCATGGCAGCGATCTTTGCGTGTTTCGCACTGCGTTTGGTATCGCGATTTTGAAAACAAAAGTCGGCATAAACCAGATCCGCATTTCCCGTTGGATCCAATTTTACTAGCCGACGTAACGCTAGCTCGGCCAATTGCATCTCTTGTAGCGAAATGGCCAAGCTTGCTAAGTTATTGAAATTTACAGGATTTTCAGGTTCGACCTCCGCCAGCCTCTGATAGACGGCTAGCGAATCGCGGGTTTGTCCTGCCTTTTGAAACAGCGTTCCCAGCCCGACTAAATTGCGAATCGACAGAGGATCGAGTCGCAAGCCGTACAGATACCATTTTTCTGCATTGCGGATGTCTCCCTGGCTAGCCACGATCCCGGCGAGCATTCCGTAGGTGTGGCATGCAAACTGCCGAAAAGATTCCCGATACTTTTCATCATCGTTGCCGTCCGATTTCGGGATCTTGCTCTGTTCCTGCCTCACTGCGAGCGCTTCTTCTCGTTTACCAAGCCGTATCAATGCAGTAGAGAGCGCCATATAAGTGCCATCGCTCTTTTCCCCTGCAGAAAGGGCCGCACGAGCATTTTTTTCGGCTACCTGAAAGTTTCCGCGTTGCACTTCCGCTTGTGCAGATCGCAGCAAAATAGCACCGTCGTTAGGGAACAACCGAACTGCATTCTCTAGTACACTGCACGCTTGTTCGATCTCACCCGATTGCAAATAGGCATTGCCGAGTTCTGCGTGAATTCGTGGCTCGTTACTTCCCGCCTTGATCAGTGGCGTTATCAACTCGATAACCTCGGGATACTTTCCTAGTTGAGTCAGCTGTTTGCTATAGTCGGCTATCGCTGAGACATTGTTTGGATCGAGCTTTAAGCAATCGCGAAAATGAGCCAGTGCTTTCTCGGTTTGAAGTAGCTCTGAATACGTCAGTGCTAGTACGTAATGAATCGGTGCTTTTTTCTCGTAAGTATCGAGTGCCTTGTCGAGCCTAGCCAGGAGATCTTCTTTTTCTATTTTGGTATCGAATGGTCGTACCTGAAGAGGAAGTTGCAATTTCGCTTTCTTGACGGCAGGTGGCGGCTGCATTGTTTGCCTCGGTGTTGAATCCAAACTTCGCGATCTGTTTTCTTCTTCCCGTTCGGCGGAAGGCGGAAGGACACGTAGAACGAGTGCTAACGCCAAGGAGCTAAGTGCTGCAACAACCCAGTAGCTAGCGTTTTTCCTGAAGAAGGATTGGTAGGAACTTGTTTGCTGAAGACGCTGCGCAGGCGCAACCGGTTTTCTGCGACGCCTCTGCTTTTGCATCAATCGAGTCCCTTGTGTTTCGTGAAAAAGTCCTGCTAATCGCGATGTCCTCGGACCCTAGAAAAAAGTGCCTGAACAACTAGGATATTGTAACCACCCCATGAAGAATACGAAGGTAGGTTGACGAAAGACACTTCTAAGTTGCTTAAAAGAAACCGATGACGTCAAATGGCGTTATTTCTATTTTAGGATCCGCCATGCCCAAATTCTTAAACCTCCTATTGATCCTGCTTTCCTTATTGAACGCAATTGGGATTGCTGGAATTTTGATTTGGCGATGGCCAACCACGGCACCTTCGAAAGAAGTCGAACGCGCAAAGGTCGAGATCCCAGAAAGACCGAATCTTGCAAATGTAGCCCCAAGCTCACCGAATGCCTCGGAGATCCAGAGACTCAGGAACGTTTCCTTGAATATCGCCGAAATGACGGCGAGACGATTTCCAACCGACGTGAACTCTCTCTGCCTTTTGGCCAAACTCCATCTGCGAATGGGGAACGCCAAGGGGGCGATTCAAATTTGGAAAAGCCTGATCGATTCCAAAACCGACGCCGCTGAGCCCTACCTAGATCTGGCGTTCTACGAACAAAAGATGAGCAACCACGAAGCAGCCGTGACATTACTGCAACAGGCGATCGAACGCGAGTCGCAACGGAACGATCTGTACATGCCGTTAGTAGAATCTTTACTCGCACTCAATAAATCGGACGATGCCGTCGAATGGCTTGAGCGGCTTCTCAAGGTCGATGTCAATGATCCAGTCGTCTGGAATCGACTCGGACAGGCGTACGTGCAATCGAATAAACTTCCCCAAGCGATTGCTGCGTTCGAAGAGTCGTTGAGCCTTGATCCCTTTCTGCGAGATGCGGCCTTCGGACTTATGGACGTTTATCGAAGTCTTAAGGATGAACCTCAGGTCTCAAGACTTACCGAAAAAATTGCATTTATCGATCAAACTTTTCCTCGCCTTGCACCCGAAGATGAACGTGCGGATCCGGATCTGACCAAGGCTCGAAGTCTGGCTGCGTTTACTTGCACCACGGTTCTTGAAGTTCTAGATGCCAAACGTGATAGCGAATTTACCGCTTTGGCAATCGAACAACTCGTAGAATTGGCATCGGACGTTCCAGCTCTCAAGAAGGACTTGCTCGATCGTTACTCTCGTACTCAAAGCTCTCAGAATGTTCTCCGTTTTCTTCAGCTTCAATGCGATCGAACTCCCAGCGATACGGAAGCTTGGCTGGCGCTGGGCCGCTTCGCGATTCAGATTCGCGATCTCGATCGAGCTGAAACGAGCCTGCGGAAAGCGATCGAGTTAAAGCCGGAGGACCCGATAGGCTATTCACTATTGTCTCAGGTGCTGATGCCATCGAATCGCAATCCGAAACTTGCTGTTGAATATGCACAAAAAGCGGCTGACCTTTCGCCAACCTCCGCAAACTTCTATCTTTTGGCAACTGCACATTATCACCACAATGAACGTGATAAAGCCAAGAGCCTTTTTGCCAAGGCAATTGAATTGAACCCCGCCAATAACGAAGCGATAAATGCTCTCGAAGCGCTGGAGAATCAGAAGTGAATTTCCGCTTCCCAGCATCGATCCTTGCATGGATCGCGTTGATTGTTTTGGGAGCGGGATGCAATGAATCTCGAAAGTCATCAGACGTCCCCGCAAATAAAACGAAGAACGAATCTAGTGCACCCTCGTTTCCCATCCGTTTGACGGATTGCACCGAGCAGTCGGGTATTAGCTTTGTTCACCATTACGACTTGGGAGGGGAGCGGTACATCATTGAGACGGTCGGCAGTGGGATGTCTTCCTTTGATTTCGATTCGGATGGCTGGGTCGACGTCTACTTTCTGAATGGATCGAGTATTCCATCGGATCCAAAAGATATGTCACCCAACGAGTTGTATCGCAATCTTGGAGAATTACGCTTTCAGAATGTAACGTCGCTGGCAGGATGTGGTGCGGAAGAATTCGGCATGGGCAGCGTTGCTGCAGACTACAACAACGATGGGTTCGCAGATTTGTTTGTTAACAATTTCGGAGCCAATAAACTGTATCGGAACAACGGTGACGGGACCTTTTCGGAGATGGCCATGGAGGCGGGTGTCGTATTGACGGACCGATTCGGATCAGGTGCTACATTCTTTGATGCGAATCGCGATGGCAACTTGGATTTATATGTTGCAAACTATGTAAAATCCCCGATAGAGTCGCATGTACAGCGAACGACCGATGGCTACCCGAGCTACCCTGGCCCTTCGGACTTTCATGGCGAGAATGATGCTTTCTTTCTCAATTCAGGGGATGGCGCATTCCAGGATCACACTGCTGCCGCAGGGATGGGTAATGTTGCGTTGACATCCATGGGTGTTATTGCCGCGGACTTGGATGACGATGGAGATGACGATCTTTTGGTGGTCAACGATGTCGATCGCAATCTGTTGTTCCAGAATGATGGCAACGGAACCTTCATCGAGACAGGTGTTCTTTCGGGCATCGCTTTCAACAAAGAAGGACGACGCAATGGAAATATGGGGGTGGACGTTGGAGATTACAACGGTGACGGCCATCTCGATGTATACACAACGACATTCAGCAATGAGAACCCTGTTCTTTATCGAAACGATGGTCAATCCAACTTTCAAGATGTAACGCAAGAAACAGGAGCCGGCAAAGACCTCTTCCCTCATGCGAATTGGGGACTTGCCTTTCTTGATTTGGAGAATGATCGAGATAAGGATCTATTCGTTGCGAATGGCCATACCGATCCTCAAGTCGGATCGTGGTCGTTCACAACATCATGGAAAGTTGCCAACACCGTTTTTGCCAATTTCGGAAATGGCAAATTTTCCAACATCACTCCGCTCTGCGGAAGCGGGTTGGCTCCTGTCGAGAGTAGCCGTGGACTCGTCGTCGAGGATTTTGATAATGATGGTGACCAAGATCTGATTGTCTCGAACTCGTTGGCGAAGCCGACCGTCGTTAGAAACGACTCTTCGCAACGTGGTCACTGGCTTCAGATACAATTGATCGGATGGAAGAATGCTCGAGACGGCGTTGGTGCTCGTGTTTCGATTCGAACAACAAACGGTTCTCAGATCGATCAAGTTGTCAGCGGGAGAGGTTACCAAAGCTCGTTCGGTAATCGTCTGCATTTCGGATTAGGAACCGATACTGAAGTTTCGGAAGTCGTAGTACGATGGTCGGATGGGACCATGCAAAAAATTCACCCGACCTCCGTTGATACACTGCTTCAGATTCGGCAAAGCGACACGCCATGACTTCCAGACGATTTCGGTTGTTTGTCATTCTTGGCATCGGAGTAACGTCGCTTCTTTTGGCAATCGCATATCTACAGTTCTACATTGCGAGGCCCATTGGATCTGGTCCGGCTGGGCCGGCGGTCTCTCGCGATCCCTTTGAGAAAACGTGGACGGAACAACCCGTACTCCTCCTTGGTATCGGAGACAGCATCACCGCAGGATTGGGAGCCAAGAATACGAGCCATAGCTACTTTCAACGATTGATTTCAAGTCCAATAGACGAATTCGAGGAAATGAAGGGCGTTTGCCTTTCGCGTGTTCTGCCGAATCTACAAACTCGCAATCTTGCAATCTCGGGTTCGACTTCGATTACTCATGCAGAGATCGTTGATGAGAAATTGGAAACACAACCGGCGGATGTCTATGGCATCGTCGTAATGACGACCGGTGGAAACGATTTGATCCACAGTTACGGTCGATCGCCTGCTCGCGAGGGTGCCATGTTCCTGGCCACGATGGAACAAGCGAAACCTTGGATTGAGAACTTTGAAAAGCGACTAATCACGATGCTGGATACGATTACCGCCAAGTTTCCGGGTGGCTGTGAGATCCATCTTGCAGATATCTACGACCCAACCGACGGTGTGGGGGATGGAGCAAGTATCATGTTGCCGGCATGGCCAGATGTTTTAGCCATTCACGCCGAATACAATCGAACGATCAATCGATGCGCCGACGCACGCGATCATGTGCATGTGGTTCCATTGCACAAAGCCTTTTTAGGACACGGTGGGCATTGTCGCCAATTTTGGCAACCCTTCTATGACTCCAAAGACCCTTGCTATTGGTTCTACGAAAATGTAGAAGACCCCAACGATCGCGGATACGATGCAATTCGACGACTCTTTATGAATTCCATCATCACGCACTCGAAACTTCTACCATGAACCCAGGGTGCGCTGCGTACCGCTGCGACCCTGTGCTACGGAACGCAGCCGTTGGCGTAAAGGCCGATGCGTGGACTCGCCAAAGGGGATCCATGCATCGCAATACACCAAACTTCGGGATATGGTGGAACTCTTAGGATTCTACAAAGACTTAGGACAGGCCAGGTACTTCGAAGCCGGCACGGTAACTTCTCTTGAGAAGCTTGTTCGCTTCGGGCATGTTTTTGATTTCCAAACGCTTGGCATCGAAATCCAATTGCTGACCTGGATAACGGTTCGCAACAACACCTAGCAAAAGGGCTTCGGTCAACGGGCCTGCATAACTAAAGCTCGCACTCGTTGATCCGTTACCCATACATGCATCCACCCATTCGTGATAGTGATTCTTGTCTTCCAGTTTGGGGCGAACATAGTCGCTGAACTTCTCTTCAGGAAAGAGTATCGCCTCACCGACATGGGGCAGCAACAAAACGCCCTCTTGTCCGACGAACAAGGATCCTTGACCAGGCAGCTTGAATCCCGGTGGCAATTTCAGGCTATCGACCGAGGGGGGAGCGAAACTGCCATCGTACCATATCCATTGCAACGTCTCTGTCGTGTACCGAGTCGCTGGAAACTGATACTCGACGGTATTCTTTTCCGGATGGCCGATTCCGGTTGCAGGTCTACAAGTTGTCTTCACCCAATTCGGGGCCGTCAACTCTAACGCAGCGTAGGGCGTATCGAAGATATGCACTCCCATATCCCCCAAGGTTCCGGTACCAAAGTCGATCAGTTTTCGCCAATTCCCTGGATGATAGATATCCTTGGAATACTCACGCGATGGCGTCACCCCCAACCACAAATCCCACTTCAACGTATCTGGCACTTTTGCAGGAGCCAGCGGGCCGCCGTCGTATCCCCAGTTTTTGTTCGACCACGCGTGAACCTGGCTCACTTTCCCAATAACATTGCTTTGAATCATTTGAACGGCTCGTCGATATTGAACCGACGAATGGACTTGAATCCCCATCTGTGTCACCAACTTTTTGCTTTCCGCAACAGCCCGCAGTTGACGTGCTTCGAACACTTCGTGCGTCAACGGTTTTTGGCAATACACCGGCTTATTGAGATTCATGGCCGTCATGGCTGCCGGTGCATGCGTGTGATCCGGTGTGGATACCACGACAGCATCGATCGAACTGCCATAACTGGCCAACATCTCTCGATAATCCGAAAACAATTTGGCGTTGGGATGCTTTTCTTGAGCTTTTACCAATCGAGTAGAGTCTACATCGCAAAGCGCGGCTACCTCGACCATCGAATGAGAAGCGATGGAGCCCAAATCGGAGCCCCCCATCCCGCCCACTCCGATATGGGCGGTTCTCAATTTTCCAATCGCAGATGCACTAGCTGATCGTCCGGATGCCCCGAACAAGGGTATAGCGGATGCAGCGAGCGAGGCTTGTACGAATGCGCGTCGTGTTCGTGGATGACTCATGGTGGTCCTTCGGTAGGCTGGTAGGTGAGGTATCGGCAGAATTTACCTTTGCCAGCATAGCGGAGCGGTATGGCGGATGCAATCAAATGGCACGCTTTCGCCAAGCATTGCATCGCAT
>Ga0164293_10003680_pt1 | contig 13086 bp, 9 predicted proteins | sample GEODES118metaG_FD_111487 | JGI IMG/M metagenome (GOLD analysis project Ga0164293, IMG submission 111487) | Eutrophic lake water microbial communities from Lake Mendota, Wisconsin, USA - GEODES118 metaG | ecosystem: Environmental > Aquatic > Freshwater > Lake | place: USA: Lake Mendota, Wisconsin... | reverse complement strand
CCTCTATAGGCTTGTTTGTTTTTATGTTTTTATTTCTCTCATTAGCAATTCTAATGACATTTTGAATACTTTGATTGACTTGTTCTACGTTATTCAAATTATTTTTTAAACTCAGAATACTTTCTGCAAAGTTTCCAAATTTATCCGCAGGCTTATGATTAGTGCTTGCAAAAACTTCTCTTCTGCCATCTTTAGAAGCCCAAACTAAATTATAGTTTGTTGACGCTAAAGCAACTCCACTTCCAACAGAACTTGGGTTTGCAAAGTTGGTCATATCCATAATCTTTCCAACTGACTCTGTTGGTGAATAGTTTGCTAATCCAATTTGAGGGCTTGCCATTTGTTGCGCTGGATTTGGTTGTGCAGCTTGCGGCATATTTTGAGGTTGATTTATTGGCTGTGGCCTTTGACCACTCCCTACATCAACACCATCGTCGATCATGTCTTGCATAGTAGACTGAAGTTCAGCCATTGACTTAGTGATTTTGCCTACATGACCTAAATCAACATTGTCTTTACGTGCAAACATATTCATCACTGCGACTTCTAAAAAGTTTAGTGATAAGTTGATAAGGTCTAGAATATTAAGTCCAGATCTTGGGTCAATACCTAAAGCACCTAATACAGCAGCAACTGTCGAGTTTTGATTAGCACCTGGTCCTGCTAAAAGTTGACCACCCACAAGAGTCCCTGCCTGTTGAGCAAGTCTCATAGCAACATTAGTGGTTTTATTTGCTTGTCTTAAGCAACTTTCATATGCAGTTCTTTCACTAATGTTTTCAGGTATTTCTTGCAAAGCCAAAACAATATTAGAGTTTATTTCATTGGCTTTCTTTTCTAAATTTGTTGCTTCACTTAGTACATCGTCAACATCATAAATTTCTTGAATTTCGCAAGACTCGAAAGCACCATCACCAACACAACTTAATTCTATAAATTTGACTCCATAGTTTTTTTCGTAAGCTCTTTTGCCAGTTTCAGGATAAATCTTGCCTTTATATTTCTTTAAGTGTTCGCAGTAATCTCTTTCAGTGTAAGCTTTATTATTGCAAATTGAGCAGACACCCCACTCAACGCTTGCTCCCATACTGACATCATGAATAACACCAGTTCTAATGTTTCTTGCTATATCAGGATATGCTTCTTCATCAACAAAAAAAGTACAGTAGACGCAGTTTTCTTTTTCATCCCATTCAGCATATACAACCATTCCTTTGGCTTGTTCAATATCATCATTTTTATGGTTTGTATATATTGGAACGCCTTCGAATGATTTATAAGCTGGGATTTTTTGACCTTTTAACTCAACTTCTTTGAGTAGTTCTTCTTTAGAAAACAAGTCACCATTTGCATTAACTACATCTGCATCTATTGCTCTGGCTCTCACCCAAAGTAACTTAGCACCTTGGCGAGCTTGCATTTCCTTAACGATATCGAAATCTTTGTATTTTTCTAATACTTCTTTTGGATCAGCATAGAGTGATTGTAAACCAATTTTGGCTGCCTCTCTCATATTCGAGGAAGCAGTTTTTATTAAGTGTTCTCTTGCTGTAACTCGATCGTTTTCATTAAGAAAACTTTGCACAGTTATAGCACCACCTTTCGCAGCTCTATACATATAAAAATTCCTTTAAAATAAAGTTTCTGATACCTGTATTCTAAAAATCTACTCTTCAAACCTTTAAACTGTTAAAAACTAAACCCGTCGAAAATGACGGGTTTATTGTACAGTTTGTGAAATTATAAATATTTTTCACCTTGACTGTCCGAACTTTGTCCTGTCCGTTTTTTGATTGCATTAATCAAAACATTTATGCAATCTTGTGGATGATCTTGTAATTCTTTATCAGTAAACCTAACAATGATCCATCCATTGACAGCAAGTTCAGAATCTCTTCTTTTATCTTTTGCAATTTTATCTGGGTTGTTATGCCAAATTTCTCCATCAGCCTCAACACCAATTTTTAAGTTTGGTATTGCTCCATCTAATTGGTAATCCATTGTTGGTCCAGCAGAATATTGTGCATAAAGAGGAAATGGCATATTCAAAGACATTAAAAGACCATATAGTTTCTTCTCTAAAGATGTAAACATTTTTGGTTGATTAATATTTTCAAGTTTTTTAGCAACGACTTGTCTTGCAGATTCATTGTCAACATTTGCGTAAGAACTAATTTCGTTTATAGCATATGTGTTCAAAGGATATGATGAAGAACCACCAACAAACGGGCTATCAATCACGCCAAATAATCCATCATATTCGTTAGGCAGAGGACCTAAGCTTGCACGTCCTGTCACTGGTTTCAAACTCATCAAGAAACCTTCATGAGCAGATGACCTAATCTTTTTGCTTGCTGTTCTAACCTTATCTGATTTATTTAATTCATCTAATCTATCTTGGTATATACTATTTACAATATCAGACGCAAGTCTGTAGTTATCAAGCATAGATTTTGCTGTTGGAGCAGGAGCACCACCTGGAGGAGCAGCAGGAGGAGGAGCCCCACCACCAACTGGAGGAGTCCCAGGAGCACCGCCCACACCCAAATCAGGCGCCGGAGGAGCACCACCCATGTCAGCACCACCACCAAAACCTTGTCCGGTAACTCCACCGCTTTGAAAACTTAATGAAATATTTGGTGTGCCAAAACTTTGGTCATTCATAAAGTTTGCGCCTTGCTCATATCTCAATCTTTCAATCTCTTGATCTGAGTCTAGACCAAATGCTTCAATAAGGGATACATTTGAAATTACACCATTTTGATTTGCTGTAACAAGCATCTGAAGCTTGCCGGTGTCATCTCTCAGTTGAAGATCGTCAAATTTTATACGTGGATAAATAATCTCTTCTTGTCCACGTTCTCCTTCAATTACAAAGCCATTCCATTTAGCAACTGGAAGAAAAATATTCATTTCTATCCAATGTGCAACTTCCCTACGGAATGTTTCAAGTCTCTGCGCCATTGCAAGGAGGCCAACCTGGGCATTGCCATAAGTTGGACCTTCACCATTCAATAATGCTTTGTTGAGCATAACACCGTCTAAAATTTCTTGTTCAATCATCTCAAATTCACCAGTCAATGGGTGAATCTTCCCTGTTGCGCCATACCACTCTAAGTCAAAATTATGGTGTGTTACAAGTGTAAGATTTGGGTCATTTGCAATAGATGCTAACTCATCTTGGACATTATCGATATCTTCTTGAGATGCCGGTCTAGTATCACTACCTATCTTGACAACTTTGATAGGTAAAATAAGACGCTCAGCAATCATGTATTGTGCTTGTCGCAATTTGTCTTTGTAAGTTAAGATTGGGAACAATGGGCGTATCATTGAGATACCGTAATCTTCCCAAGGATTTGAACCATACTTAAAGTGATGAATAGATATCTCGTTAAGCTTGATAGGATCTCCTTTTAAGATTAACTTCTTTATTTCATCAGGTATAGAATTGTAAATATCTTTAGGATGCCTTTCATTTACAATTCTTATTTCTTCAGCAGAAGGTCTATAAGCATAGCTTCCCTGCTGATCAATCATTCCAGGAGTCTTGATAACATTATCTGGATTTAAGATAGAAATTGATTTCCACGTTGCACCATCATGTTGGCATTCTTCGTTTTTATCCTCATCCCAGTTTGAACCATGGCAATGTGGGCAGTCAATAGAAAGCAGAACAAAAGCATCACCTAATAAATGATAAACTTTTGAAATCTCAGGCAACCATTTTTGAAAATTAAGTTTTTCAACTAATTTTTCAAAATAGTCTTTGACATAAGAAGAAGAACATTCTAATTTCCAACCAGAGAATGGATAGTTGGTATAGAAGTTAATTGCTGCAGCAACTTTAGGTTCATTATTTTTCCACCAGTTTGCCCATAGATAAACTTCACGACGAGCATTTGGGATCTGGAATGAAGAAGGAGTAAGAAACGGAGAATAAAAGTTAGGAGCAGTTGTGATAGAATTGATACTGGCAGATCTTGTAACACCAGGGCCTAAGCCTAAACCAATACGACTACTTGCATATGCTTGTTTGGATTGTGGAGAACCTGTGCTTGTTGAGCCTGAAACTTGTGTTGCTGCTGTTCTTATAGCAGATGCAAGAGATGTTTTTGTTGCCATAACATATATTATACCGTTCTATTTTTTATTAGAACCAAGTTTGATTTGACGGAAGTTGTCCAAAGAGTTTAGGATCTTGTTTTCCAGTTAATGCTTGTGTGTATCCCTCGCCATTCTTAAGGTGTTGGAATCCTTCTCCCCTTTTACTTGCATTTGAGTCTTCAGGAGTTACATTATTATTCTGTTGTCTTGAGCCTTCTAAAAGTTCTTCAAGAGTTGTTTTTTCTGGATCTTCATGAAATTCAGAATGCCTTCTAGCTTCTATAGACGCTGACTGAGGACTGACAATGAATTGACCATTGTTATCCATGTTCATTCTATGAGGTCTATTAACTAGTAAATCCCAAATTTCTGCCTGTTGATCTTTTGTCATCTTGTAATAATCATCAACACTTTTGTTCATTTTTTTGAGAATACCAGGAAGTTCATCGTAAAGACCTTGTGGATGGTTGTCTATGTCTTTAACTACATCAACTCCAGCATAAGGCTTATCAGAAGATTTATTTCTTGAAAAATCTACTCCACCACCAAATGATACGACTTTTCTATACCACATCGTCGTATTCTTCTCTTTTAGATTCCATAATGTAATCTAGGCCAAGTTCATTGGCAAAGTTCTTTAGATCGTCTTCAGAAAATTGGTGACCCAAATCATCATCATCTGTGTCACTTAATAACTCTTCAATGGTCTTATCATTTTTATTATTTTTTCTATGAGATTCTAAATCTTTTTCAATTGATTTTTCATCAATTTTTTTTGACGCAGAAATGTTCTTATTAAGTAAATTAGTTACTGATTCTTTTGGTTCAGCCTTATCTTTATTAAGTTCATCTCTATAGTTTTTAGGTTCTTTGCTATCAAGAAGTTGCTCAGCGTATGATTTTTCCATATCGCCTTTTCTAGAGTAAAGACCATCTTCAAGTTGTTCTTCTCTTGTAGTTTCAGTCTCAGACTCTGCTTTATTTAGTTTTCTCAATAACGCTTCTAAATAATCATTTCCGCTTTGCTCTTCTCTTGGCAATTGAGAATCTATAGTTTTCATAGAATCAGATTGTGCTTGTTTTGGTCTAAGGACTGGTTTATCACCTTGTTGATGACCATAACTTGATTGTTTTGCATTTGAAAGTTGTTTTTCTCTAGAGTCTGATTCGTTATGCTTGCCTCTGACTTTGTTAACACCTCTGTCAGAATTCTCAAATCTTGCTTCGAAGCCAACTTCACCTTCAGTTAGTTTCTTGGATCTTTCACCTTCAGCAAGATTAAGTAAGTTTGCTTCATTGTCAGGATGTCTGTGAACATCTAATCTTGCCATAACTTCATCGTGGGATTGGAATGCTGTTTTCATCCAATCAGCATAGGCACAAGTTACAGTTCCATCTTTGCCTATTCTTGAGTCAATGCAGTTTTCTCTACACTTAGAAATCTCCATAGGAACAGGGCCTCTACCTTGCATTTTGCCTTTAGGGCACAATAGATATGGCTCATTGTCTTGAGTTGACAGCGAAGTATAAGCAACTCTCTTCATTTCTGATGGAGTAATGCTAGAAAATGTATTTCTTAATTTGGCTGAAACTTCTTCAATAGCATCTTTGTTTCCAGAAAGAACTAAACTTCTTGCCTTGTCTAAGAAAGATTTGGAAATAACACTATCGGAAAATTTATATAAATTGTCAATTGCATTGACAGATTCTATTTGCCAAAATCCTGAAGATTTTTCTTCTTTTGTGTAGGCTACTCTTTCTAACTTAACAGCATCAAAATCTTTATTTAAGAAACTTTGTAGAGACATGTAAGCATATCTAAGAATATTTCTCTGATTAGCAAGTTTAATGCTATTTAGGTTCTTGTAAGCACTATGAACTTTTGACGCAGGTAAGACACAAAAGACTTTAGGGCCACCCATGGACTTAAAACTATTTGTTATCGGATCGTCATCAAAATCATCTGCTGATAAAACATGAAAAGGGGAAGAAGATGGCATTTTTTCAGAATCTCCAAGATTCATTAAGGAATCTTGAAGCATTTCTAACAAGCCCATACCACCAATTTTAGATTTGTCTAAAATTTTATCAACTTTCTCTGGGTCATGTGTTTCGTATTTAGTAGTGATTTTGTATCCGTGTTCCATAATTAATTTCCTAATCCAAGCATTGACAATTCTTCTTTATCAAAGCCTCTGTCAACTAATGCTTTTCTTATTTGCGCCAGTTCTTCTTTTGCGCCATTTTTGTCAGCAGGATCTTTGAAATCACCCTGAGGAGTTGATTTACTATAATCTAATAAATCTAGTAAGAAACATACTCTGGCAATTAATTCTGCTGTAGATCTTTTGTGAAATTTTGGAGATTCATCGTAGTTTAAAGAAGCAGTTTTTACAGCTTCTTTTTTACTGTCCTTTGCATCATCTTTATCATCGTCTGTTTTTAGTTTTCTATTATAGTCTTTAACGATATCAACTGCTCTTTCGACAGTTTCTTTGTTCCAATATTTTAGCTTAGAAATATATCTAACAATATCGTTTTTCTCTACACCATGATCAAGAAGTTTTCCAACTTTTCCCATCAAAACTCTAAATGGATTTCCACGGGTCTTTTTCTTTTTCTTTTGTACTGTTTGTGCTGCTCGTGAATTATTGTACACTTTGTCTTCCTTCTTAGATGTGATATAGAGTTCATTTATGTCTCTAGCAATATCTTGATAAGTAGGGTCCAATTCGCCTGTCAATGGATCTTTTGTTCTTGTACGACCACTGTTAGAGTGCATTAAAGCTTGAGATAGTGTGTCTAATTTATGTCTTAGACCCCTATCCATTACTCTGAGACTTACATTAGCAACTTTGTCTGCAAGAACTTGAAAGTTATCTTTACTTGCCAGTACTTCTTGAATTATGTCTTTTAATTCTGCTTCAGTTACGCCTTCAATCTCTTCCCCACCTAATGGAATATTATTTATGCCATTGGCAGGATTTGAGGCAATTGCAGGGCCACCAGAATTGTTTGGATCCATTTTTTAACTTAAATCTAAATCAATGCTATTATAGATGTCGGAAATAGTTTGTGCTCTATTTTTTGATTTTTCTGAAATTTGATCTTGAAAATTCTTTTGAATCGCTAATCTTTCATTTCTGACACGATCTTGATTAGCAATGCGTAAACTTTCTCTTTGATCTAAACTTTCAGGATCGATCATGCCAAATGTTGAATTAAATTCACTATCAGAGGAAGTTCTCAAGATAGAATGTGCTCTGGAATTAACTACATTTGATTTTTTGATTTTAGAGATATTTTTCTCTTCCCATGTTTGATGTCTTGAAGCCTTAGCCTCTCTCTTTCTTTGTGATTCAACAATAGCTTGTTCTGTTGAACTTTCTTGTGAATTCAAAAATTCTCTCGAAATTGAAATCATATCTGGGTTGAAAATATTTGAAGAACCTCTAAGCATACAATCCATATATTCTTCTGAAGAAAATGCTTTTAATCCACTAGTGGTGATTCTAGCAGACTCGCCCTCATCGTAAAAAGAGCCCGATCTCTTGATGGAACCTAAATCTTGAGAAAACATTCTTTCTTCGACAGATTCTTGTCTTAAATCATTGTAGAGAGATGGCCCAGAAATTTTTTCCCAGGACTTAGAAAGTGAATTTGCTTCTTTGGTAAAGCCAATATTGTTCTTAGAAATCTTCATTCTGTTTTCTGCAGAATTATTTCTTAGTTCAGCATATGGGTCTTCTTCAACTTCAACTTGAGCGCCAACAAATTTCTTTTCTAAAAAACTTGGAATGTTTTCAGTTTCTGATACTTTTCTGAATCTCATATTTATATCCTTAATTTATTCAAGAACGTCCCAAGGCCTAAACCTTGGGACTTATTTTTTCTTGAGGAATTAATTTTTCTTATCGTATTTTTTTGTGAACAAGGCATCGATCCATTCTTGATCGCCATAGCCAAGGTCATTTTTCCAATAATCTACAAGTCTTGAATAGTCAGCGTCTGAAAGAGTTGCTGTCTTAATCATAGAACTAGCAGCAGCAATTTTAGTATTGATGTCTAATTCAGATGCTAAAACGCTTTTAATTTTTGTAGTATTATCAGCTTGAACTGCAGGCATTTCGCCCAATCTTGCTTGGATATACTCAACTGGGAAACCTTCAGCAAGGGCCTTTTGTGCAAAAGCAGTCTTCATCGAAGAAGTCATTCCTGAGTTGGAAGTGCTTCTAGATGCAGTTTTATGTGTCTTTGGTTGATTCACATTCTCTTCAACGCTTTGGACAATTGCTTCTCTATACGCTCTTCTTTGTGCTAATCTAACAGACTTATCTTTTTCAGAAGCAATTCTTGTTTCAATTTGTGAAGCAAGTCTAACTCTTCTATCATGTCTAGCAGCAAGAATGGCACTCTTTAAGTGCTCATCGCCAGCAGCTTCTGCTGCTTCTACTGCATCTGCAGAAAGTTGGGAAGGATGGTTGAAGATATATGCCTTTTTAACTTTCTCGTCTTTCTTAGGACCTTTTCTCTTCATAGGACCTTTAGCATCGTCTTCGTCTTCTTCATGATCTTCATGATCTTCATCATGCATTTCTTCATCATCATCTTTAGACTTGTTTTGCTTACCCTTTTTATTCTTCGCTAACCATTTGGCTAAACCAGAATCAGGATCAAGGCCTTTTTTCTTTGCTGTTTTGTATGCTTCAACCATCATTGCATCAACGTCTTCATCAGACATTTCTTCATCGTCTTCTTCAGCGTACATGGATCCAGACTCTCTGTCATTAGATCTTGCTTCATTGTCAAATGCTTCAGGGTGTGCGTTGTTCAAAGCTTTCAAGAGCTCTGTAGGTAATTTCTTACCTTCGCCACTTTCAGCAGCAGCAAGTCTTTGATTAAATGTATCCCAATCTATACCTTGAAAAACAAGGTCAGAATCAAGAGGATCTTCTTGATATCTGTTTGGGAAAATTCTATCTGCCATAATTTTGTTTTCTCCTCAAGAAAAAATACATTAAAAAACTTCTTAAATTTAAAGGGTAATTCCTTTAATGCATCTATTTATTTTCTTTATCTAAAATCAGTTTGTTGCCCTTCATTATAAGCTTATCGCCTACTTTTATACCCAATTTATCAAAAGTTCCCTTATTTGCTTCTACAACAAAAACTATTTTTGAATTGTCAGGGTATACAGACTTTGGATCTTCAGCTTCCATATCTTTAATATCTCTTATTCTATACTTTTCGTCTAAGAAAGCTAATGATAATGGAAAACTTACATTTTTATTCCAAAAAGAGTAACAATCTGGATAATCAAACTTGAAAACGACAACTTCAAAGTTTTCTAAAGGGTCTGCAAACATTAAACCTTTTGTTCTAAGTTTGTCGTTATCTGCTAAAAACCTAATTTCAAATTCATCACGGAATTTGTCCTTAGTGAGTCATGAACCTACTTTCTTAAATTTATTACTAGATGCTTTGACACTTCTTGCTGCTTCTAAGTCAAATCTATCTTTAGTTCTTTGCTTTCTGAATTCATTTACGTTTTCAGTAGAAAGATAATGATCTCTAAGTGCGAGTTTCGCTCTATCTGTTAATTCGACTGATCTGCCATATCCAGTCAATAAACCTGCAGTCTTAAGAGCAAGCAAATCATTGTCAGAAATATTGGTAGGCACACTGCATACTTTGCCATCTTTGTTGAGGGCTAGTTGAGATGCTGCTGTTACAACTTCGTCTGTTGAAGCATCTATTCTTCTCAACATATCAATATATCTTGTGCTGATCTTTGCTGCTTCTGCCTTTTTTGGTTGCTGAGAGACACCAAGAAGTTGAATTTGAATATCTGATAATCCAAGTCCTTCCATTGATGGTCCGTCAAACAATTCCGCATGCAAATCTAAACTATGTACTGGCTTAATTGGTATTGGCATAATAATCTCCTTATCTGTTTGGTATTCTATTTTTCCAAGCGTTACCTTCATCTACATTTTTCTGATATGTCTCTTCCCAAGTAAATGATAAAGTGTCTCCAGCCATTGAAGGACTTGATGCTAAATTACCTGGGTCAATATAGGCTGGTCCAGGAACATTATCAGGACCATGTAATAAGCCTTCTATATTTTGGCCATCTGATTCACCGCCCAAATCAAAATAGTCCCTTACAAATCTATTTGGCTTTATTTTTTGTCTAAAGAAGTCATTTTCTTTATACTCGTCTTCTATTTCTTCATATTCAACAAAATGAACGTGTGGCACCTTAGTTACTGATTGCTGAGGATAGTATTGTGCAAATTTATTAAATAGTTTGTCAGATTGAGCAAACTTTCCAGAAGAATCTAATTTTTCGCATAGATCCAACAAAAGTAAAATTTGTTTGTTCATCTTAAAATGTTGGCCCCATAAATCCACTCAATAATGTGTCATATTGCTCTTCGACACTTGCATCTTCAGTTGATGTTGGTTTTACAAAATTAAAATAAGAAGAATCCATTTTTGGTTTACGCATATTACTTTCAATAGATTGGAATGGGTCTATTTGTTTTAGTTCTGCACTTTCTTCGCCAGTAAATTTTCTAGGAGTCAAATCAACATTTGCATCAGGATTTGGATAAGACATGATGGTATCTTTCAATTGGTATTCTTGAAATCCGTCTTGGTCTGGTGTATTGACATTTATCAAATCATCAAAGTATGTTTCCAGATCAGATCCATGTTCTAATAATGGCGTTTTTCCTAATGGCTCATTACTGAACTGTTCTACATCGTATCTATTTCTTGGCTCAGCGTACTCTTCAGTAATTCTATTTCTTCTCTTGATTTGATAGTCTTCTGCTACACGGTTTATGTCATTTTCTGAAATTGCAAAGTGAAGTCTTGATGGTTTGTCTGGATCTTTGTATTCTTCACCCATAAACTTATAATCTTTTTTGTATTTATGTCTGTCTTCTAAAGACTGCTCCATAGTCATCAGATGCTCAGGTTTAGCGTTAAAAAACTGTTTTATGTACTTAGGAGAGTTTTTGTGCAAATCATTAGCCGCATTTTCTAAAGACTGTTTATAATTATGAAGTTGAGCACGAAGTTTGGCTCTCATTCTTTCTTCAGGTGTTAAAAGATATGGAATAGATTCTTCATAATGTCTGTGTTGAGGAGTTAGACGACTTTCAATATTGTCATCCCTGCCGTCAAAATCCATATGTGTTTTACGCAGCAACTTATCAAAATTTGCGTCTTCATCGACATACAAATTTATCTCATGTCCGCCTCTATTGCTACCACCCTTACCAATAGGACTTTTTCCAGGCATGAATGGAGACACTTGTCCGCCACCACCAACGCCTCCAAATTGTGCTATACGAATATTTTCAGACATAATGATTTTTTCTTATTTTAAAATTCATAATCCTTTATAGTTGAATCATCTTCTATTCAAATTGACCATTTTTGATCTAGGTAATCTTGCAACAATTTTAGAAGTAAGGCATTCGTAAGATACTGCAGCAACACAGTCGCAAATGTCATCTTTATAGCCTGACAATGCTTCTATGTAATATCTTTTCCCTTTCCATTTTTTTTGTAAAAATAAGAATTGAATTTTTGCTTCTTGGACTTCATTTAGTGATTGCAATGTATTTGTCATATCTGCGTAACTACCACCAGATAAATCATATACATCTATCCTGTCATCTCTAATCAATTGCGCCAACTCTGTGTAAATTTTTTCTTTGTATTCTTTATTGAATTGACGTTCTATAATAGGAACACCAAAGCTTTGCAACTTTATGACAGAGGATTGAGAATTCCAATGGTCTATCGAGACTTGCTTAAATCTAAATCTACGATGTAAATCGATAACATAGTCTTCTACTTCTTTTTCCTTGACAGGTTGATTTCTTGTCAAAGGGTTCCAAAAATGAATGTGGTCTATTACAACTCTTTTGAGAGGTGTATGGTCGGGACCAATAGTTCCATACATAGTCTCTGTGTGAGCAATGACGATCGCATAGTAGTCAGATGTTCTTGCAGGATCTATATGGCAAAAATATTCAAAAAGACCGTCTGGCATTTCTTTTCTTTTAACCATATTTTGGCTCTTAAACATTCTGTCTATATCTTCAGACATAAACATTGGGTCAGATGATGAGGCTCCAAACTCAGCCCCATACTGCATTTGAAATTCTTGAGGGTCTTTTTTCTTTTGCCCATCCAACCAATCTTTATCAATGTTAGGATTTGTAAGCCAAGTAGGAAGCCTCATTATAAGAGTTGTTGGATCTTCTTGTCTATTTTCGTGCAAATCATATAGTAACCCAATAGGGCCTTTAGGGTTGGAAAGAAGCATCATTTTGCCATCTTTACCAAATGTAGCAAGCGAAGGCTTCAAGTCATCATATAGACCGTAATCAACGCCAGAATCAGGGTTATCTCCTGCCATTGCTGCAACTTCGTCCATAATAATAGACCAGCAAGTAAGACCAACAAGACCTGAAGCATTACTTGAACCACAACGTAAGACGAGAGAGCCAGCAAATGGGTTGATATTATCTTCTTTTCTTCTTACGTTTTCTTCTCTATCGTGTTCAGTGTAAAATCTCATTTCCAGCTCTGTATCTTTGCCAATATAAGGGGCAAAGAAAGGAGATGCTAAAACTGTTTGTTTGATTTTAGAGAAGATTGCTTTTTTTGCCTGTTCTTCATTTCGAGCGACATTAAGAAGAACAATCTCATCAAATTCCATCAAGCCATATCTTGCTTGAGGGTGACCCATAGAAATAAGCCGATATAGCTCGTAAAGAGCCATAGCAGATACAAGGAATGATTTACCAGAACGTCTTCCTAATACTAAAACTAATTCTTCAAATTTGTATCTTTTGGTGCATTTTTCTTGCACTTGCATTCTAAGTTTTGGATCAAACTCTTCTGAATAAAGTAAATCATTTTCTGTTTGAAATCCATCAATAATAGGTCTGGCTT
>Ga0164293_10003678_pt1 | contig 13088 bp, 23 predicted proteins | sample GEODES118metaG_FD_111487 | JGI IMG/M metagenome (GOLD analysis project Ga0164293, IMG submission 111487) | Eutrophic lake water microbial communities from Lake Mendota, Wisconsin, USA - GEODES118 metaG | ecosystem: Environmental > Aquatic > Freshwater > Lake | place: USA: Lake Mendota... | reverse complement strand
CAGCAGATGGCTGACGAGTTGACACGGTCTATCAAGATCCCGATCTCTGACGGCTTAAGCCTTGACATGGAGTTGCCAAATGTAACAAATAGGGCAAGCAAATACTTGGTGTTTGATGGAAGTGGGTTGCCGTCTGTTTCCTCCGGAACCGGAACGGACACTTCGTTGCGAACAGATTTAGGCAATACATCAGTCGCACTGGCCGGTGCAGGCCTTGTTGGATTTCGCGCTAGTAATGCAAACTCAACTGCGAGAACCGCGTTAGCGAAGTTGCGCGACACGGTCAGCGTCAAGGACTTTGGGGCTGTAGGTGATGGGGTGGCTGATGATACGGCTTCGATACAGGCAGCGATTACAGCATCCGATTCAGTTTACATTCCTAGCGGAACCTACAAGATTACATCAAGTTTGTTAGTGCGATCAAATCTAAAGATTCATGGTGCTGGCAAAAACTCATCAATCTTAAAATCAGGAACTAGCGGCATCACCGTAATCAGCAAGTCTGGTTCTTCTTCAATTCAATATGTTGTGTTAAAAGATTTTGGAATTCTTGCGAGTGCTCTAACTGGTGACGCTGGCACTGGATTACTTATGGATTCTTGGTCTTATTGCACGATTCAAGATGTAGTAATTAACGCATTTAGAAACACGACATCTCGACTTGGTATTGGTATCAGCATGATCAATACCCATGCGTTATGTGTGTGGAATAACTTTATTGCTGTGACAATTCAGAATTCTGATACAGCATTAAAGATGGATTCTACAAATGCAACACACTCAACTGGATACAACACATTTACCAATCTTGTAATCAATCACGAATGGCATATGATTGATATGTTGTCAACGCTTGCAAATGGATCAATTTACAATTCGTTTACAAACTTAATGCTTCAAAATAGTGGCAATGTTGGTAATGGAATTATTTGTCAAGGTAGTGGAAATCTATTTTCTGGAATTGTGTTTGACGGAAACACAACAAATTATACTTATCAATTAAAGTTTGATATTACTGGGGCGGGTTCCGCTTCTAGTAATTATGTTCATTGGATTACTGGATTTAATGTTGCAAAATATGTAGATAACACAGTTTCTGGTGGTGTAAATGAAATCATTAATGATCAAACTAATACAACTACATTTACTAGCGCATTAACAAAAAACCAAATTGGCGGGACATCAACCGCTGGTCAAGTAAACATTCAAGGAACTGACAACTCTACATTGATTCTTTCTGATAGTGGTAGCACTACTCGTTGGGCCATTAAAGATACTGGAACAACCGCAGTGTCTGGTCTTGCAAATGATTATATGTTCTGTATTGCAAACACAGATTCATACGCTGCGTCAATTCTTACTGCAACGACCACTAAGAAAATTGGAATTAATCAGAACGCTCCAACTGCACAATCATTGCTTCATTTGGGAAGTTCTACTGGGGTTTCAAATGCTATAACATTTCAGCCAGGAGCGGTTGGAACTGTTGCTGGTGGAGCAGCACTTATTTCATGCGAACTAAATGCTTTTGGTGGATACGATTTATTGACACTTAAGGGAACTGGAGTAAAGATAACTGACGAGTCTGCAACCGTACGTTTAATCATTGATACAAACGGACATGGACTTGCTGGCGTTGACAATTCATATACATGGGGCGGCGTATCAAACAGGTGGTCTACCATTTATGCCGCAACTGGCACAATCAACACATCAGATGCAAGAGAAAAGAATTCAATAGCCAATTCAAATCTTGGGTTGGACTTTGTGAACGCACTTCGCCCAGTCAGTTACAAGTTTAATGTTGGACATAACGAGACTGTGACAGAAGAAGATGGAATGGAATCATTCATGGTCACAGAGGAAACCATTCTAAATGATGGAACGGTTATTCCAGCCGTTATGGGTGAAAGGGTCAAATATAAAAACACGGTTGTCCCTGTAACTGGTAGTCGAACACATTACGGTCTAGTTGCTCAAGAAGTAAAGGCCGCATTGCCAAGTGGTGTTGATTTTGGTGGATGGATTCTCACCGACATAAATAACCCAGACAGTAGTCAGGGACTTCGTTACGACCAGTTTATTTCACCACTCATTAAGGCAGTCCAAGAATTGACAGCACGGATTGCTGTACTTGAAGCAGCGCAATGACCAAGAATCTACGCGGTGTATTTAGTCGAAATCAAACTTTCAACAATGTTAAAGTGGAACAGTTACAACAATTGCACTTGCATAAAGAACCACATACATGACCTCCACCCACAACGAAGAACTGTTTCTCGCCATAGGTCGCCTAGAAGGCAAGGTGGATTCGTTGCTCTCAATGCACACTCAACACTCGGCTGCTCTGAAGGAACACGACGAGCGCATCCGATCTCTTGAATATTCACGCGGCTACATGCTCGGTTGGTCAGCGGCCATTGGAGCCGGCATGAGCCTCGCTGCTAGTTTCTTAATTCGCGCATTCACCTAAAGGAACACTATGGCTACTGACATCACTATCGCTACCGAACAGCCCTCGTACCGCATTAGTTCAGCAGCGGCTGGCACTGCCTATCTCGCTGCCGTCCCCACGCTCACGATCCCTGCAACGACAGGCACGACCTTCCTCATCCCGTCAAGTGCCGGCGACAAGCCGAGCCTGTTGCGGCTGACCCCGTACCACACGTTGAACAACGCGACGGGTCTTGGCATCCGCGTCATTGGTTGGTCTGTGTACACCCAAGCAGTAAACGGCGCGGACTTGTACGTTCCCAACCTGCTCGCCGAACTGACTCCTGCTTACAACGGCACGTCAGGCAGCATCCCGACTGCTACGTTTGAGAGTACTGCTCAGTACTTCTTCCACGGCCTGACCGCTGCTTCGGGCGTACCAACCGTGAACCTGTACAGCCCAGGCACTGCTGCCATCCTTGGCACTCCTGCTGCTCACGCGGTCATCGACACGATTGGTCACCGCTACATCACCATTCAATGCAAGTCAAGCAGCGGCACGTTGAACGCCTTCCATTCATTCCTCTGATCGACAGGCACACTTATGCGAAGTCTCCTCGGCCGCTTCCACCGTCCCATGTCTCGCGGTGCTATGGGTGACATGCTGACGATGAATAGTCTTGGCGGCGGCCCTGCAATTGCTGACGTACTGGTAGTTGCTGGCGGCGGCGGTGGTGGTGGAACTTCGTACAACCAATACGGCGGCGGCGGCGGTGGTGCCGGTGGTTTGGTCTATGCGACCGCAGTGACTTTGACAGCAGCGACTAGTTACACGGTGACGATTGGTGCAGGAGGTGCGGGCGCAACCGCATCCGGCGTGTCAAGTGTTGGAAGTAATTCGACCATCAAACAAGCGTCTACTTCTATTGTTACCGATGCAGTTGGCGGTGGTGGTGGTGGACGTGGAAACGGGCCAAACGTCGATGGCACAAACGGCGGTAGCGGCGGTGGTGGTGGTGGAGCAATCGGACAGACGGGAGGTGTGGCTACATCCGGTCAAGGATCTAACGGCGGCGATGCTGGTAGTGACGCATACCCATACCGCGGCGCGGGTGGCGGTGGCAAAGCCGCAGCCGGTGCGCTCGGCAATGCTGGAACAGGAAACGGCGGCGCAGGTGATACCTACTTCAGCACTTTGTACGCGGGTGGCGGTGGCGGCGGTAGTGGTGGCGCTGCTGCTGGAAGTGGTGGCACGGGTGGCGGCGGCGCGGGTGGTGGCTATAACGCAACGGGATTGGGAACTAACGGAACAGCAAACACGGGCGGCGGCGGTGGTGGTGCTGGTACGCCAAACGTTGCAGGTAATAGTACTGGCGGCACAGGCGGTAGCGGCATTGTTATTGTGCGCTACAGTGGCACGCCAGTTGGATCAGTTACAGGAACAACAAATACCACTACACAAGCAGGTGGCTACACCTTCCACACCTTCTTAGAAAATGGAAACTTGGTGATGACATGAGCAAATACGCAGCAGAAATTATTGATAACACGGTAGTGCGCGTACTTGTTACGCCAACTGTTGTTTGGTGTCAGGAAAATCTTGGTGGTGAATGGATTGAATGCAAATTAGATGGAAGTATTCGCGGTTGCTATCCAGGCCCAGGCTACACCTATGACCAAGTAAACGATTTATTTGTACCGCCACCACCTGAACCGGATGGCCCACCGCGTCCGTGATTTACCTTGCCGTCATTATTGTGTTGTTGCTTGCCGGCTGCTCACCCGTGAGCCGCATTGCCAACAACACCAACGAGATCCGTACCCAGGCTCAGTTGCTTGCCGACCACGGCATGGCGATTAACGACCCGGTAGTGGTGACAGGCGCGACCCGTATTGACACCCTTGCCGCAGGGATCCACGTTGCCCTAGGAGGAGTTGAGGACAAGGAGAGTGCTTGGCTCAATACCGTGTGGATGATCGCGGCAGCAGCCATCGTAGTGGGCGTGTGCTACCTGCTGTGGTCGAGCGGCCTTGGGACATTTGTTCGCATTGCAATCGGCTGGTTGCCGCGCCGGCAGCGTCAGGACGCAGACCTTGCCGCAGGTATGCTTGACCCATCAAAGCCTGAGGATGCTCGCGAATATATCGCAGCCCGACGCGCCTCAGATCCATACTTCGACGCGGCCTTCAAACAGGCACGGGCTGGCAAAAAGGAGACAGCGTAATGCTTGCAGATTTCTCATCATTGCTTGGTAGCGTTTGGGCGTGTGCTTTGTGCGGTTGCCTTGGCTTTGGAGCCGGATGGTTCATCAAAGGAAAGTACGGTCACAAACTGTAATGGCAAAGATCCCCTTCAGCGTACGGGCAGCGGCAAGAAATATTCACCTTGTTGACCTTGATTGTACGTCGAAGCAGAATGAATGGTGGTTCCTACTGTCCGGGGATCGCCATCACGACAACCCGCATGCCGACCATGCTCTTGAACTCAAACACCTAGAGATGGTAAGGAGCCGCAATGCGGGAATCATTGATGTCGGTGATATGCATTGTGCGATGGAAGGTAAGTTCGATCCTCGCCGCAACAAAGCGGGTATTCGTGAAGAGCATGCAATGGCTCCAGACTACCTCGATTCCTTAGTGCGTTATGCAGCAGACTTCTACGCACCGTTCTCCAAGAACTTTGTGATGATTGGTCGCGGGAACCATGAGTCTGCAATCCTGAAGAACTGCGAGACAGATATCACCGAGCGCACATGCGAGCGGATGTCGCAGATATCAAAGGTCAAAGTCCACCCAGGTGGGTACGGAGGATGGGTTCGTTTCCTAGCCGAGATCGGTACGGAGCGATACACCCTTAGCCTCAAGTATTTCCACGGTGCTGGCGGTGCTGCGCTGATGTCCTTTGACACGCTCAAGATTCGACGCGCTGCGGCTGTCACCCCTGACGCTGACGTTGTGGTGCAGGGTCACGTTCACAAGCAGTGGTTCTTGCCGCTGTCACGCGAGCGGTTGGTGTGCGACAAGGGTGGATGCAGAGTGGTGTCTGACCTGCAATACCACGTTCGCACGGGGACGTACAAGGACGAGTTTGATGACGGTCACGTTGGCTGGCACGTTGAGCAGGGGCGCGGCCCGGAAGTCATCGGCGCGGTGTGGATGCGGTTGACGCTTGCCAAGCACACCATCAAGGCGCACGGCGACCAACCGAGTAGAACCGCTTACCAGTTAACCCCTGACTTCACCCTTGCACACTGAGGTATCGCCATGCGTGTACGACTTGGTGGCAAGTACTGGACGCTGCGATTCGTTCACAACATGCGCGACTACGGCGACATGGTTGACCCAGGAGTTGTGCGCGGTCGCATCATCCGTATTGCAACCTGGCCGTGTGAGAAGGACAGACTTGATACTGTCATTCACGAAGCATTACACGCGGTGCGTCCGGAGTTAGACGAAGACGCTGTAGCCAAGACCGCTACCGATATCGCGCACCTGCTGTGGAAACTCGGCTACAGGCGCACGGAATAAAAAACCCCTACGCCGCAGTGTGTGGTGCTACGACGCAGGGGGAGAGGATCGGACGGATTCAGTCTAGCGGATTCGCAGACTTGTTCCGCGTGGAAGCAGACGGCAACCCGCAATTTCAGCACCTGAGTCAAGTGCTGCGCGGATGGCATCCTTATTAGGCTCACGCACAATTCGTACGAAGATCGGGTCAAGTGCAGACGGATCGTCTACCTCAAGCGATTGCTTCCCACCATTGCCGGCGATTGACAGTTTGAAACGCGGGGTTTCAATCTTGAGTTTGCCAGTCTGCTCCATTGCCGCCTTTAGGCCTTCCTTGAGGCGCGTTGCCAGCGCATCGTCGGCAGCGGCAAGCGCACGGATTCGAGAGGCTTCCTTGCCCCTCGACTCCGCACGCATTTCGAGTTCCTTGATGAACCCTGCGTAAGACTCGGCCTTGCTTTCAAGCGCACCGTCAAGTCCTGCAAGGTGCTGATTCAGCGCGTCCTGCGTTTCGGGGGAGTCAATACCCCCATCAAGAACTGCGTCCAAGATACATTGCATTTCGGATGTGATTGCGTAGAGACTCATTTAGTAATCTTCTTTAATTTACCTTTTGTAACTGGGCTATTTAATCCAGTTCTTGATTTGCAATATGCGACAAATCCTGGCATATTTAGATTTTCTCGTTGTGTTCCCCAGCGCAAATTGTTTGGGCGATTATCAGTTGCACATTCATTGATGTGAATTACTACTGACAACTTTGACGGTTCAGGCCCATGAAATGCTTCGCACACCAACCGATGAATCTTCATATTCCCAAATCGACGCAATGAAATACCAAAGTATTTATGCCTTGCGGTCTTTGATGATTTTCTTATATGTCCAAATGTTGGTTTAACCGCATATGTTCGCGGTTTGTTGAACGGAGTAATTACTTCATATGGCAACACTTGTATTCTTCCTAATGAACTTGCAAGCATTCCGGGGCGAGAAGGAATTGGTTTCCATATTTCTTTAGACATGATGGCGTATCATATCTAAAAAGGAACCTCCTCTTTCACGGCCTTCACGTTGCCGAGGCAGCGCATGACCTGCAAGGTGTCACCGATACGCTCAACGTCGAGTGTGATGGAGTTGCCAATAGTGTCACTTAGCAATTTAGCGTACTCCTCCACGCTGGTCGCAATCCACGCAACGCCATGCTCGCCCTCGGCCTGGATAGCGTAAGGCTTGCCTGGTCGCGCCACTACGCGCAGGATCTTGAACACCCCGGCGTACTCTTCGGGGTACGCATCGGCAACGATTCTGTCCTTGACAGGCTCTGCCTTAGCAGGTGCTGCCTTTGCAGGGGGCGCAGATGGCTTAGGAGCGGCGACAGGCGCACCCTTGGCTTCTGTTGACTTGAACGTCTTGCGAGGCTCAGGGCGGTCATTACGGTCGCCGCTGCTGCCGGCGTTGCCGTCATCGTCCTCCTCGCCGACAATCCCGGTGATGGCTGCAAGCGAGTAACGGCGCAGGTAGGTGATGCTCGACCCCAACTGCTGCACCGTTGCGCGGTCAGGCAGGGCAGACCAAATTGTTTCGGCCATCCACTCCCCGCTTGAGTGCAGCAGGGTGGTGGTCACGCCAACCGAGCCGCCGTCATTGCTGACAGTCTGAACTGCGCTGATACCGTGCGCTGCAAGCGGTGCGCGTACCGCGTTAATGATCGCACCTAGGCTGGCGTACCGCGACTTGAAGTGCGGGTTGACCGCGTCCAAGTTGGGGTTTTTGATGTGGCCGTTTGCCGCCGCCAATGCCTTCGCCAACTCTCCGATTGTTTCGCTACGTTGCATGTGAAGTCCTCTCTAGTGACTGCGCGGAACGCCGCGCACGACTGACACAACGTGTGTCAATGTGTCAAATATACCAACAAGCAACCTACTGTCAACCTGTAATGTAAATGGATATGCGAGATTCAGCAGTATTTCCGTATGACTTGGTGGCAACAAGACTTACGACCTGCGAATCATCGGCGTAAATAACGCCCGTAAGACCATCAAGCACTGCCCGGCACAACTTGTCAATGTCTCCGATTCCCTTGCCTGGGTGGGTTGCGACGCCGGCGCGAAGCACACCCTTCGCGTTGTAGTGGCTCTTCGGCCTGACAAACGTGAACGCGATTGACACGCCTACCGTCCCGTGCGTTGCGCTTTCAGCCCACACCTCACGCGCTGCAAGGGCTATCGTCGCTCTGTAGGGCTTCACGCGAGAGCAGGACTCTACGAGGGCAATGCGTCCACCTCGCGTCCTGAACGCCTTCTTGCTGCCCTGCGGAGCGGCGACACCAGGTACGCGAAACTCAATCATCATCGGTTCCACGCGCCTTGTATCGGTTGGCTATCTCGCGAGCAAGTTCAAGCCGCAAGTATTTGATTTCTTCAGACGCTTCAAGCAACAGCGGATCGGTTGACTCGGAGGTCGCAATGCGATCAACGATGTCTTCAAGTTCGATCATCCCTCCCCCTCGTACCAAACCTTGTCAAGTTTTTCAACAAATTTACTTCTTATTGTTTCCCTTAAACAGTCGCTTTCCGTTTGCGCTTTTGCAAGTTGCGCTTCAAGCAATTTGATTCGTAATTCAAGAAGTAAAACGTCCCTGCCGGGGGAACGCCCCCCAGCAGGAACGCCGCAAAAACCATCGTCAGGAGTTGGCATTGGCAACCTTGGCTTTGTGCCGGCTACCACGCAACACGCGAGACACAGCACCTGTTGACACGCCGTACTTCACAGCAATGTCAACCTGTCGCATTCCCGCTTCCTTGTCAGTCCGAATTCCCTCAACGATATATGGCAGCATCTTCTTCATGTGATTCTCCGGTTGATGATGTTAAGCAATTGTCTGATCTCAAACCCTGCCGCTTTGTGGTCGAACTTTGCGCCTGATTCTAATGCCCCGCCAATTACACCAAGCATCTTGCAATGGTGCTGAATGTCCCTGATCTGTGCGCGTAAGTGCGTCACGACTAAGCCGCGTTCGTTTAACAGCGATTCGTAATAGCCTGGTGTTGGTGAACTCATGCCGTCCCGTCCTTATGTCTTACGATTTTGTATTTTTTTTCAGCCCGAATAGAGACTCTGATGCGGTCGTTGATTTCAGAATTCTGTACCTGCGCGAATATCTGTGCGATTTGGCCTCCGTCTTCGTCGTAGATAATGGCTGAGTCGCCGTATTTGCGAAAAGTTACGGTCAAGCAGCCAAGGGGTGATCGCGATGTTGGCGGGTTAGTCATGATGGAAGTCCTGTGAGGTTTCGAACATCGCCTGGATGTAGTCGCAACTTTGCGGCGAGGTAAGCGGCGTGGGCCTCCTCCGCGGTGTCGAAGGAGCCAAGGTGCTGACTTCGTTCATTGACGCTGATCCGCGCATCCCAACGCTTTTTGCCAATGTGCCACGACACGCCAAGAAAGCCGGAGGTGTTGCTTTTTTGTGGGCGCGTCTGATTTTGCATGTTTGTGGATTGTGACACATCACGCAAGTTCGCTATCCGATTGTCTGCCCGATTCCCGTTGATGTGGTCGATCTGATGGTCGGGCCACGTTCCATGCGTGTACAGCCATGCCAATCTGTGCGCCCTGAATTTCGTCCCGTTGACCTTGATGTGAATGTAGCCGCAATCGCTGACCGCTCCCGTTCCCGCGACCGCGCCCATTTGTATCCCTGAGCGACTCACCAGCCACCGAAAAATTCCGGTGTCGGGGTCATAGTCCAGCAGGCCTCGCAGTGTTTGGGCGGTAATGTCGGTGTTTTTCATTTTCGACTTTTCCGTTTGCGGATGGCGGCAGCAGCCAATCGGTAATTTACGAGACATATTTGATCTTGGTTGAAGGTTCACACTTGGTGATAAAGTTGACACACTTGTTAAGCAGTTCGTCGCGCACGGATTCAATAGTGTCATCCGGGTCGCGGACACACAGGCTTGTAAACCGTGTTCCTTCAATCCCCGTAGGCGTTGAACTGACGAGGTACACGGATGACCGCCAGTACTGAAACACGGGGTTGCCGTCACCCTCGTCAACGCGGTGCAGCATGGGGTCGCCAGCAACAATAATCATTGCCGGCAAGCCGACATGCTTTGCCAGCCCTTCCCTGATGCCGCGCTCGTTGAGGAACGCAGGGATGCCTGTTGCGTGTTCCCATGAAACGTCTTCCATTGTCGGTCGCGCCCATCGGTTATTTTCGTGATCGCTCATGCCGTCCTCTCAAATAAAGTTGTTGGTATCGGTAATGATGGAAGTCTCGAAAAGTGGCGAATATCGCCCAGGTGGAGTCGCAATTTTGCCGCCAAGTAAGCCGCGTGGGCAACTTCCGGGCTGCTGAAATAGCCAAGGTGCTGACTTCGTCCGTTGACCTTGATCTTGGACATCCAACGTTTATTGTCCTTGTTCCACGAAACCCCAAGAAAACCGGAAGCGTTGCTCTTTCGTGGGCGCGTTTGGTTCTGCGAGTTGATAGACGGAGAAACGTCACGCAGGTTGGCTATCCGATTGTCGCTCTTGTCGCCGTTGAGATGGTCGATTTGTTGTTCGGGCCACACGCCGTGAAAATGCAAATAAGCGAGGCGGTGGGCAAGGAATTTTTTGCCATTGACCATGATGCGAATGTAACCATCGTGGTTGAGCGTCCCCGCGATTACGCCTGCTTTGACATTACGGCTAGGTTGCACCCGCCAGTGAAAGATTCCAGTCTCCGGCTCGTAGTCCAACAGGCCTCGCAGCGTGTCCACCTGTGCCGTCAGGCAGTCAATCTCTTTGCACAATGTCGCTATGTCTCTCAGGTCGCTCATGTCGTTTCCTTCTCTGCCTCAACGGCTGCAATGCGTTCACCGATCCACTCCATGCAATTTACCGCCATGCTGTTTCCCAAGGCTTTGTACCTTGACCCATCAGGGCAATCCTCTGCTGCCTTTTTGCGCCAAGGGATCAGCGTGTAGTCATCAGGGAAACCTTGTAATCGTTCGCACTCGCGTGGGGTTAGGCGGCGCACGGTCATTGCTTGTGCGACTCCATGCACAAACGATGCATCCACGGTAGGTGCTGGATCTCCAACACTTCCTACACCAAGACCCTGTCGGTTCTGTGCATCGTGTTTATCAGGGTCACGCTGGCTGTTTCGTAGATCAAGTGGAATAACTTGCGCTACTCCATGCACATCTGCCTTTGTCATGGTGTACATAGCACCGTCTGTTGATGCGCCTACGCCTGTCGGCCCACCTTTGTCCCGCCCAATCAGGTTGCCTTGAATGGCAACTGGGATATACGCGCCGTGACCATCAAGTTCCGTGTGCGACCGCACACCGCGACTGCCAAGCGTATTGGCAATTGGTTGTGCAACCATAGTAAATCCATCTGCGCGACTGTAATCATTGCTTGTTGTTTCCAAACACGGTGCTACGTTGTGACTTGTAAAGAAGCCTGTTCCAACGCTTGCTTCAACATTTCCGGTAATTTCTTCCCGCGCCGCTCCGCTCTTCGCAGAATGCCGTTGCACGCTTTCGCGCTCAAACAATACCTTTGCGGCAGCGGTTGCGTTTCCAAAACATCCGACAACGAAAACACGTCGCCTGCGCTGCGGCACGGCATGGCTGTGCCTGTTGCTTCTGACCCATTGAGCGTCAAGCACTCGGTAGGCCCACCCATACCCCAATTGCCCCAACCCACCAAGGAAGGAAGCAAAATCCCTTCCTCCGGATGAACTAAGAACTCCCGGCACGTTTTCCCAAACGACCCATCGAGGCCGCAAACGTGCAGCGATTGCAAGGTAAGTAAGCATGAGGTTTCCGCGTGGGTCGCGGAGTCCCTGCCGAAGCCCGGCAACGCTGAAGGACTGGCAAGGGGTTCCTCCCACCAAAAGGTCAATTGCTCCTGCATCTAGTGGCCACTCCTGAAATTTGGTCATGTCCCCAAAGTTGGGAACGTGAGGGTAATGATGCGCGAGAACCGCGCTGGGGAAGGGTTCAATCTCCGAGAATCCAACAGGCTCCCAGCCGAGGGAATGCCATGCAACGGTCGCTGCTTCAATGCCTGAGCATACGGATAGGTATTTCATGCGTCCTCCGGTGGTCTATCAGCAATGTACTTGCGTACCGGCTCCGCGTCTTCAATGGCAGCGCGTACCTCGGCCATTGGGAAGTCTGACGGGACAATGTCTTGGTCAGTCAACTCAACGTCATCAAGCGCAATCTCAAGGATGTTCCATGAAATTAGTTCCCAGCCTTGCACCCCGGTGTAGTGTCCGGGCTTGTGGTTTTGCCAATGCACCTCAAGCGTTGCGGTGACAACGTGTTCGCTTAGGTATTCCGCAACCTGGTCATCGGTAACCCACTCCGACAGAACGTCAATTTGCATGATTTGCTTTGTCATTTAAGCCTCCAAACTTTGATCATGCGCCCGTGTGTTGATGGTCGAATTGACGATGTCACCTTGCCCGTCCACGCAAAGTCAGACCTGAACACGCTGCCGGCTGCGTTGCCTAGATCCTCGTACCGTAGTCCTTCTGCCATCATTACGGCCGCTACGTCATCGGACGTTACAACTTCCCAGCGCAAAGCAATTCGCTTGGCAATTGTTTGTGCGTCGCCAAGAAGAGTTGGTCGAGCGTCAGCAGCCAAATGCATCCCAACTTCCTTGCGGCGTTGAGCCTCGGCGTAGTCAAAGATATTCACAGGGTCACCTCCGTGTCGCGGTGAGCGCATAGAAACGCAGCCTCGGCCGCGTAGATTTCGTCAATGCAAGCGTCAAACGCAAACTCGTTGTCAACGTCAACGCAAGCGCGTTCGTTGTGTGCGCGAATCACGCGCTGGCTAACGGCATCGTTGATCTCGCGAGCGGCTGCAACCAACACGTCACAATAAATGCGAGCGAGGTGCGGGTTGGTTTGTGCGTCAGTAACGGTAACTTTGAATTTGGTAGTCACGGTGTCAGTCCTCTCAAACTGGTTGCGTTGCGGCAGTATCGGCTGTCGCATCCTTCCCCCTCACGGGGGTCGGTGCGCGGTCAATGTTTATTTAGTCTCGCCTAGTGCAATAAACGCTGCAATGTCTGTCTCGGTTGTAAAGCGTTGACCACCAACCCAAATGTGCTTTATCTGTTGCGTGTGCATCCATCGGT
>Ga0164293_10003677_pt1 | contig 13089 bp, 13 predicted proteins | sample GEODES118metaG_FD_111487 | JGI IMG/M metagenome (GOLD analysis project Ga0164293, IMG submission 111487) | Eutrophic lake water microbial communities from Lake Mendota, Wisconsin, USA - GEODES118 metaG | ecosystem: Environmental > Aquatic > Freshwater > Lake | place: USA: Lake Mendota... | reverse complement strand
GTTGCGTCGCGTCGCGTTAACTTGAGAACGGGGAGGTAGCGTGGTAACAGACTAATCAGGCCGCGCTTATCATTTGCCCAGGCGTCCGATCAAGCGGGAGCACTGTTCGACTTCGCAAGGCGCGCAGCGCCTGAGGAGGAGTTGCGCACCGCCGGACGCCTGGGCAAATGATGCGACCAGTCCGTTACCACGCTACCTCCCCGTTGCGGCCGTTCATGAATCAACACGCCCGCTTGGCATTCATCACACTGGCAGCCGTTGCAATCAGCCACCCACCTCAAATCCCCCACAACCTGACTTCTTTCATGTAGCCCGCCCCTATGCTCTAGGCTACACTCCGAAACGACTGTTCGACGTCAGGTTCAACCATCACCTGCAACGAACGCCAGGATCAAACGCATCACCACTCAAACCAAAAAAGTTGAAACAACAGAGGCCTGATATGAAAAAGTACTCACTGGCTAACAGCCTGCGACACCTGATCTGGGGATCGGCGCTGGCGCTGGCGCTGTCGCTGGCTCTTCCACTTACCCTGAACGCGCAAGACATTCAGCGCGCCACTCCGGAAGAAGCCGGCTTCAGCAGCGCGGGTGTGCAAGCCCTAGCAGATGGCATGCGCGCGGCAGTGGATGAAGGCAATCTGGCAGGTATCGTCAGCGCCTTGCTGCGCGATGGCAAACTGGTGCACATGGATGCTTATGGCTATCAGGATGTCGAGAATCAGATTCCGGCATCCGAAGATACGCTGTTCCGCATTTACTCCATGACCAAACCGGTCACCGGCGTGGCGCTGATGATGCTGGTTGAGGAAGGCAAACTCTCGTTGGATGATGCTGTTTCCCGCCACATCCCTGAACTGGCCAATCTGCAGGTCGCCATTGAAGATGGCCCCGGCGGCTTCCCGGTCACCGAACCTGCCCAGCACGAAATGACTGTCCGTGAACTGATGTCCCACACCGGTGGACTCACCTATGGACTGTTCTCGCGCTCGCAAGTTGACTCCATGTATGTGGCAGCCAACATTCTGGATGCTAATGGCACACTCAAGGACATGATCGACAAGCTGGCCCGTATTCCGTTGCGTCAGCAGCCAGGCTCCTCGTGGCATTACAGCGTATCCGTGGATGTGCAGGGTTATCTGGTCGAAGTATTGTCAGGTCAGACCTTCGAAGAATTCCTGCAAGAGCGTCTGTTTACGCCGTTGGACATGGACAATACCGGCTTTGGTGTTGCCGATGAAGATCGTGCGCGTTTTGCAAAAATGTACCAATCCACGCCAAACGGGCTGCAGGAGCCTTCAGCGGCGGACGCCCTGGGCGGCGACTATCCTGATCCGGCGACCTTCTTTGGTGGCGGTGGCGGACTGGTATCCACCATCGGTGACTACATCAAATTCACCCAGATGCTGGCCAATGATGGTGAGTTAAATGGTGCGCGTATTCTGTCTCCAGAGTCAGTGACAACGATGCGTACCAATCAACTGCCGGCTGGTATGGCTGAAATACCGGGCTACCCTGGCAACCAGTTTGGTGTGGACTTCGCGATTGTGGCGGATCCGGCACGAAACAATGGTATGAGTGAGGGCAGTTACTGGTGGTGGGGCATTGGTGGTACGTGGTTCTGGATTGACCCGGTTGAGAACCTGACCTTCATCGGTATGATTCAGAACCGTAACCTGATGTACGCGCGTCAGTTGCAGGCGATCAGCAAGGATCTTGTTTACGGGGCGATTACTGAGCGTAAGTGACACCTGTTAGTGACCGGCAGGGCTTCAGCCGGGAAAGTTTTTGCTCATGGCGCTTTGCGCCTGATTATTCGCAAAACACTTTTCCGGCTGAAGCCCTGCCTCGTTTGATAGCGAGTAATTCATGTCGCTCAGTATCTACTTGAGGGAGCGCGTCGGGGCAACAAAGTAGCAGCGGACTGGCCGCATCCATTGTGTTGTTGACCGGCGCTGCGCAACTCGACCTTCGCGGCTACGCCGCTCGGGACTCGAACAGTGCTCGCGCTTTTCCGGTCTACAACGCAATGGATAAGCGCGGCCTGATTAGTCCGTTGCTACCTTGTTACCCCGCCGCTTGTGCCACCTTTTTAGTGCTGAGCTCTATGGTTTTTCCTGCCACCAGTGGGCGATGGAATTGGCGTAGTACTCAACCAACACACGCTGCGCAGGATTGATGCGGTAGTGGTCGTTCTCTTCGATGACAAACTGGCGGGCGGTCAATAACTCCAGACTTTTTAGCAGGGTGCGCGAGCGTGGTTTCTCTTCGGTCTTCATGGCTGCACCATTGGTAATCATCAGGTCGAGTAACTCGTCGCTGCGACTGACAATCTCCAGCGAGGTCAATGACTCCTCCCCGGCCCGTAACAGCACGGAGGCAATCACGGGCACCGGGATAATGGGCATCACGTAACGCAAAGCACCCATTAACACATTGGCCAATTCGGCAATTCTGGTGATGCGCTGTTCTTTGTTGAGATGATTAAAGTCGACGTCTTTATCGCGGCAATACGTGCGCATGGAAATTGGCACACCAAAGTTCACACTGGCGTAACCATAACGCAACCAGCGCACGCGCGAGCTGACAAACAGATTGTTGCCAAGAAACTGTCGCAGCCGTGCCAGGTGCTGACGCGCAGTCAGACGTTTGTCCTTGCTTTCCCATGACACCATGTTGTGATCTTCAAGCACGCGGTCATAGTTGATACTGACCGGCACAAACACCACAGACCGATCCGTCTGCCAGTCATAATTACGTAGTATGTAGTCCAGAAATCCCAATTTTGGCTCGCCCAGGCGCCCGTTGCGGCTTAAACCGCCCTCCAGAAAAACCGCCTGGCACACGCCACTTTTGGTAGCCATACAGACATAACGTTCCAGTACCTTGCGGTACAACGGATTCTGGGAGCCACGCCGTACAAAAAATGCACCCATCGCACGAATCAGCATATCCAGCGGGAACACACGCGCCCATTCGCCCACCGCAAAAGACAAGGTGACCCGTTCGGCAGCAAGATAACTGATCAGCACATAATCCATGTTGCTGCGATGGTTCATCACAAACACCACGGTGGAGTCCGGATCAATGTTCCTCAATCCAGCCGGATCTGCCGCCGAGACACGAACCCTGTAGATAAAACGTGAGAGTTTTTTGGATATCCAGTACACCGCACGGTAGTACACGTAGGCATTAAACGAGGGAACAATCTCACGTGCGTAACTGAGCACACGTTGCTGCAACACATCACGGGGAACGTTCTCATCACGCGCCATCTGCTCGATCATGGCAATGACATCCTGATCAAATATCAGCTGATCAATGAGCACCTGACGGCGTGTGCGCTGCAGCGGCCGGATGCGGATCTGCAGATTGGTGTTGATTCTGTCCACCGCGCGATTGAGTCTGCGTCTGACATACCAGCGCACACTTGGAAATAACACACTCATCAGCACTGCGTAGGCAGCGGCGAACAGCAGCAAAATGAAAACCCACACAGGCAGGGTGATGCTTGACTCAGACAAAGTCGTCCCGGTAGCAGTTGTTGTAATTGTTTCAGCGCTAAACCGAGGATATAGACGACAGCCTGACTTGTCGAATCTGGCGTCAGCGCCGCAGAATCATCAGCCAGCGCCCGATGTTAAGAATACTGGCCAACGCACCGGCAAAGTACGTCAGCGCGGCAGCCTTAAGGACCTGGCGCGCACCTGTGTGCTGCGCCTCGCTGATGTATTCGCCTTCGATCAGTATAGGCAGGGCTTTGTTGAAGCTTGCATCCCATTCCTCTGGCAAGACAATCAGATATGCCATTGCGCCAAGCAATTGCATGATAACGCTGATGCCGATCACCACGCCGATAGCAACGGGCGAGCGCAGCACAATCGCCGCAATCGGCACCGACATCATCAGCATCACGCCGTAACGACTCAGTTTTGCCGCCAGCGGCATGTATTGTTTGCGTAGCTCGAAAATAGTCTCGTTACGGTAACACTGAATGGCATGACCCACTTCATGCGCCGCCACGGCAACCGCGGTGACCGATCGTCCATGGTAATTGCTGGGGCTCAGTCTTACCGCTTTGGCTGTCGGGTCAAAATGATCGCGACCTTCATCGGTTTCCTCTACCACGATGCCTTCGAGCTGAAAGCGTTGAACCAGATGTCTGGCTAATTCACCCCCGGTCCCGGGCAAATCTGGCTGGTCAAGGTGATGTTTTTTCATCACGTATCGCACCCAGACTTGGGGCAGATAAGCACTTGCGATCAGTAATAGTCCTAGAGCAGCAAAAATCATGGCAGCGATTTATCCATTTACTATTTAAATGATAATGATTATCATTTGGTTCAGGGGTGATCAATATGTCTGGATATCTAATATACGCAAAATTGCAGGACGGTAGACCTATTTTGCAGGTTGTTGATGCTAAAACCCGGCGTATTTGTCTGAATTGGGATTGTGCGTCGGGGCATGATGTGGGGGCTCGTGAGGTGCAGAATCTGTTTCGACAGCTGATGTTACTCACCTGTCGGCAGTTGTCGTTGAAGGGATGACTGACCTTGCGCTCCGATCGGAGTGCGCATCGGGCGCGGATGATGTTTGCTGCGCTCCGATCGGAGTGCGCATCGGGCCGGGTGATGTTTGCTGCGCTCCGATCGGAGTGCGCATCGGGCGCGGGTAGCAGTACCGGACCGGCCGCATCCTTTGTCGGAACGCCCGGCGCTGCGCAACTCGACCTTCGCGGCTGCGCCGCTCGGGACTCGGACATTGCTCGCGCTTGATCGGGCGTCCCGTCAAAGGATAAACGCGGCCTGATTGGTCCGGTATTGCTACTCGCGCCCGATGCTCAGTTGTGCCGGCGGCTGCGCACTTCAAGCGCTCCGGGGATTCTGATTTATATCCGGCCTTGCAAGCAGTCAGTGTGGGGCAGAAAGTGTTTTGCAAATATAAAACTGCCGGGAGCAGTTTTTGGCGCTGCGTTAGCGGCGTCCCGCTGGGTGGCGGCCATGGATGGACCGCCACAAATCAGACGCGAAGCGTCGTTTGCCAAAACTTTGTGCCACGCGCTGACTGCATACCACGAACAAAAAAATCAGAATCCCTGCAGTGACGCATAACGATCCCGGTGGAACAGCACATCACCCAGCATCTGCTGCGCAACTCTGGCCCGCTTCAGGAAAAAACCAAGGTCAAACTCATCCGTCATCCCGATGCCACCATGCATTTGCACGCCCTCGTTACTGATCAGCGCCGAAACCTCACACAGTTTGGCTTTGCACATACTGGCCAGCGCCGGGATATCCTGTGCATCGTCGCCACGATCAAGTTCTGCCAGCGCTTTGCGCACCAGGGATTTACATAACTCAATCTCCGAGTACATCAATGCTGCACGATGCTGCAAAGCCTGAAATGCACCGATCTGCACACCAAACTGTGTGCGCTGTTTCAGATACTCCACCGTGCGTTCAAACACCTCTTGAATACTGCCCAACATCTCCGCCGACAAGCCGATGCGTCCAATATCCAAGGTACGTTCCAATGCGTGCCAACCGGCGCCTTCTGTGCCTAGTAGTGCACTCGTCGGTAAATTTACCTTGTCAAAACTGACATTGGCAGCGCTGCGGCTGTCGACCATACTTAAGGGCTGCACAAGGATGCCGGGGGTCTTGGAATCCAGCAGAAACAGACTGATGCCGCTAGTATCACCGGCGTAGCCAGAGCTGCGGGCAACAACAACAAAATGATCGGCGGCGGCTGCGTCGAGCACAAACTTCTTAACACCATTAAGCTCATACCCTTCAGCCGTTTTCACTGCGCTCAGTGATACATGCGCCGGATTGTGGAAAGCGCCTTCTTCCAGCGCAAACGCCACAATGGATTCACCCGCGGCAATCGCTGGCAACAGCGTCGTTTTTTGTGCGTCGCTGCCCGCCAGATTAATGGCCGTCGCGCTCAATAAAATGGTTGATACCAGTGGCGTTGGCACCAGGGTGCGGCCAGTTTCTTCCAGCACAATACCCAATCCGGAATAACCAAACTCAAACCCTCCGTAGACCTGCGGAATAGCCATACCGGCCCAACCCAGATCAACCATGCTCTGCCAGAGATTTTTAGGGAAACCCAGCGCATCTTTTTTGTCACGCATGGTGCGCAGCACTGCAACCGGCGCCTGCTCGCGGCAGAAGCTGCGGGCAGATTCCTGCAACATCAGCTGATCTTCATTAAATACTAATGACATAGTGTGCAGCTCCATTATTGCTTGACTAACATTGTGGTCATATCGGGCAAGCCGAGCACACGTTTAGCGATCACGTTCAGCTGCACCTCGTAGGTACCGCCTTCGATTGAGTTACCTTTGGAGCGCAGCCATTCACGTGCGACTGCCAGCTCTTCAGATGCAAAATCGGAGCCGTCCGCGGTCAGCGATTCCCAGCCAAGCGCCTGCGTACCCGCCGCCTGCAACAACAGTTCAAAACGACGCTTGTTCAATTCACAACCGTAATTCTTAAGCATGGATGAGGTCGCATTCGGGCCCTTGCTGAGCTTGGCCTCCTGTGCGGAGCGCTGCGAGGTAAACGCAAACGCTTCGCTGTCGATCTTGAACTGGGCAATCTGATCGCGCAGTACCGGGTCGGACAATTTGCCTGTGTCGCCGCGATACGTCATCGCAGTTTGCTCGAGACTGCCGCCAAGTCCACCACGACTGTTGCGTCCACTGCTGAGACCAAACCCGGAGATCATGGTGCGTTCGTGCTGCAACAGTCGTTTTGCAATGGTCCAGCCATCATTCAGGCGGCCAATCACATTGCGCGCAGGGACGCGCACATCATCAAAAAATGTTTCGCAGAACACTGAGTTGCCGCTGATCAGCTTGATGGGTTTAGTGCTCACGCCAGGCGTCTGCATATCAAACAGAATAAAGCTGATGCCGCTGTGTTTTGGTACGTCAAAATCCGTACGCACCAGACAAAAAATCCAGTCGGCTTTGTCCGCATATGATGTCCATATTTTGAAACCTTGGCCAATGTATGATCGCCATCGAGAATAGCCTTGGTGCCCAGCCCCGCCAGATCCGAGCCAGCACCTGGCTCACTGTACCCCTGACACCAGCGAATCTCACCACGAACAATTTTCGGAATATGCTCAAGCTTCTGCTCATGGGTTGCCATTTCCAGCAACACCGGCCCGAGCATACTGATACCAAAACTCATCAGCGGCGGCCGCGCGCCAATGCGCTGCATTTCTTCCGTCAGAATTAGGCTCTGAGTTTTATCCAGACCACCACCACCGTACTCAGCCGGCCATGTCGGACAGGTCCAGCCTTTGGCTGCCATGCGGTCCAACCAGATTCTGCTGTCAGGGTGTTTGTAAACGGCGTTGCGGCCACCCCAGACCACTTCGTCTTCATTGGCGGGGTTGCGCATGGAGGCCGGGCAGTTTTCCTCCAGCCAGGCGCGCGTGTCTGCGCGGAATGAGTCAAGATCAGTCAAGTTGGTGCTCCCCTGTTTTCAGCGTTTGTTGTTGTCATTGAAGGTTCGAACGGGCACTCGAAGTGTAGCAACCGATTGTTTGCCAGGCCAGCTGGGTTAGTCGCCTGATCGGCTTTTCATGAGGCAGGAGACGTCAGCCGTTGGTTGAGAACACCCAACGGCGAATGAAACGCGGCAAACGTCCATCAATAAACATCAGCCCGATAAAAATCACAATCATGCCGATAAAGTGCGATGGCAGGATGACCTCGCCGAGGAACCAGAAACCCAGAAAAATCGCTGAAATCGGCGCAATCAGGGTAGTGGTTGAAAAATTGGTGGCACCCACTTGCGGCAATAAGCGATACATAATCTGAAAGGTAAATGCTGTTGAAATCAGACCGATCGCCAGTGCCGCCAACCAGGTTGTGGGCAATACCATCACTGGCAAGCCCTCACCGATAAACGCGACGGGAACAGTCACCACTGCCGCCCCGGTGAGCGCAATTGACGACAACGCTGAAGGCTCTACATCACGAAAACTTCGCACAATATTCAGTGCCAACGCATAACACAACGTCGCCACAAGACAGGCACCAATGGCCCACAACTTGGAGCTGCCCTCCATCAGCAACGCAGGCGAAGCCAGAATTGCCACACCAGTGAAACCCGCCACCACGCCGATCGCCTTGCTCCAACTCATGCGCTCACCATTGACCCAATAGTGCGACACAATCACCGTCATGATGGGCGTCAGTGCATTTACAATCGCCGCAACACCACTGGCCAGGTTTGCCTGTGCCAGCGGAAACAAAGCAAACGGAATTGCATAATTAAGAACGCCCAGCAAGCCGAGCTTCAGCCACAACATGGGCTCCAACGGCACGGCTTTGCCACGCACAAAGAGAAACAGCCAACAGCCGAGCGCACCAATGCTAACTCTTAGGGCAGTTACCCACAGAGGACCCAACTCGCGAATCAACAGCGCATTAAAAATGAAGGAACCGCCCCAGACCGCTCCAAGAAGAATGATCCAGAACCACTGACGTGACGACATGACCCGATACCAGAGAGAAAACGCGCGAATTATGCGCCTGTTATCGATATCCGCCCAGCCGTTTTTTCTGTACCACCATGTTACTCTGCGGCTCTATCCGGCCCGGCAGCAGAACTATTCTGAAGCCGCATCCCGCCGTTGCCAGCCACCTCATTTTGTCAGGCAGATAAACCTATGAGCATACGCAGAATCAACCCAGGCAAACGCTGGTCAGACATCACCGTCTACAACGGCATCGCACACTTTGTCGAAGTGCCCGACACCGATCTCTCCGCGGACATCACCGGCCAGGTCCAGCAAATACTGACACAGGCAGCCATCTCACTGGGCAAGGTCGGCAGTGACAAAACCCGTATCCTCTCCGTAACCATTTACCTCACTGACTTAGCCAATCTGCCCGGACTCAACAAGGTCTGGGATAACTGGTTTGAGGAAGGCACGGCGCCGAGTCGCGCCTGTGTTCAGGCACAACTGGCAAACCCGGGTTATCTGGTTGAAATGGCTTTTGTGGCAGCGGCCGAGGGTGGGGAATAGGTGGTTGGTTACTCCTGTTGAGGCTAAAAAAACTTAACAGGCACAAATTGCTCAGCAAGGTTCTAGCAGTTCCAATATCAACGAAGGATTACGCCGCCGCTTTCGACCGATAAATCAATTTAACAATCCATAGACCTACCGGCGCCATCACTAAAAAGACCGTGGACAAGAACATCCATAGGTGCTGGGACTCATTGCCAGGGAAATTTTCCATAAACATCAGGACATATGAAATCGGAGTACTGATGCCCATAAACGGCATCAGGTTATTGATGACCGCCAATAAGTCTGTAAATATCAAATACAGCGCAAAGTATGCCGCATTGGCTGCGTTTGATAACAAGCCACCTTCTGCAGCTATGTTATGTTTTCCTTTTTCGGCAACAAACACACTCAGCAGAAATGCTGCATGAACAAAGAACGTGACTGGTGCGAGCAGAAGCCCTTGCCAGCTGCTAGGATCAACATACGGATTGACTTCACGCCCAGATGGGAAATTTTCATACAAATACAACGTAGTGCCGGCATCCATCAACTCAAGCATCACATAGATTAAGATCAACAAAAATGGTCTCATGGCAACACTCCTGTCAGTTTCTGCCGAGCTTAGCCCGGCAGAAATCTCAATTACTCAACTATTACCAAGCCGACATGAACCAATCGTAGAAATCTGACCCAGCTTTTGCAAAGACACCTCCACTAAACGCGTATCCACAAAATTTGGCACCCGCCCAGACCGCAGCTGGTACAACACCGCCGCTTACTTGTTCAATCTCTGCAGCATTAAGCTCACGAATTCCTGAATTCATATTGTTACCTTCAAATACGCCTGTCATAGCTAACTCCTTGTAAAAATGACATTGATAAGGTGCACGATGTGCAAAAAATTGGCTGTTTTTGATAATGCTGATTGCAATTTATCAACAGCAACTGAGTGTCTTGATACCAAGACTTGATTAAGGGCTCCAATTTTCATAAGCCCTCTACAGGAGTTATAGAACAACAAATTGCCGCTTGCAGGAATTAATTTACAAGAGAGAAATTACTCTGGCCACCTGAGCTAACCAGTGCACAGTTAGCCTTGGTAACGACAGATTGAAGTTAGTCCAAGCAGCAGGAGGTGACCGCAGTGCCGGACCCATCAGGCCGCGCTTATCCTCTGACGGATTGCCCGAAAAAGCGTGAGCACTGTTCGACTTCGCAAGGCGCACAGCGCCTGAGGAGGAGTTGCGCAACGCCGGGCAACCCGTCAGAGGATGCGGCCGGTCCGACACTGCGGTCACCTCCCGCTGCGGTCACACTCAAAAAGTACGTCTTTGAAGTACGTCTTTGAAGTACGTCTTTGAAGTACGTCTTTGAAACAGGTCAATCAACAATCGCCTGATTCACCACATTATGAAATCCCTCACGCAGCCGAATATGACTATACGGCCGAATCTGCGTCAGGATAATCGCCACCAACTCCTCCTCAGGATCAATCCAGAACATGGTGCCAAACGCCCCACCCCAAGACACCGAACCTTCCGTATCCGAGGTATGCGCCACTGCACGATCCATTACCACTGAATATCCCAGACCAAACCCGTAACCCGGGCCACTCAGCCACAACGGCAGATCACCCGTGTGATTGGCAAAAATCAACTCAACGGTTTTTGATCCCAATAAACGCACACCATCGAGCTCACCACCGTTTAACATCATCTGCTGAAAACGAATATAGTCGTGAGCTGTGGAAACCAAACCACCAGCTCCGGAGAAAAACGCCCGCGGCCCGGAAACATAATTGCTGCGCTCATCACCGACCTCAGTGAGCATCATACGATTGCCGTTATCCGCGTCAGGGCCGTACAAGGTCGCAAAACGATTCACTTTGTCCGGCGGCAGATAAAAATGCGTGTCCGTCATCTGCAGCGGCTCAAAAATCCGCTCGCGGAAAAACGTATCCAGGTCATCGCCGGACATCACTTCCACCAGGCGGCCCACCACACTGGTAGCGGCGGAATATTCCCAACGTGTACCGGGTTCATAGCGTAACGGCAGCGTGGCAAGGCGCTCAGTCCAGCTGGCAAGATTTTCGTCACCCTGCACCCGCGACACTTCAGAGTAGCGTGCGATATCACCTCGGTAGCTGTTCATCAGGCCGGCGGTATGGGTGAGGATATGTGTAAAGCTGATGGGGGTTTTGGCTGGCTCAAGGCTGATAGAACCATCAGCCTGCTCCACCTCCACCATCATGTTTTTGAATTCCGGCAACCAATCGGAAATGGGATCATCCAGCTGGAACAAGCCCTCTTCATACAGCATCATCAATGCCACCGACGCAATCGGCTTGGTCATCGACGCCATGCGGAAGATGGTGTCGGTTGTCATTACTTGATTGCGCTCGACATCTTTCATGCCCTGTGCGCTGAAATGCACTACTTTTCCCTGGCGTGCAACCAGTGTCACAGTGCCTGCGACCATCTCATTGTTAATATACCGCTGAGTAAAGGCATCGATGCGCTGCAGGCGTTCAGCCGACATCCCGACTGACTCAGGGTCAGCCATGGGCAGACCTGAAACTGGCGTCTGCCCGTGCGCTACGATAGACGAGGACACCAGGCTTACAGCGGCCAGAAGCTTCAACGATTTTTTTATCAAACGGCTATATTGCATTGACTGTGACATATGACACCTCGTTAATTTTTTATTTTTTTTGGCATTGGCGCCGTTTACTCTCAATTACTCAGGAACCGCAGTATTTCTGCGTTCAACAGATCCGGTGCCTCCAGATGGGGGTTATGACCTACGTCAGGGAACAACACCAGAGAACCGTTTGGCAACAGATCAACGGCACGCTGTGCGGCCTCAGGGTAATTTGGTCCATCCACTGCGCCACCAACCAACAGCGTAGGCAGATTGATCTGTGGCCAGAACGCATCCACGGGCAGCGCAGTTAACTGGCTGTTCATGGATCGCACCAGATTCAGCCGGTGAAAATCACCACTCAACGCATGGCCGTAGCGGATACGCACGTGCTCCATGTACTCAGGACGCCAGTTAACGATGCGGTTCTGCTCCTGACGCAGATTGGCCGCGTAGTGAGCCTGCAGATCGGGCTCTGCATCTCCTGGACTTGGCTCACTCCAGGCTCTGCCGCGGTCAGAAGCATTCAGCCCGATAGGGTTAACCAGGATGACATGAGAAAACCGATCGGGATAAATGTGCGCATAACTACTGGCCAGACGCCCTCCTAGTGAGTGGCCGCCAATAACGGCCTGTTGAATGCCAAGCTTGTCAAGAATGGCGATAACATTGGAGGCGTGCAGATTGACGTCGTATGGAATGATTGGTTTGGAGGAGCGCCCCCAACCCAGCCTGTCGATGGCGATGACCCGGAAACCTGCAGCTGTCAGTGCCAGCATGGTGTCTTCCCAGTACCAACTGTAATAACTGCTGCCATGCAACAAAATCACCGTTCGCCCATTGGCGGCCGCTGTTGGAGCGGCATCCATGTATGCTATCCGCACATCCTGACCGTAAAGATTACGATGCAGGAAGTGCACGGGATAAGGATAAGGAATCTCTTCGAGGTTGATGGACACCGGACCCCAGTCGGCGGGAGGGCTGGCTGGCGGCGTTTGCGCCAGCGCAGCGGCCGGTAGCAGGTAAACACAAAGGGCTGCAAAGGCAGCCGCGATCATTTGTGGTTTGAGCAGGCGCAGCACTGTTTGCATATCAACATCCTTCTTGAGTTTTTATTGGACCGAAGGGTATTCAAACACGATCAGCTGTCATCTGACAAACCGTGGCGTTCGACTGCGGATAAACGCTATCCGCAGCCGCAGGCTGTCAGGGTCTTAACACCACTCGCCCCTGCACCTTGCCAGCTTTGAGATCAGCCAGCGCTTGTGTTACCCCAGCCAGTGGACGCTCTTCAATACGGATCGGCGCAATCTTGCCGGCACGCACCAGTGCCATCAACTCACCCATTTCCTGCAGGCTACCTACGTAACTGCCCTGAATAATGCGGGCACTCATCGGGATAAATGGC
>Ga0164293_10003676_pt1 | contig 13093 bp, 12 predicted proteins | sample GEODES118metaG_FD_111487 | JGI IMG/M metagenome (GOLD analysis project Ga0164293, IMG submission 111487) | Eutrophic lake water microbial communities from Lake Mendota, Wisconsin, USA - GEODES118 metaG | ecosystem: Environmental > Aquatic > Freshwater > Lake | place: USA: Lake Mendota... | reverse complement strand
TTGCATATCCAGACGTAAGTTTTTATCGAGCGCGCCAAAGGGCTCATCAAGAAGCAAAATCGTAGGCTCAGTCGCAATCACACGCGCTAGAGCGACCCGCTGCTGCTGGCCTCCGGACAACTGTCGTGGAAAACGATCGGCAATATGCGGTAACTGAACGACCTCCAGGCAGTGTGCAACTTTCTTTTTAATTGTCGCTCGATCTACGCCTCTGGCTTGCAAGCCATAGGCGACGTTTTCCCCAATCGTCAAGTGCGGGAAAAGTGCGTAATTTTGGAAAACAATCCCGATGTTTCTTTTGTTAGGTTGTAGATGATCAATCGAAGAACCATCAATTCGAATTGAGCCTCTGTTTTGAGCGACAAAACCTGCGATGATGCGTAAAAGCGTTGTCTTGCCACAGCCAGATGGCCCCAACAAGGCCACAATTTCACCCGCGTTGATTGACAAGCTGACATCATCAACTGCCGTAAAGGCACCAAACGTATGTGTCACCGATTCAATATCTAGTGTGTGGTGCGGCATAGTTATCTAAACTGGATTTATTGTCACAATTGAATCTATCATAATTATCAAAAATCAACAATTATTACAAACGTGTACCCCACTCATTCGACACTAATTTCAACCTCTTTTTCTTTAAACTCATCCATACCAACCAAAGCCCAAGGAGTTTGCCATGTTGCTCGATACTGTTGATGCGTTAGATATCCATATCCTTGTCGACAACACGACAGATATGCTTTCAACGACGCCCGCAGGCGTATCCAGCGAGGCCATGGGCTTGTTCAGCAGAGGCGGTCAAATGATGGCGGGACTATGTCTCTGCTGTGCTGCACACGGCCTATCTTGTCTCATCACTGCACGCAAAGGTAGTCAGGAACGCACCGTCCTATTTGATACAGGACCAGAGGATTACGCGTTTGAGCGTAACGTCAGTCGACTCGGCGTGGATCTCGGCAAGGTTCAATCCGTCATACTTTCGCATGGCCACTGGGATCACGCGGGCGCCTTATTATTGGCGTTTAATACGATTCGACAGCGCAATGGCGGCAAAGCGATTCCGTTTTACGGACACCCCGATATGTTTTACAAGCGCGCTGGCACCCTGCCTAACGGCAAGTATCGTGAAATGGTCGACATCCCGAGCGTCGAGCAACTCACCGCCGCAGGCGCAGATGTCGCACTTCATCGCGAAACCGTCTCGTTGCTCGACAATATGTTTGCAGTGAGCGGAGAGATTCCCAGACGCACACCCTTTGAGCGCGGTCTTCCCGGTCAGGTGCGTAAAAATTCTAAAGGCGAATGGGAAAAAGACGAGCTGTTACTGGATGAACGATGGTTAGGCGTCAACGTCAAAGACAAAGGACTCGTTATTTTTACAGCCTGCTCTCACGCTGGCGTCATCAATGTGCTGCTTGATGCGAAAGAGCGGTTTCCCGACACGCCGATCCACGCAGTTTTCGGTGGGTTTCATTTGTCAGGCGCCAACGAAGCCATCATCCCTGAAACCGTCGAAGGCTTGAAGCAGTTTGGACTCAAGTTGATTGGTGCAGGTCATTGCACCGGCTGGCGCGCTATTGCTGCCATGTCCAATGCCTTTGGCGATCAGGTTTTAGCTCCGACTGCGGTGGGCAAGAAATATGTGTTTTAAATATTCACCAGAAAACCTAGGCAGGAAATACCCGTGATCGGCAAAAAATCTGCAGGCAAAGAAAGTTCATTTCTTGCGCGAGTCAGGGCCGCCTTACCAGGCTTGAATCCTGCGCAACGCCGATTGGCGGAGTTTGTTTGTGATTTTCCAGGGGAGATCGCCAGCTATACCGGCTCAGAACTCGCCGAGCTTGCGCATGTTTCCAAGGCCACCGTCTCTCGCTTTTTTAAAGAGCTGGGCTACGAAACCTATGAGCAAGCCCGTCGTCACGCAAGAGCTGAAAAACACACAGGATCTCGCCTTTTTCTGAATAAAGTCACGGGCGACCAGGCAGGCAAATCCCTCTCCATCCATCTTGCACAAGCAATTACCAATCTCGAAGACACTTTTTTTTCTCTGTCAGATCGCCAAATCGACGGACTGTCTCAAACCCTACTAAAAGCCAGAAAGGTATGGGTGGTGGGCTTTCGTAGCAGCCATGCATTTGCCAGCTATTTGCAATGGCAGCTGACGCAGGTCATTGAAAATATTGTGGTCATTCCCGCAGGTGGACAGACCATGGGCGAGTATCTCGCTAGTATAAAACCGCAGGATGTCGTGATTGTCTTTGGTCTTAGACGAAGGATCTCCTCGATGGACACTATGCTCGCACTCATCCATAAATCAAAAGCCAAGACTGCCTACATTACCGACGAAGGCGTCCCTTTTAACCGTGAAGTCGCTTGGCACTTTCGCTGTCATACCGTCTCAAGCGGCCCCTTGTTCAACCATGTGGCCGTAGCAGGTCTTTGCCATCTCGTCACCAACAGAACCATCGAGCTTGCGGGCAAGCAGGGCCGCACTCGCCTAAGAGATATCGAAGCCCTGAACGACAGCTTGGGCGAACTCTAGCCTGTTGACGCGCTCTGTTTGTGCAATTTCAGTGACAGCGCACCTCTTGATGCGCTTTTTTGGTGCGTAAAGAGCGAACTCATCAGCCTTTTATCCACACAAAACTAAGAATTTGACAGCCCTTCCCAATGAAACATTTGTTTCATATGATGTGGCATGAAACTTGCGTTTCAAAAAAGCTGTTGTTGTTCTCGTACTCCCTGAACATTTAAAGGACACGCCATGAAACGTCAAATTCTCGCAGGTGCAATCCTCCTGATGTCTGTAGGCTTTGCCACGGCACAATCACTCCCCCTCAAAGTCATGGGGCAACCCGCCGCATCGGGTCTTATCCAAAAAAATAAAGAACAGCCTTTTTTTGAAAATCTTGCTAAACAGACAGGACTCAATGTGGCTGTGCAATATGTGCCCGTCGATGTATCAGGAATTCCTGATACCGATGGCCTACGGGTATTGAGATCTGGATTATTTGATATCGTTTCTTTGCGCGGCCCTCAAGTCAGTCGTGATGATCCTACTGTGCTGGGTCTTGATCTAGTCGGCTTAAATCCAAGTTTCGCGGTCGGCAAGAAAAACACCGCCGCATATTTTAATGTGCTGGATAAGCGTCTGCAGGCAAACTTCAACGCCAAACTGCTCGGTCTTTGGCCCGCAGGTCCGCAAGTGATTTTTTGTAAACCTCCAATCAAAGGTCTGGCTGATCTCAAAGGTCTCAAGATTCGTGTTGGCGATCAGAGTAGTGCCAACTTTGTCGCGGGCTTAGGTGCCAGTGGCGTGCCCATGCCTTTCGGAGAAGTACAACAGTCGCTGGCGCGCGGTGTCGTTGACTGCGCTATCACCGGTCCCGCGTCTGCGAACTCGGGCGGATGGCCAGAAGCAACTACAACCGTCTTGCCTTTGGCCCTGCAATTGGCTGTCAATGGTTATGCCATTAACCTAAACACCTGGAAAAAACTATCCCCCGCGGATCAAGCCAAGTTAACCAGCGCGCTTGCGATACCTCTCAGTACTCCTCTATTTTGATGGCCTGCTTTGACGACCTTGCTATAGAAGAGGCACGTCTAATCAGCCAGGTGCCCGTGTATGGCACTTGCCAACTCAGTGTGGAAGCGATCATGACTATCACAGCGAAATTTTCGATCGTCACGACTGTTCAGCAAGCTGTACGGGGTATAGAACTGTTAGTCCGACAGCATGGTGGTGGCAAGGAATTTACCACCTACGCAGCAGGCATCGGCGTAGAGCAAGCAGCCGCGGCAGATAAACAGACCGTTCACAAGGTCGCAGCAACAGCTGCGTCTGCGATTCGTTTTGATGGTGCTAAAGCCATCCTGCTGGCATCCGGCGGACTGACCGGCTATGCACCTTTACTCTCTGATTCTATTGAGATACCTATCATCGACGGTGTAGAGGCTGCAATTCAGTCTCTCGTCAATAAAGCTATAACCCAAAGCTCACCTTGATCGCGATCACCATGCTCGTGACTGCGATACTGCAAATCATCAATCCAAACACGCGTGTGGTGATTTGTATCCCGATCATACCGATATAACGAATGATCAAGCCTCCCGTCATAAAGGTGAGGAGGTGAACCGACAAGCACAGCAACACGACAAAGGTGGTTTGTAGTTGCTCAGATATGACGCGCGTAGAGTTATCACTGAGCATCACCACGGTCAAAATCGCACCCGCTCCTGCGATTGAAGGCATCGCCAGCGGATACACCGAGCGTTCCATAATCGAGGCAGTGGGAGACATTTTTGAGATTTCTTCGTGCATTTTTCCCGTCACCATACTCTGGCCAAGCAAGAACAAAATAAATGAACCCGCGAGTTGAAACGATGATGTGGGGATATCCAGAGCTTTTAAAAACTCTAAACCTAAAAAGATAAAGGTCGTCAGGATCCCAAAGGCAACAGCCAATGCCGTCAAGGCAACTTTGAGTGCATCGCGCCACTTCAGGCCATACGTCACTGCCAAAAATACAGGGACCGTCGCGATCGGATCAAGAATCACCAATAAGGTAAAAAATTCATAAACAAAATTTGAAGGAAACATGGGAGCCAATACCTATTTTGACCAACGAACTTGAAAGCCATCTGCCAAACCTAATTTAAAATAAACATCTTCGTTCAATCATGATGCTTATTTATCGTGCCGACCTATATTCTCGTTTTTATTCATCTTACGCTAATTGTACTTTTAAGTGCAGGACTGTCTTATATGATCATGCGATGGACATTTAGTCCCTCTCGACATGACCGACTGTTTCAGCACTACAACGGGATGAATATTGCCGGCCTCAACTCCGGAGCGATCATATTGCTGGCTCTCGGCTTGGCCTTTGTTTTTAACCACATTTCAACAACACATCAATCCGCCAAACTAGCAGTGCTACAAGAAGCAGATGCCTTGCGAACTCTGGGTCGTATTTCCATCAATATCGATCCCAGCGTAGGCATCCCGCTACTAACAGCAACACGACTGTATACACAAACGGTCATCGACAAGGAATGGCCAAAACTGAATCAGGGAAAATCCACAGACATCCGTCAAAATATGGATAGCGCATTACAGCCACTGACTGAGATGTCAGACATTGTGTTTTCCACAGGTAACCTCTCAAAAATTCCAGCTGCCACGAGCAATCAACTCACTCAGCTCGTCACGCGCATTCATGAAAAACGCCTGATGAGAATTGATGCGAGCACCTTTTCTATCGGCGTGCGCGGCTTGATATTGGCCGTCATCACACTTGCGGCGTCAAGCGCGCTGATCAGTTTGGCTTTTCTGACGAGACATCGTATGCAGTTTGTGTCTAATTTCGCATTGTTCATGGTCACGCTGACTGGAATGTACTTGGCCTTTGCTGCACAAAATCCATTTGCAGGCCTCGACTTTTTGCTCGACACCCCGATGCGTGAAGCCCTTGATCGGCTCAACGATATGCAACTCGCTAAAAATCCTTAGACTCAAACGAAAAAATTCTAAGTCGTTTTCTACTTAGTACTCTGAGTGATCTTTTTGGGACTGGATAACATTACACGATCAAAAAATGAGTATGACATTGCAATTGATGAGCACTAAGTTAAATAGTTTTGCAAGGATTCGAGTTTATCTGGACGTTCAAGGGCCCCAAAGTGTTAGCTATGTGACCGGTATGATTTGTAAAACTCGCGACCAACGGATTAAAAGGTCTAGGGTTACTGGCGCAGCAGGGACTAACACCCCGCATGACCGAGTCGGCGCTGTGACATGGAGTTTTGATGGTAGCTTGTAAGCCAGCTGTTGGCATGGTTTAGGCCGCGATTAAGGCGACTGAGATGTAAACGTATTTGTCATAATCAGTACCATGGCGGTACCGTTAACGTTGTGAGGCTAAAAACTTAAACTTTGATATTTTTTATTGTTGTCCTGTCAGATGCAGTCTTTCTATCGCAGAAATTAACTTACTAAAGCTCTCTCGATCCGCAGCAATTAAGGGCTCACTGTCTGGTCGTGACTGCAACAAAATTTCAGCGTCCTCTAGATCTTGAATAACTTCCATCGCCTTGATATTTTTTTCTTTTGTAGTACCAGGTATGAGCAGATGCAAATTGAAGTAGAGTGATGACATACTTTGATGCTCTAGGTCAGCATTGATTGGAAACTTACTTTTAAATACACTCCCTAACGCCAACTTCGCATCACCAACAGTTTTAGCGTTTCGCAAAAAATACTTCATGTTCTGAATGCGATTGCCAATCTCGAATTGATACATCATCATTTGAGATTTATTTTTTTGCTCGATCTCGTAATGATGTTGAATTTTCTGTATGGCTGCGGCTCCCCCAGTAATGACAACCGAAGATAAAAGCCACATGCCTACTGCGCTATTTAAAAATTCCATGACTTTAGCGCCAAGTTTTTTTTCAGTTTGTATAAATTGAGCGCCTAACGTAGTTGCAGATTCTCTTAACTTGACTGCCTCACTTTCTAGTTGCAACCTCAAATTATGGCGAAAACGCTCTTCCACTTCGATTAACTTCATTTTTTCTTCATCGAGCATACGATCACCTTTCTACTTAATAAGAAACGCACTCATTGCCTTCAAACTGCGCCTGCACGATCACATTATTCACAATTGAAAAAGTAGTCGTGCAGAATAATGACTGAACTCTCGGTCCCCAGTAGCCACCGGCGACTACAGTCCCATCATTTCGGATGTAAGTCACCCGTCTCACATTACCGCTTTGAGTCACTGAGGTTGGCGCCCCCCAAGATGCCTCCAAAGATTGTTCACTACGACCGACCCAAGTCTGTAAGTTAGCCTGATAATTTGCGACATCGGCACAACCCACTAGGGCAAGAACCAAACAACACCACAGAACTTTAAAACTTCTCATGCGTGTCTCCAATTTTTCGGCAGTTTATAGCGATCATTGAACTCACCTATCGTCTCTATTGATCAAAACACCGCATAGAGGACTGCGCCCATTACAACCAAGCCAACTGTAGCCCTATGGTTTTGCTCATGCGCAGAAGGTGCGTAATGATATTTTACGCCAAAAAAAATGACCTACATTTCTGTAAGTCATTCATTTATAAAGTGATTTTGGTGGGCTGGGCGAGACTCGAACTCGCGACCAACGGATTAAAAGTCCGCTGCTCTAACCAACTGAGCTACCAGCCCCCAAGCCCAACATTATGACTTTTTCAGATACAGCTGTCAAACGAGCTAAGCATGAGCGAGCAAAGCCTCGATTTTCCCACCAAGGGCTAATAGCTGATGGTCCTGACCTTCAACAGCAACAAGCTGAACGGCAAGCGGGAGGCCCTGCCCACCCTTGCCAAAAGGCAAGCCCAAGCAAGGTACGCCAATCGTTGTCCAAGTGCGATTAAACATCGGTGAACCCGTACCATTTTGCTTGAGAGGTGCCTCGCCGGGAGAAGCGAGTGTCAGCACCGCATCAAGACCCTTGGCGGCCTGCGTAAACAACTGACGGCAACGTTCTGCATGCTCACGCTCGGCATTGAACTGCGCAGCACTGATCTGCAAACCAAACTCGATCATGGCAACCGTCAAATCTCCCAGTGGTGCTTTGTTGCGATAGAGCTTTTCGTAAAAACGACTCATCTCGTAGCTCATGATGATGCGGTTGGACTCACCCAACGCAATAAAGTCCTTGGCAGGCAGCTCAACATCGACAAACTCGATCCCGTTCGCACGCAACAATGCTCGAGCGCGCTCGAGCGCTTGCACTGCCTCGACATCGGCCTGTGCAGCCTCTGGACCTGGAAACCAACCCACACGAAAGGTGCCTGTTTTTGCTGCTGCATGGGATGCGCCCAACAACACCGAGGCCAACAGTTTCACGTCATCGACCGAACGCCCAAACCAGCCCATCGTGTCTAACGTGGACGCCAAGGGATTGACGCCTTCGAGCGAAATCTTTCCTCGTGTGGCTTTAAATCCTACGATGCCACAATAAGCAGCCGGACGAATCGTCGAGCCCGCAGTCTGCGTCCCCAAGGCCAAGCCCACCATACCATCGGCCACCGCGGCGGCCGAACCGCTTGATGAGCCTCCGGGTGTATGCGCAAAATTGTGTGGATTGACGGTTGGGCCCGCAAATTGGCTCGCAAACTCAGTGGTGACGGTTTTGCCCATCATCAAGGCGCCGGCAGCCTTCAGTTGCGTGACGATCGCGGCATCCTTGGCAGGACGATTTCCCACAAATGCGGCGGAGCCATACTCGGTTGGCATGTCGCCCGTATCGATGATGTCTTTGATACCAATCGCGATGCCCGCGAGTGGAAGCTTTTCCGAGCGCGCGGAAACGGCGGCTAACTGTGCCCGGACCTTGTCAGCATCATGCCATTTAAATGCATGCACCGATGGCTCACGCGCAGCGATACGACTGAGTTGCGACTCCAGAACCTGTGCGTGCGTCAATTCTCCGCGCGCGATGCGTGCCGAGGTTTCAGTGACGGTTTGAGCATACGGTGCGTGAGGATCTGCGCTGGGGATGGTCGACATGTCTAAAGGCTCCAAATAAAAACATTGAAGCCCATCAGACACCAAGAAAGCGCTTATGGCAAGAGGTTAGCAGGCAAAAACTAACGTGCGCGGGAGATACGAACTTCGGCGCCGCGACGCTTGACCTCAAGCCCCTCGGAAGGAGAGATTTTCAAGCCTTCGAGCCCTTTGATATAGCTTGATCCCTGCATTTGCATGACGCGAATTTTATTGCGCATCACGACGGGATTGTGAACTGGCATACCAAACATCCAGACCTCGTCCAGAATACGGGCCGAATTAAATTCACCCGTGTGTTTGGCCGTCGGTCCCAGGCAAAGCATATGGCCTTCTCGACCAAACACGGGCAATGTGCCCAGCCCACAGGTGACGGTCAGTACTGAGCCGCCTTCGTAACGCCAACCTGTATTGAGATCCCACCAAGCCTCACCCGCTGGCAAGTACACCTGAATGTCTTGGCCTGGTTGCATCGCGGGTGCCACTAATACAGCAGGCCCAAGCAGGTATTGAGTGTCCCAGCGCTGCGCTTCTTTATCGGCAGGAAAAGACAATGCCATCGACCGCTGCACGGGCAAGCCAGTCCGGGCAGCATCCTCGATAGCGCCCAACACATAGGGAATCAAACGATAACGCCACTGCAACCAAGTTTGAATATGAGCTCGGGTGGCCTCGTCGAACGCCGTCGGCACAAGCTGAGGATGCGCTTGAAAAGCAAAATTACCAGAAAAAACTGCCATGCCCAACCAGCGTAAATACAGCTCTGGCGTCATGGTATTGACGGACGCCGAGGCGTTGCCGAGTGCGTGCATCTGCACAGGTAATCCACTCGCACCAATCGCGAGCGCAGAGCGCAAGGTCTGCTGAAGACCTGCCCAGGTGTTGGGCACACGTGGTGCGCTTTGCCACAACAATCTCTGTGCGCCAGGAAATAAATCTGAACTAAAAACAACCCCTTCGGGTGGCACTTTATGGCCCGCAGCCGCGTCAAATAACGCGCGCCGAGCCAAAGCGGGATAGAGCGAACGGAGCACTGCTCCGCTCTCACCGCCGCGTGCGACGACATTGTCGGGAATATCAAACTGCACGTCACAAGCCGTCGCCCCCACACCCTCTTCGGCGAGATGACGATGGCGTTCTGACCACGTATTTAATACGTCGCGATGGGTCAGATCCAATAATGCGAAAGATTTGCCCGCGGTTGCGGCCACACCAGGAAAAACATGGGCATCGCCACTTTCATTGCAAAGCAACCAGCCACGGTCTTCGAGCTCAGCAAACGTTGTCGTCTCGATCACCACGGCGGGTAACGTATGCAAGCCTATATGCGTCGCGTTTTTGACGAACGCATCGATGGATTGCTTGGGACTTGGAAAACGCTCGGCATCCCACTCAGGCAAAAGCTTGGAGTCCTGGTAAGTCCAGGCCGAAGGCGGCAACAACAGCACACCATCCACCGCGAAATGTTGCTTGCGAAACTCGGCGATCAGTTCGGCCGTTTGGGCAGCACTCAGGGTGTCGTGCTGTTCGACCCAAACACCCATCGACCACAAAGAAGGCTGACCAGCGCGACCCGTCAACTGCGTGTACTGATTCAAAATTTCAGCAGGTTCGGCGGCAAACAAAAACAGATCAAGCGTCTTGTCTTCGATCGCGATCAGATAATGGGAGGGTGACTCAGCGCCCAAATCATGCTCAACGCGCGAAAGCGTATTGACATAAATGCCCCAACCCGAAGGACCCCAGGCCAGAGGGAGCGCGCGATGCTCGGGCGCATCGGAAATAATGGTTTCAGAGCGACGATCGAGGTCGCCGGCGGTCTCGCCTAAACCGAAAATCTTTTCTTTGGGCGCAAGCTCAAAACCAACCGTCCACAACGCCTCTTGAAGGGCGATACCACTCGCGGCCAGTGAAAGGGCTTTTTTACCCAAACGCTGTACTTCGATTTTGAAGGGGTTAACTGAAATATCGAGTGCGGTGTCGCCTTGTACTAAACGCCAACCTTTAACACCGCCAGCCAGAGGCTCCAGAATCCCCTCACCAATCGCCTCCGGACGTGCTAACAAGACCTCAGCATGCGCGCGCGCTCGTACGCCAGGCAAAATATCTGCAGCGACGGCCTCGGGGAGTCCGCAACGGATTCGAAATACACCGGGAGCATGAGGCTCAACGACAAGCTTCATCCCCGCACCCGCGTCGAATACGACCCTCGAAGGTAACGAATCGACAAGTTTTAGCGTTTCAAGGTGCATGTTCAGCGCGTAAGAAAAAGCGACTAAGGGCGCTATTTTGGATTTTGTCTAAGTTTGACTAATTTTGTCCATTATATCCCGTTCCAAGGCCAAGGGCTCGCCACTCAAGGCTCCGGCAATCAGATCCCCCGCCAAACTCGACCAAGTCAAGCCTCGCGAAGCGAAGCCCGTCGCCACCCAAAGGCCCTCTGTCTGTGCCACGGGGCCAATCGCAGGCAGGCGGCCCGGTAAGACAGCCCGCCAACCTGCCCAGCCTGGCATTGCATCCAAGTCTGCTAATCCGGTCAAACCCTCGAGCCCGAGGAGCCCTATCGCGCGCGCGACGTTGCCTTGCGCTCCCGCGAGGCTTGGTTCGATTTGCTCGGCGCCATGCACATAGCTGCTCCCCACAGCACAGAAACCGTCAAGAGAGGGCAACACATAACCATCCCCGGAGACAATGCAACGAGGTCCGCCAGCTAACAACTGCTCGGGCAACAGGGTAATCTCGCCACCAAGCTGATGCATGGCGGCGATACGCGCATATTGGTTGAGCGACGCACTTTTTTGCAAAAGCGCGTTTGTTCCAAAGGCACTCGCCAGGATCACCTGCGGTGCTTGGGCCCTGACCTCTCCCAACGCATCTAGAACCTGCCATTGACCGTTGACCCTCATGACGCGATCCACCTGCGCATCCACGCATTCAATGCCCAGCGTCTGAAGTAATGCCTCAATCAATCGTTCGGGTCTAATACGGGCCGCGCTTGGAAAATAGAGGCCTCCGCGCGTCAGTGGCAAACCCGCAATCTCACTGGCTTGCGCGCAAGATACATAGCGGACCCACTGCTCAGGCAATGCGAGACCTTTAAGTACCCCTGCCAGATCAACCATCCGACCGCTCAGACGCTCAAGCTGCAACGCCCCGCAACGCCAAAGCACCTCTTGGTGCACGTGCGACCAGCGCGCCTGAGCACGCAGGCTTCCCGCGCGCGACAACCGCGCACGGACATCGTCATCGCGCGAGACCATGGGTGTTAAAGCTGCGGCAATATGTCCACCGTGCGCCTGCATGCGTCGATGACCGACATCAAGTACTTGTACTCGCCAACCTCTTAATGCAAGGGCATGCGCTACACCCGCGCCAGCAATACCCCCTCCCACCACAACAGCATGTCGATCCTCTTTTTTAACTTCAGGCTGACGCACCATGCGTTGCGTCCCTGCATGGATATATTCTGTAGAACCCATCGATCCCATCAGACAGCCTTGTACGCACTGTCCATCCGCAAGCGCAAGCCATAAGCGCGCGGGGTCGCGCGCTAAACGATGGAGCGAGGTCTGCCAAAACGAAGCGAGCGGTCCTTGCGAGATCTCTTCGCGGTCACTGAACAACACCGCATCCACCACCGTCGCCAATCCTGGTAAGGTGCGCGCGACGTGACCCACGGCGAGCGTGAGCGTCACGGCGAGTCCTTCAAAATCCAGACGGTGCGTTCCGGGCATGTTTAACGGCCACTGTCGCACCAACTGCTCAACCAAGTCATGCGCTTCGGGTGGCGTTTGCGCACGTAACCGAGCACGCAAGACAGGCGCCTCGACCAGAAAGGGACTCAGGGCCACATAGTGCAATCGTACGGGACGTGTCGGGTCTTGCCTCCAGCGCTCCCACAGTCTGATAAACGACAGGCCTTCGCCAAAATCACTTTCTAACAACGTGTATTGCGCGCGCGCGCACCAGTTCTGTGGCAACCCCAGACGGGTAAACAACATGGTTACGCGTCCCGGAGCGCGCGACGCAAAATTTTACCCACCGGACTCTTGGGTAACTCATCTCTAAACTCAATCACTTTCGGACACTTGTAGCGACTCAAATGCTGCTGACACCACGCCTGGATCTTTGCCTCATCCAACAAGGGGTCGCGTCGCACCACAAACAATTTCACCAGCTCGCCAGAATGCGCATCTGAAACCCCCACCGCGGCGCATTCAAGCACCTCTGGCAGCTCGCTCACCACCGCCTCGATTTCATTAGGATACACATTGAATCCTGACACCAAAATCATGTCTTTTTTACGATCTAAAATATAGACATAGCCTTGCGCGTCCATTCTTCCGATATCGCCTGTCCGCAAAAAACCTTCGGCCGTTATGACAGCGGCGGTCTCCAGCGGTGCCCGCCAATAACCGCGCATGACCTGAGGGCCTCGTACCGCGATTTCTCCCTCATCGCCCAGCGCAACACCCTGTCCTTGCTCATCCAAAATGCAAATCTCGGTGGATGGCACAGGCAAGCCGACGCTG
>Ga0164293_10003674_pt1 | contig 13094 bp, 12 predicted proteins | sample GEODES118metaG_FD_111487 | JGI IMG/M metagenome (GOLD analysis project Ga0164293, IMG submission 111487) | Eutrophic lake water microbial communities from Lake Mendota, Wisconsin, USA - GEODES118 metaG | ecosystem: Environmental > Aquatic > Freshwater > Lake | place: USA: Lake Mendota... | reverse complement strand
TGGTGCTGATGTGGTTGGTGATGCTGCTGTATATGTGGATGCATATGTGCTCTCAAATCACGATTTATTTCATTAAAAAGTGCACTAAAAGGGTCTCCGCCTCCTAATCCCCCCATCATCCCGTCGGATACTACTTCTTCAAATTGACTCGTCCCTCCAGGACCAAAAGTGCGTATTATTACTCTTGGTCCACCCATTCCTCCCCCTCCTAAACCTCCTAGCCCCCCCATTCCACTTATGCCACTCATTCCACTCATGCCTCCCATACCACCCATACCACCCATACCACCCATAAACATATTAAATATATCCATTGGATTGATTCGTATACCCCCGCCACCCATTCCCGCATTTCCGCCAATGTTAACAAACGGGTTATTACGATTTACGTCATATTTTACTCTTTCATTCGGGTCACTCAATATGCTAAATGCTTCCGATATTTTTTGGAATTTTTCGGTTGATTCTTGGCTGTTTCCGTTCTTATCAGGGTGGTGCATAAATGATAGTTTTCTGTATGCTTTTTTAATATCTTCGGGTGTGCATTTCTCGTCCAATCCTAAAACATCGTAAAATGTCTCATCTTTATTGTTTTTCATTTTGCTTCAGTATTGACAATATGCGATAATATTTTTACTATAGTTATTTATTATTTTACGTAAACATAAACTTAAATGTTTATTTGTTATAATAATTAACACAGAATAATAATAAAGTTATAAACTTATCACTTATCAAATTATTAACTTATCAACCATGTATTCGAATAAAACAAAACCAGAAAAAAATCAAGAAATGAAAACAGATAATGACGCGTTTAAAACTATTCGAACCCAAACCAATCAACCATTTATTAATAAATATCAGCCCCAATACTTTGGCCATTTTGAGCAACTCGATGCAAATGTTAGTATGTTGCTTACAACTCTTATTGATATGAATAATTTGAATATACTTCTTGTAGGCGACCCTGGTTCTGGCAAAACATCTCTCATTTATGCAGTTATTCGCGAGTATTATAAGGATAAATATAACTCTGAAAATATTCTTGTATTGAATAGTCTAAAAGACCAGGGTATTTCTTATTACAGAAACGACCTTAAAATATTCTGCCAAACTGCGTCGCTTATTTACGGCTATAAAAAAATCGTGCTACTTGATGATATTGATATCATAAATGAACAAAGTCAGCAAGTGTTTCGCAATTGTATTGACAAGTATAGTCACAAGGTTCATTTCATTTCGTCCTGCACAAGTGTCCAAAAAGTCATCGATAGTTTACAATCACGCAAAATCATTATTAAAATGAATCCAATAGAAGATAGGTGTCTTCAAAAAATATCAAGCAAAATAATAAAAAATGAAAATATTACGATAACACCCGACGCCGAAAAATTCATTCTTAATATTTCGAATATGTCGATACGTATTCTTATCAACTATCTTGAAAAAATTAAAATTTTAGACTCGCCGATTGACCTTGCAGTTGCAAAACTACTATGCACGAATATTAGTTTTCATATTTTTGACGAATATACGATTTGTATTAAAGATAAAAATCTCAAACTATCGGTTAAAATGCTATATTCTCTATATGACCAGGGATATTCGGTAATGGATATACTGGACAACTATTTCCTTTTTATTAAATCAACGCCCCTCATTGATGAAACAAATAAGTATAAAATTACAAAGGTTCTTTGTAAATATATGACGATTTTTCATAATATACATGAGGATGAAATTGAGTTGGCACTTTTCACAAATAACTTGATTGAGTTGTTTTGATGCCTTACTGCATTGCCAACATATATTTCGAAATTTGGGTATTCGATTCCAACACTTGTTTTGGCGACATTCTTACAAACCATCCAAAATTACGCCTCTTAAGAAGTTGACAGGCTGGAATATATAAACCAAAATTCTCTGATGCAAATTGAATATCAGTAGTGTCACTCATCAAGTCATCAAGTAAAACCGGTTTGCCTTCTGCATCTTTTACACCAACCAGTTCCGGCTTAATTAGGTTCACCATTTTAATAGACACTGCATCATAAAAGAATTTGCTGATTTTACCTTCAAAATCCATTTCATTCGTATAGTCTTGTGACACTAATTCTTCTAAATATTCGATATACTTTTGCATAAATTCGGTATTTTTTATACATCCCATCATTTTCGGGCATGGTGAAAATGTTATCGCCGACGACGCAATACTCGTTGATAACATTTCGGTAACAAAAACGCCCTGTGCACCAGTTCCAAGACTTATTCCAAGTTGATACAATGTTATCAAATTATTAAAACATAGGAACGATGGTGGCACTCGCATACCTCCGTATTTATTCAGCAAGTGTGCCATCGCCAGTTCGCGAATATGTGGGCGAAGAGGTGTTGCAAGATTGCCTACATTTACACTCCAACCTGGTATTAATTTGGTAAATACATTGTCGTCGACGATACATACATTAAATGAATCGCCACATTTTTCGACGATGCTTCGTATACACAAATATAAATAAGGTTGATTCAGATTCTTTGTGTTACGTGAACCAAAATTGAGCCAGTTTCTTTCGTTGATATCATATTCGACGTGAATCCACAAAAATGGTTTACGTCTGTCCATTTTTTTGACATCAGTTGCTAAATACTCGTGAATTAAATCACGCTCTTCTTTTTCAATACTACTTGCAAGTTTGTTATTATATTGCGAATATCCGTATCCTATAATTAAAAGTATTACGACCATAATAATCTGTTGTTTTGTGATTTTCATTGTTGTTGTTGTTGTTGTTGTTGTTGTTGTTGTTTTTATCGATTAATAATATATTTTATAAGTATATTTTATAAGTATATAGTATAATAATTATACAGAATATATTTTATTGTGTATAATTATTTGTATTTTGTAGTATTTGTTTATGAGATAGTTTGTTAGTTTGTAATCTGAAAAAATTCCGACTTAAATTTGGCATTTATGTCCCGCACTATTTCATCCTGTTTTGCCATTCGAAATACACGCTGCATATCTTGTTCTACTTGTAGCGCGGTTGCTTGGTCCAATTTTGTTGTGTGATTTTCCCGCGAAAAGTCATATTGTGTTTTCTCTATATCTCTAAACATTTGCATTTCATTTACAGATGTGTATTTTTTACGATTCATGAAATCTTCGGCAGTTACAGGAATAACCGACTCCGTATGTGCTTTTTTTAAATCTTCATACTGCAATGAACTAAATAAACCGCTAGAATATTCCTGTGGTGCTTCTCTTCCTAATCCATAGTATCCACCATTCCCTCCGCATCCAACACTATCAAGTGTCATAATTTCATTCCTTTCTATGAGTGCCATTTTATCTCGCAACATTTTCTTTTTTCTCTCGATTCTCTCGTTTCTCTCGCTCCACGTGTCTCCTAATTCGCATGCATCTGCATCATCGTTGTCACCCGTTGCGTTGTTCACGTCACCTTTATTCGTATTTCTAAACCAATCCTCATATCCTCCATCCTGTTCATCATCGTGCATCCGAAACTTTTCAAACTTCTCGTTAAACCATTTATTAAAATCTTTTGAATCCAATTTTTGCAGTTTTTTATACACCTCTTCTTCCGTCTTATGATATTCGCGGTCCTCGACATTATGCGCGGTCTTGGTTTTATTCTGGTTCAACTCGCGGTCAATTACTGCGCTATATGAAAACCCCGTTTCTTTATATTTCTTCTCGTCTGGGAATCGAACTTTATAAATCTCATATAACATCTTATATGCTTTGGTAAAAAATAGAAAATATTCTTTTGGAAGACGCGACTTATCGGGATGCATTTGGAGCACTATTACTTTAGCTTCGCGAAGATGTTTATCGTTGAATAGAATGGGAATTTTAAAAAGATTCAAGATATCCGTTAGTTCATAGTTGTTTATATCAAGGTCCATATCCATGTTTGTGTATATGTTTGTGTGTTTGTGTATATTACTATTATATAGTGATTTTATTTCTATATTTTTAATACATAATTATATAAAATTGATATAAATAAGTAACAATATAACCTATTTATAAAATGAAACCATCATATCAAGACACTGGTAAATACCGAACCAATACAAAAGACCAGTTTTATACATCACCAGAGGTTGCAATAAAATGTATTCAAATACTTATTTCCCGTCTTCACAATGCAGAGCTACATTCGCCATCCCCAGTCCTCCCACTTTCTTCTTACCTATGGGTCGAACCATCCGCAGGAAACGGCGCGTTTTTGAATAGTATCCCCGATACATATGATAAAATCGGTATTGATATTGAGCCTGGTTCAGGGGCTGGTGCGAACATTATAAAACAGGATTTCCTTACTTGGGTGCCGCCGGAGCAAAACCAAAAACCGCTTATTATATTTGGAAACCCACCATTCGGTCGCCAGTCATCTCTTGCGAAGGCTTTCATCGCGCATAGTTGTAAGTTTCCGACCACGTCTACGATTGCATTTATTCTTCCCAGGTCTTTCGTAAAACCAAGCATGTCGTCTGCATTTGGTCTGCATTTTCACTGCATACATTCTAGCGAGGTAGAACGTAATGCGTTTGTGTTGGGGGGTGGCAGTGCTGGTGACGGCGACGCATCATACGACGTGCCATGTGTCTTCCAAATATGGCAAAAAAGGTCGGTGCCTCGGGTTGTGCCTGAAAAGATTACTGAAAAAGGCTTTCAATATGTGAAAGAAACAGACCCTCGTGACATAGTGATCAGGCGCGTTGGAGTATATGCGGGGCGGTGTTTTGATAGTGGGGGCGATATAAATAGTGCGACAGAATATAATAAGCAGACGCATTATTTTATAAAATTGGATGAGCAGTTTGTTGCGGTGCAACATGTCAAAGAAATCGTCGATAAAGTAAACGCGTATGTATTCCCGACAAATACCACCGGTCCACGCAGTCTTTCTAAGCCGGAAATTAACATAGTTTTGAATGAGATTTTGAATCAGGTTATTGGTGCATGTTAGTTGGACCGACCAAAAATCGGGTTTAAATGTCGTTTATTTTTATATTTTCTAAAACTTTTTTAAATATTAATGTATTAAAATTTTCCCAGTCATCGTATATAATAGCATTACTCAAATCTGCCCAATTCCGCAAAGCAATTCTTTTTAATTCGTGAGGCCTACTTTTTATATTTGATTCGTGTAGGTTTATAGAGGGTTTCATTTGAATTAATAATTCAATGCCGATCCATTCAGAATATATTGGATCGTGGCCCAAAATTATTTTAGGTTGTGTCTGTAAATAATGACGATTGTTTACCATAATTGTTTTATATATGTTACTTATTGTATTCATATTTTCTACTGCAATTGCGTCACGTAATTGATCGTGATAGGTAGTATTGTAAGATGACCATACAAAGTTATCGATGTCTAAAAATAAATGTGGATATTTTTGCATTAATGTGGATTTACCACCCCCACCGCAAATAACTATTAGTTTCATAGTATCTTTTTATAACAATATCTTTTTATATTCTTCATAATATTCTTCATAATATTCTTCATAATATTCATGTTTCAATGTATACTATATAATGCACATTTTACATGAGAAAAGGTGTAATAGAAATTTTGTATCACTCCACTTCACTCCACTCACGCCGAAAACTTATAACCCACGCATGCCGCAAAAAAGGTTTCAATTTCTGCAAGACCTGCACCCGTCACCGACGCAATTGGTCCCTCTGTAATTCCACGAGCATACGCCAAAAATACTGGAATTCCGTTCACCATTTTTTTATGTTTCAGAAAGGCATACAGGTCAAAACATTCGTCAACGTCGACTTCAAACATAGTTATATGTTCAGGCAAATCATTGGACTTCTTGTAGGAATACTCTTTGATTTTTTTGCATGGTCCGCACCAGTCTGCAGTAAATTTAAATATAAGAATACCTGGGTTGTTTTCCAATAGAGAAGTAAAATTATTTCTTGTTCCTTTGAATTTAAGAATCTTGTAATTATTATCGATACGAGATACTACGTTTTCCATTTTATAGATTTTGTCTGTATATGTGTGTGTGTTATAATTATTATTACACTATTTTTTCTAAGTTATTTTTGCGTTGTATACTTTATTTATTATTATTTTTAAATAATAATAAAACTATAAATATTTAATATTACTTACATATTTGTTATTATTTAGAAGCAATTATTAATTATTAATTATTTATAAAATGGTAGATATTGAACCTATGCTCACATACGATTTTTCACAAGTTGGAATTAAAACGATTTATCATATTTTAACTATTTTTTATATGACATTTATTTATCCTATTTATGTGATTCTAAATTACAACGTAAAAACAGAAAAAGGGGCAATTAAAAATATTTCAGATTTATTTATTGATTTAACAAAACCAACTATTTATAAGGTATCTAAAGATGATTTGAATATGACCAAAAATATCATGTATATGTCAAACCATTCTTCAGTTAGTGACTTTTTTATCGATCCTCTCGTATCACATTATAATTCAAAGTATATTTCATTAAACAAAATGAAACAAATATTCCCATTTTTAGGATTAGTAACTATGCTTACAAGATATTGCATTTTCATTTCAGGTAATAAAAAAAAAGAACAAGTCATTGAAAACTTGAAAAAAATAGAAGAACTTCGAATTGAAGATACTTCTCGTAATCTTGCATTATACCCTGAAGGAATGCGCAGACCTCATCGCCCTTATGTATCCGAGCAACTGAAAAAAGGGTTTATTTATCATTCTTTTGAGCATAGTATACCCATTCAAATCATTCATACGACAAACAAAGACTATGTGATCGATGATGCAAAATTGAAGTTCAATAGTAATATGAAACTTTTTACGTATTATAGCCCCATTATTGATCCTCTAGAGCTTAAAAAGAAGTTTGAAAAACGTGAGAAATGCGAATATACAAAAGATGACTATTATAATGACTTTTATAAAATATGGTCAAAGGTATGGAAACGAATGGATAAGTATCGCATTGATATATATCGCAAGCAGGGGATGACGTTTGATGAAGCACTTCAGAAAATAGAATATATCGCTGAAAGCGGACTTAAAAAGAAAAAAATATATGTTGTCAAAAATGAAATCTGGGGTGAAGATATTGAAATAAATAAGACATTTATTTTTATACGGAATTTACTATGGGGATTTATTTATTACGCAATATATAAAGTTATCGGGCTTGCATTTGACTTGTTTTTCAAGTTTAAAAAGTGTAGGGATTGTGCGGGTGCGAGTGCGAGTGCGAGTGCGAGTGCGACCAACTCCATACTAGGGAAAATACTTTGTTTGCCCAAAATGAATATGCCATCCGTGCCATCTGTGCCGTCTATGTCAAATATTATGAATCAAGATGTATGTTCACCTGAGTGTTCCCCTAAAAATACAGGAATTGGGTTTCCACAATTTCTTATGAATTTAAATCTCTAAAGTTTTGACAATGAGTCAGGTAGTGAGCGCGAACGCTGAGGTATCATTTTCGCAGGAGATACTGCGAATGTTTGTTTATTTTTTGCTTCACATACTATACTTTCAAGTATTTCAATATTCAATGTTGGAAGTTCCGCGTGACTTTCCCAAAAATACCGACAATATGCCCATTTGAAATCGTAGTCTTCCCCATATAAATGTCCAAGTCTTTGCAATAAAACGATATTCACATTAAAAGGCAATAAATTTAAATTTGATTTTGGTAACACATAACATAACTGGACTATATCTTCTATTGCCTGTTTCTCTTTCTTTTGCGAAAAAATTGTATTCATATGTGGAATATATTTTACCAAGTCTTTAAACAATGGTGCGTAATGAAATTTGTAACACCATCGCCAATCTATACACCCCGTAGTGTAATAGTTATACGTCCACTCCAGACCTTCCAAATAGTTCATACAAATCTGGCGCCGACGTTCGTCTGTTATTTCCATATCAAATAAAGATTTATAATATCGATACTCCCAGTCGTGTTGAAAAGGATTGATGTATTTTTCAACACTACGTTCTTTCATTGGTAATGTTAATAACTCATCCATTTTATAAATATCCGTTCCAAGAACTTCATCAGTTTGTTGTAGTATTGACGTTGTTGATGTAGAATTACTTGATTTTACATTATTTCTCTCGTTTCTCTCGTTTCTCACATTATTCCTACTTTGGCTTTGGTATCCTACACGTTTCTCCGCCTTGTCGCGTCGCTTATGTTCTTCCATTAGCAACGAATCCTCTGTTTTTGCAATATGCGACACAAACTCATTAAAGTTTTTCCATTGAATCGTGTTTGTTGCGGTTTCTGAATCCGACTTTGTTAAAAATTTTGTATTGTCACTCCCCAATGTTTCACGATACACATTTAGTAGTATATGTATACCACCTGTTCGTATATTTACCGCCGGAAAATGTGGTAAAAAGTCATTTCCCAACAAGAAACACAAGAATATATAATCCTTGATACGATTTGTTTGTAATGCTATCATGTCAAGCGTGGGCATGGAGGTAGAGGTAGAGGTAGAGGTATTTTTTTCACCACCATCCCCAATTCCTTGTTGATGCATATAATCTACTATAGCAGTCGCTAATTCAGGTATATCCAGTAGATAGTCACGATTCGCATCTAAAGATGAGTCGATGGATTTGATAAACTCTGGAGTGTCTCGAAAAAGATACATATTCTTATTATTAGTAATATGCAGATGATTTAGGGTAAGCATAATTAAATCCGCATCTAATCCGTATATTAGAGTTGTAGTATCTGGCGAGTTATGATACTCAGGATATTTACGAATATATTCGAATATTTTATGCTCTCCTTCGCCTGATTCCATACTCGAAGATACGATATATTTTGGAGACACAATAGATATAGGGTTTTTATTTTTCTTTTCATAATATTCTGTAACATATGTGTTTAGGTTTTTCATAAATTCAGTGCCAGGTGTAATGGCAGATGTATTCCACGACTCTTTATACGCTACGCCTTCAATATCACGCTGTATTTGCGACGTATACCACGACTTATACCTTCTGTCTCGTTGCTGACTTAATTTAGCAACAGGTGCAACACCATCAAATGCGATAAACACGCGGTCACGGGGTTGTAATGTGTCAACATAAAAGTCAATTTTGGCACAAACCATATTCATCAAGTCGTTCTCATATTCTTTGTGTTTTGTTTTATCATATGTAGGGTTGTTTTTTACGGCGTCATAAATAATTGAATTGCTATCCAAATAAAAATTATTTATTTGTCGTAGTGTTTTCATATCTTTTATGATATGACGATACTCTTTAACAATATGTGAAAAGTAACTTGGAATTCCCATTTTATACGCAATAATTCGTGTTGTAATGCAATACTTACTTATACTTGTAAGATTATTTCTATATAGATTTCATTATTTATTTAAGATTAGGAGAAGGATAGGAAAGAGAGAAATGAGAGAAAGGAGAGAAATAATCAATAATTAAAACTAAATATTTTATATAAAATAGTAGAAAAAATATATAAAATATAACATTTTTTATTAATATATTTTGATATATATATTATATATAACACAAGATATAATTATATAAATATGTCTTCAGCACCAGCGCCAGCACAACAAGAATTAAATCCAAACAATGAATTCGTGAAAGATATATTAGCTGCAAAACAAGGATTAGAACCAAATTTAAAAAATATATTCTCATTTTTTTCCTCATTATCACCTTTGTATATTTCCGCGTACTTACTCATTTCAAGTGTAAGTAATGGAGATATAGCAAAATCCGGTATGTTTCTCTCTGGGTTAGTTATGGTATTATTCATACACTCTATTATAGGAATGACCATTAACAAAATTTCAGAAAATAAATTTGGTTCAAGCAAGTATAAACTTGAATGCAATCTTATTCAAGTGCCTTTATTAAGTGACTATATGGTTCCTAACTTGAATAGCACTCTATTAGCTTTTATTTTTACTTATCTTATTATGCCAATGCAGACATACAATAGTTATAATGTAGTCTTATTGTGTATCATAGGTGGTTTTTTTGGTATTAATGCAGGTAGTAAAATATTACATGGGTGCACTAGTATGGTAGGAATTTTAATAAGTTTGGTGTTAGGGTTTATTGTCGGTTTTGCATGGTTTTCTATAGTTCTTACATCAAATCCCAAAATGTTATTCTTCGCTTCTGAAGGAGGCGAGCCAATATGTTCACGTCCGTCCAAGCAAACTTTTAAATGTAAGGTATATCAAAATGGTGAAGTTATTCATAGCACGTAATAGTGTAATAGTACGACATACTACGCAGAGAACTTGGTGCTATTATGCGAAATCCATTTTTTAAAATCATTCATGGCTTGGTCTCTATGAAAACTATTTGTGAGTAGTTTAATATTGTAGTACTTCTTTGAAAGCGTCGAAATAAAATTAAAAACGATATTCTTTGTTATCGCTTTGTGATACATAAACATCCCTTCTTCCTTAAATAAGGGCTTATTTGTGCGACGATTCACACTATTATGAAAATCAAAAAAGAATAATTGTAAATCCTTTTTTGTTTTAATATTGTCCCTTTTTACATTATACATGATTTTCGCAGCATGTTCGGAGCAGTCAGGACAAGGAAGATTTGCGCATATATTAGCACATATCGTAAGAAATTCGTCTTTTAACTCTCCAAAATGTTCATCTCTCATCTTGAACGCAAGTGTATGAAATAAATACCATGTTGCATTCCCCCATTCTTGCTTTGTTGCCATTTTATAATATAATAATATAAAGACAATTTATTTTATTAATCATACATAAATATTTTACTATATAAATAACAGAAAAGTCTATAATGAGTATTCATATTCCTCAGGCTTTCTTACATAACCATGGGAATGGTCCTGGTCCTGGTCCTGGTCCTGGTCCTGGTTCCGGGCATAGTAGCAACTACCTAGTAAACAAGTTTTCTTCAGGTCACGGGGGTGGAAATGCAAATATAATGAATTTCAAATTTGACGAAGATACAAGTAGTTATTTTTACAACGAACTTTCAAAGATTCTAAATACAGATGCGACAAGTGATGATGTAAATAACAGAAACACAAACACAAACACAAACACAAACACCATTGAAAATGTTATAGTATCCGATACCATGGAAATCACAGATAATATTTGTCTTATCACAAAAGAGAAGTTACATCCAAATCATATTACGCTGAATTGTAAACATAAATTTAACTACGTGCCTCTTTATAATGAAGTTGTCGGTCAAAAAAATAAGCAAAGTAATGTCTATGAAGTTACTAAACTATCATCGAACCAAATAAAATGCCCTTATTGTCGCATTATAACAAATAAGTTGCTTCCGCACATTCCTTATCCATCCGTTAAAGTTATCAAAAATGTAAACTCGTATGTGACAACTAGTTATAATATTAACCCTGATTATTTCTTATATGCTCCTAAATGTTCCCACGCTACCACAAATAATGCAAAAACCGAATGCCAAAAATATGGAGTATATTATGAAACAGAAAATGTGCTGTTATGCCCACAACATTACAAATTATATACAATTAAACTGAAAACCGGTAATAAAAAAATGACAAAAGAGGTCGCAACGGGGACCGCAAAGGGCTGCGATGATATGGCTTGTTGTGTAATACTAAAAAGTGGTAAAAATATCGGCAAAAAGTGTGGTGTGCGGTGTATTGATGGTGTTGGTGAAAATAATAATGAAATAAAATATTGTAAAAAACATTATAAGTTATATAGTAATACTTGAATTTACATAAAACTTCATATAAAAGTATATAAAAACAATGTGCAATATATATTATCATATCGCATTTAGATAATATGTATAATTATACATGTGTTGCAGAATATATATGGCTCGATGCAAATAAAAAATTCCGCTCGAAAACAAAAGTAATCCCTAATTTTTTTTCCGGTGTTTTTTCGGCGGATGGAAATGATATATACATGTATCCAAAATGGGACTATGATGGTTCGTCTACAGGACAAGCTAGTGGAACATCCTCGGAGATAATTCTTGTGCCCATTTTTGTATGCGATAATCCCCTTTTGCAAAATAGTGTTAAAAATATAAATTCAAACCATGTTATCATGAGGAAGCTTGTATTGTGTGAAACGTTCTATGTTGACGGAAAACCGACTCTCGAAAATACCCGACATGAAGCTACCACTATTTTTGATATATCTATTGAACATAAGCCATGGTTCGGACTGGAACAAGAATATTTCATATTTCATGGTGAATCATATCCTGATGAGTTTTATGAAGTATCAACACACTATTGCGGTGTAGGTCGTCAGGTTTCGCATCGACAACTCGTTGAAGAACATATGGCTGCGTGTTTAACTGCTGGGTTAACTATTTCAGGTATCAATGCCGAAGTAAGCAAGGACCAATGGGAATTCCAAATTGGACCATCGGAAGGTGTTCGTGCTGCCGATGAACTTATGGTTGCACGCTTTTTACTTGAAAGAATCGCAGAAAAATATGTAAAGACGATTTGTTTTGATCCAAAACCATTTACACACATCAATGGTTCAGGATGCCATACCAATTTTTCAACAAAATCTATGCGAGATAAATGTGAGGATGGTGTCGGCGGCATAAATGAAATCCACCGCGTGATACAAAATATGGAGAAACATCACGCAGAAGATATTCAGCAGTATGGTGCGGATAACGATAAACGATTATCAGGTATTCATGAAACATCGTCTTATGATAAGTTTTCATGGGGTGTCGCAAACCGAGGCGCATCTGTGCGTATCAATAACAATACACATCGCGACGGATTTGGATACTTTGAAGACCGACGTCCGGCTGCAAATATGGATCCTTACTTGGTGACGTCTATTTTAATGCAACGAGTGATTGAGGAGTGAGGAGCACTATACCCCTACAAAGTTATTACATATGCATTTATGTTTTTTTTACCTAGTATATAACTTGCAACTATCCTATGCGCTCCGTCAAGTAACACATATTTTTTATTTATTTGTACAATCCATATTGGACTAATCTCCTTTTTT
>Ga0164293_10003672_pt1 | contig 13096 bp, 8 predicted proteins | sample GEODES118metaG_FD_111487 | JGI IMG/M metagenome (GOLD analysis project Ga0164293, IMG submission 111487) | Eutrophic lake water microbial communities from Lake Mendota, Wisconsin, USA - GEODES118 metaG | ecosystem: Environmental > Aquatic > Freshwater > Lake | place: USA: Lake Mendota, Wisconsin... | reverse complement strand
CTGCATCTGCACAACATTTTGTTCTCAAACGATTACGGTCGCGAGTTCAAGGCCTTGTTTGCAGGGGGCGCACCAGATGAAGACCCCACCATTTACATCAACATCACCGCCAAGTGCGATGCGGGTGATGCGCCGCCGGGCTGCGAGAACTGGTTTGTGATGATCAATGTACCGAGTCATGTAGGACAAGATTGGTTGGCCATTACCGCGGCGGCGCGCAAACACATTTTGGCCAAACTGCAGCGGGTTTTGGGGCGCGACATAGAACCCCTGATTGCCTGCGAAACGGTTTTGGATCCCGTGATGATTGAGGAGCGCACTTCATCGCACGGAGGCTCTTTGTATGGCACGGCCAGCAACAATGTGTTTTCGGCGTTTTTGCGACACAAGAACTTTTCCAGCGACATCAAAGGGTTGTATTTCTGCGGTGGCAGCGTTCATCCGGGTGGTGGAATTCCATTGTGTTTGAACAGTGCCAAGATTGTGGCGCAGTTGGTATCGGAGGAATAATCAGAGGAATAATCGGGATAAACGGAGTAGAAATCGGAGTAACTTCGATGAGCGAATTAAAATCACGAAAGATGCATTTACTGTACGACGACCAATGTCAATTTTGCTGCGCGATTGCCCGCTGGGCGAAGGCGCAGAATGCCGAGATTGAGGTATGGTCGGTCCGAAGCACAGAATCCAAGGAGTTGCTGAAAACCTACGGCATCCATTTCATTGATTTGCAGACGGTCTATTTTGTGGAAGGCGCGGTTTACGTGCGTTCCCGCGCCGCATTTCAATTGCTCCGCCACACGCACCGCCCCTGGTGCTGGCTCGCCCTCTTCCGCTTCCTTCCCCTATCCCTCACCGACTTCAGCTACAACTTCATCGCCAAGAATCGGCATAGATTCTGAAACATTCGAATTTGATTTGTACTTCTCAGACTGAATGGATAAGAATAAAAAATAAATATCCAATGCCTGCCTCTTGTAGAATTTCAAGTAATTCCAAAACAAGAAAACAGCGATGAGTAAATACAGCAATATTAAAGCGACCGAATTACAATTAAACTCCAACCCAAAAAACCGGGATATAATAAAGAATCTTAATAATACGTAAAGTAAAAAAACACCCGTCAAATTTCGGCTGAAACCGGCGAGGTTAACAAAATGCTGAATTCGAGGACCAAGGTGTGGCTTTACTGTCATAATATATGAATACAACAACCAATAATAATCTTTAACTGGAACGCAAAAACCAAATTGATTACGTACCTCATTCTTAATTTTCGCAGTAGTTTCCGATTCAAATGGTGTTCGAAATTTACCAAACCACACTGGTAATTGAACCCTTTCAATTGCTAACAATAAATTCTCTGCCGGATATCCCAACGTATTATATACGAGTATGCGCTCTATAAAAAAACTTGAGACAGCAGAAATAATGTGACCAAGAAAGTAACAAAAGAAAATAAATAGCACTAATGAAATAAATGCAAATTGATATTGGGCATGTGGTTTAAATAAATTCAGTAGTTGTATAGAAATATCAACTGCGATTTGGTAATTAGCCGCTATATCAGGTTCTAACATCTCCTCCACGTTTGAAAAAGAAAAATCAAAAACCAGCAAACTGATGAAAAAGAAACCCGGTAAGACATATCCAAATATCGTATAGGCTGTTAACGGTTTTGTAAAATTCTTATACTCCTCCATCACATTATTTGAAACATTTTACTGACCATAACAAACCAAATTCTAATTTAACACATATCGAAACCTCACAAATCCAGAAACGTATGGATAGTCCTTCCAATACGTGTAAGGAATCTTCAAAAACATGACCTGGTGCTCACGGCCATCAGCCAATTTCTGTGTTGTTATTTCCATAGAAGTCTGATCATCTCTGTCAAGTTCAATTTGAAAAATGTCTTTGTCAAACACATCGTCTTCTGTTGTTCTTCCCGACTTGAACACATAATAATACAAATGAGGGAATCCATCCTCATTCGCTAAATTCCCCGCACTCGGATCTGAAGGGTCATTGTAAAATATTTCCTGCATTCCATATTTGGAAACGCTGGCCGCATAAAATCCAAACCAATTTTCTTCAAACGCATGAAAATGATTGATAAATGAGTCGATTACTGCTTGCTCGTTGGTATTTTTGTGAGGAAATGTTTCGAGATATACTGAAGCTTCATACGGGGTCATATCGGGAAGCACCCTGCTTACTCGTTGAAACTGCAGTATCGCAATTGAAAGCCCTGTGTCACCTGTATTTATTCCAAATTGAGAAGAGGAATCAGCCGATTTTATCGAAATATAACGCCTCACTTGGGTGTAAATGGCGTATTTGCCCTGGTCTGGAGACCAAGGTTCGACATTGCTTATTGGTAATACTACATATCTAAATCGATAATTCGGCGCCTCATCAGTTCCAAAAATCACGGTATCAGTAAATCGCAACCCCATACTGCCTTTCATCAACGTTGAGTCGATCATCAACACCGTTGACAAACTCACATTGTTTTTGAAAATCGAATCTAAGTATTCTTCCTTAGTCAGTTTTTTATGCGCGCCGCTGTTGCCATTGCCTACTGCATCTGTATTACATCCTACTGCAACGATCATGATCGCAGCGATCAATGATGATAAACGTATTCTCAGTGTCTTTTTCATATCTTTTAATATCTTAATGTTGGAGGATCAGTTTTGATGTAAAAAACTTTCCTTTTGATTCTATCCGAATATAATACATCCCATCCATCAAACCAGAAACATCAATTTGCATTTTCGAATTATAATCGTCAATGTTAATGTTGCTCATCACTAGAGAGCCCAAGGCATTATAAAAAACTATTTTATCTACCATATGATTCTCCAAACCAGTAATCAATAGTATATCATCGGCTGGATTTGGTTCAACTTGAATAATTGGATTAGTTCCAAATAATGTACCAAGGGGCGGGGGACCGGGGAATACGCAATCAATATTTAACAGAGAATCATTTTGCAATTTGGCGATTTTAGCAGTTACAGATATATGGTTAGAATCAGTCGGCAAATAAACTCTGACATAATATTCTTTACTCGTATCAAGGTTTTTGAGTTCCTCTCCAGAAAATCTAAAATAACCCGCCGCTTCAGTAGTAGCATAGATCCCTGTATTATTGTGAAATTCATCGAATAACTTAACCGTTAACCCTTGTGTACCACCTCCAAAACAATTTGACGTTACTCTACCAGTAATTGGCACCAAATCCAAATAAAAACTATCAACAAAACCGTTTTTAACTCCAGCGAAACTTAGAAGATGACGGGCAAAAAACGAAGACGGCCGAGTATTAAAAGGAGAAAATCTAGAGATAGTTTCTAAAAACAAAATAGCAGAATCTGGTAGGGATTTATAATTCACATGAAAAACCAATGTATCTACAACTAAATTGGCAACATGCCAAGTACTATCATCATCCCATACTTTATTCGACATCACCTTACCATCTCCCTGAAAAAATGTATCCGTATGGGACAAATAATCAACCCAATAACCAAAAACTCTCTTGATTTCATCTTGTATTGTATCTGTCGCATTCAAGTTAAAAAATGACGTGTGAATCTGTGACAAACTGCCTGTATCAATCGCGAACTCTAATGCAATGAGATCTTTAATAAAGGATGAATTCACGATTGATTTCGCGTGAATAACATTGTATTTTTTATTAAAATATTCATTCCAGAAATTCCCGACCGGATTAATTGATAAATCTATGTCATCTATTAAATTTTTGTTATCCAGGGCATTTGGATTTGGCAAAAATTGACCGCAAGGATCCACTCCGCTTAAATTAAAGACAAAATCTCTCTTTTTGGGACTTGACAATAAATAAGGATTAGACTTAATAGAAGATTCAAGTATCCATTTGCAATAATCAGGCTGAGTGAGCTTATCATTTTGAAATATCGAACCATTAAATCTAAATCCTTGAAATGTATTCGAGCGAGCTATATAATTAGTAGACCACTTCATTCCATGAACTTCATGGTTAAAGAAACTAGATGGCAAATTACTATACTTAAGACGAAGCTTGGAATTTCTTAGTTTAATTGCATTAAAATTATAAAAAAAATAATTACAATAAATATTACTGAAGTAATTAACATCATTAATTTCAACCCCACCGTATAACCCTATTAGACTATCGTTATATAATAATGAATTTGAAGCACCTGTTAAACGAACACCTCTACAATAATTTGAGGCCGAAGAAATACCTCCAAGGCTCGAATTACTAATTTTATTATTAAGACAATACAAATGGTCAGTATTTTTTAAATCAATTCCAACACTCTCCATATATGGATTATATTGTTTTAATGTAATTCTATTATTACTAACATGTCGTTTAGCACTACTCTGCTGCCAGTCAAAATAAATCGGAAGAATTTTATTTTGCTCAATTGTATTGATATTCATAATTTCAATTCCATTTTGGACATCCAACTTATTATGACAAATATTGAGAGTATCAAGAAAAGCCATTGAGCTAAAATTTTGCACATTTTTTTGAATGCAAATACCAATCCCATAACCTTTTCCAATAATTTGATTGTTTTCTATTGACAGGTTATAAAGATGGTAAGGACTAAATATCACTGGTCTATTTATATCCTCAAATGAATTAACTTTTGAATTTAAATAAACACCTTTGTTATCTATATTAACTAAAATCCCTGGACCGTCATTGAAAACTATCCGATTACTATCCAAGATTGAACCACCAATTTTAGTTGTGCTGCCAATTGTTGGTTTTATTAATAACGCAGCAGCTAAAGAATGATGAATAACAATATTCCTTTTAAAAATTAAATTCTGAAAAGCGTCTATTAAAATTGCTCCATTATCTCGTTTGTCTTGCATACAGCAATGTATTTTTGTATTGTTAATATTAACAGCTTCAATTGAAGTTAACTCTAGGGCCTCATTCTTAGTCCTAAAAAAATTACAGTTCTGTATTTCAAGTCGCTTGGAAGTTTTAACCTCAATCCCCTTAAGACCACCAACTACGACCACAGGCAGTGAATCCTTGTGACCAATTTTCAACGCTGAATATTTTGCAAAAATGGCTTTTTCCGATTTATCGCCATTATTGAGCATAACAGAATCAATAAAAAATGTATTGGTAATGTTATACCTTGTAGTTAAAGCATTTTCAATTTGCATACTCACTTTATTCGCAATAAACAAAGTACTGTCACTGGTTATTATCCCATGTTTTGAACTTCTTGTCTTTACTCCAATTAACGCATCACGAACAATGGTACGCCTCAATTGTGAGTTTTTCCTGCAAATTAAAGTACTACTCATCGTTCCATTCTGGAGTATTTCTACCCCATTCCACATATTCCCACAAGCCCCCATCAATGTTGTCCCTTTGAGTTCAAGATTTGACCCACCTACAATTCGTAAAAATGCACCCTCAGCAAATTGTATAGTCATACTGTCAAAAACAACCCACTTTGCAATATTCGTAATGATCAAACTATCAAGAATTAAAATCTCCCCAGAACCTTTTGGGGTTATATTATGAGAGGAGTTTGAATACGTTTGCTTATAACCAATTTTGGGAGATTTTATCTCATATGACCCTATTACAGATTTATAATCATTTAGAGTTTCATTGTAATAACTACCTATTGCACTTGGAAGATAAAAAACACGTATTAATGGTTTATTTAACTCGTTGAAAAGCAAATTTAAAAATGGCACACATGGAACCAACGAAAGTTGAATAACTCTTGAAATTGTATTTGAATTTTTATCATACTTATACAACCCATCACCCTTTGAAACATATAATTTCCCATCTATACCACTCTCAATGTAGGAGTATTTAAAATCCCAAGAATTCGCAATTTTTGTGAATGTATTATTGAATTTGTCAAATAAATACATACCTTGATTTACTGATGTTGAGTCATCCGTTTGAAATTGGGATAGCAATATCAAGGTATCTGTAATATACTCGATACCGCAAAAAAAACGATTCGAGTCATTTGTTATCGTATTTGAATTAAAACATGTCCTCGTTGCACTACCAAATTGAGAACCTGAAACATCAACTCGCAACAAGCAACTTCCTCCCGAAAAAAGCAATTCATTTTGATTTGGAGACAGTTCCATTTCACTAATTGAATATTCGAGATTGACATCAATAAGATGATTATTGTCATTACTCACGTGATGGATCTGCTTTGTAGATTGATTTGTATTTGTACTAACAAGGCCCCCTATTGCCAAAATATCCCGTGATTGCACATACCGTCCTGTATTGCCCGCATAATTCGCCTCAAGTGAATATAAACGATAGATAAATGTATCACATGAATATTTAATAATTTTCACGGCTCTTTTCGATACATATTTCGGGTCTTGCGCACTAACATTTATTTTAACCAAGCCATTAACTGTAGCATTCTGAAAATCAAACACATCATTATTTAATATGGCTAAATCACGGAGACCAAACCAATACAATTTGGTACCCACAATCAAATGATATCGAATCCCACCAGGCAACGGAACAATAGTTGGTGATATATCATAACCCGCAAAAACTTTAACACAAACATTATTGGAGTTAAACAAGTATACACTATCCATGGTTGACAACACATAAAAAAGAATCTTTCCACGTGCATCAGTTTGACTGTTCACAGATAAATAATTTGTAAATGGTTCATTTGAATATGGCTTCAAAGGTTTAAAATAATTCGACCCCTGAGAGCTCCCACTATTTGTAAACGCCACATTCACACCCTGATTATTGGGCTGAAATAAATACCAGTTTGATTTTTGCGCAAACACAGGATTTGCTATCCAAATTATAAGAATAAAAACCAATAATTTATGTTTATTATCAAAAAAAGCGAATAATGAAACTGACTTTACTATTGTATTTTTCATATTTTCCTGTAGCACAAATAACACTACTAAAAAATTGCCATTTATGATAAAATTTTACCAAGTACAAAATATTTGGAATAAAAATTTATGTCATTTTCAATACAACTTGGTAAAAATTTACCAAGAATATCGTTTTCGAAACGTTGTATAATTGCAAATGAAACATACTAACATGACAAACAACCCTCACGAAATCACCTTACAGGAAGCAATCACAATGACCCATGCTTACCAAAACTCTCCTCAATTCGCCTGCCAAACCAAAGCCGTACTCATTACTACTACAGCCATTCAAGAATTATTAAACCAACCTGATTGTGTGGGTGTTCGTATTTATTTTGCCCTAGATTTAAACAACAACCTAACAACCGTCCTAGTTGGTACAGACAACGCCGACAATGACATTACGAGTGGTACTTTGCTCAACCGTGGTATAAAATGTCCGCCTCAATGTTCTTTGAACTCCCCCTTGCTTTAACTAACGGGTTTAAAATCAGCAATTGTGTTGAAATATTTTTACAACTCGTTTTAGTATTCAAAACACTAAAAATGAGAAAAATAATCATAAAAAACCATGAATTATTAATCTTTTGTTCAATCGCCCTGGCAAGTAACCTTGTAGACTATTATTCACCAAAAACAGTACCTTTTCATTATTTTCACATCCTAAGCAATTCATTATTCATTACTGCTTATTGGCCCCAGAAATTTAACTCGCAAAAAATTAGAATTAAATTCTTTCCAGTTTTAGTATTGTTGCTTACAATTTTTCATTCAACTTTGATCTCAAATCTCAGCTATATATTGAGCATTAGTCTGATAACGTACTCAGGCATGCAAAAATCAGAGTTGAACAGTAACAATCTTCACATTTGTTTTGTTTATTTCATTTTGGCCATCGACCAATTTCTCACATTTATTATTAAGTCTATGAACGAAATAAATACGAATTGGCATACATCTAATTATCTCAAATATTTCAATATTTTGCCTATCCTAATTTTTCCATTAACCTTTATTGTAATCAATGCAAAATTCAGGAGACTCTTTCTTAATTAGTTTATTTTTCATTCTGATACCAGCCCTAACCATTCTTATTGGTGTATTTATCTACAGTAGAACAATCATCTGGAGGTATTCCAAAGTTATTGAGAGATTATACAAAATGAACTTCAATAGTTTAGAGACAGAAAGAAAAAGAATCTCCAATGATTTGCACGATCATATGGGCTACAAAATACTAATCATCAATAAATCGCTAGAGAATTTAAAGTCTAATTCACTACTGAAAAACAACACAGAAATAGAGCGGATTGAAAGCCAAGTTCGACTTTTCCAATACGATATTCGCAAAGTACTTGAGTCCATACACCCTCGCGATCTATACAATGGAAAATGGCATGAGGGCATATTTAACCTCGCATCTGAACTAAGTATAGGAGATACGAAAATCTATGTTCAGAGCCACACTACGATTTGCCCCAAAGAAGAACACCTTGTACAATCCTATCGAATCGTACAAGAGAAACTCGCCAATATTATTAAGCACGAGAATCCTAGAAAAATTCATATAGAAATCACACATGAAGAGGATGTATTGGTAGTCTGCTTCGTTTATGCATCAAAATCCAAAATCATCAATTACACTAATTCGATATTGTTTGCTTATCGAGGACGTGGTTTGAACATCATTAATGATCGATTAAAAATCATCGGCGGGAGGAACGAGACTAAATATACAGACGGCTACACTATTGATACAATCTTTATTCCAACATGAAAATCATAGTCTTAGATGACCACCCTCTGATTCTCAACTTCCTACAATCAGAAATACATGAGATATACCCAGAGGCTCAGGTATTACTATTCAATGAAATCAACCCCACATTATATTACATTAAAAAGAATGTCGTTGATTTTGTGATTTGTGATTTGCAAATTGTATCCGGGAAAAATTTGGCAGTACCCAATATCTGTTATGAGAGAAAAATTCCATTTATGGTTTTTAGTTCTCACACAAACAAAATCATCTACGATCAATTGAAAAAATTGAAAGTAGTAGCATATTTATCTAAAGCCGCTCAGGCTATCGAAATTAAAAATGGATTGATAGCTTTGTTCAACAACAGAGAGTACTATTGCTCATTTACATCATGTTTTGCAAACAATGATCCGAGTATTCTTCCAACAGATCCGGTAATTGCAACTCCGAAACAAACTGAAATATTAGAATTGCTCAATGCTGGGCTAACTCAAATAGAAGTATCAGAAAAACTCTGCCTTGCTGAAAGGACGATATATAATCATTTGGCTATGGCTCGAGATAAAAATGACTGTCACACTACCGCAGAACTTTTGCGTCGTTATAAATTCTGGAATTAGGACCCTCTGCAACAAATTGCTTTAATCTACCAGCAGAATCATCTGGTGAGTTCTATACCACACTTGAAATTGATAAATTTTACTCAAGTTTTTAATTCAAATTATCACCTACTTGCATTCATAAATTGACAATTTGATTTGCCAATTTATATCACTCCAATTCGGCTCATTGTGACTGAAGTGGCGAAGCTATATAACAACTCATCAAATTAACTAAAGATATGTTACTAATAAATAAAACATTGCAGATCGCGGTTAAATTCACATTGTGTGTAATTGCAGTTCTACCATTCAATTTACTCAGTCAAAAAATTGACAATATTTACGGGGAAAATATCACGGGCGACGATAGCGCTTTTTACCGCGACTTTGCAAATTGCAAATCGAACACAGACTATTCAGCGGGCGTTTATGCGATTAAAAATGGCAATAAATTTAAAATGCGATTTGTTAATTTCAATTCGAGTGGTAACATAACAATATGCAGAGATATAGAGCCCATTGGTCAAAATACGGAATTTCACCCCTTTGATATTAAGCCCCTAAAAAACAACAGTGGATACATCATCGTTGGATACACAAGGAGACTTAACGGTATCCTACCTCTGATATGTAAAATCGATAACTTAGGAAATCCCCTAACAACCAAGGAGATCTGGAATGGTGGCTTTTTTTCTAGAGTAATTGAATTGTCCAATGGTAATTTTGTATGTTGTGGTTCTCATACTGGATCCACTGAATTTACAGCAGCAGGTAGAAATGCGTTTTACATCTGTTTTGATCCCAGCTTCAATTTAATAAAAAGCCAAACTATTATTGGTGCAACATCCTCCAACCCTTTCGATAATTTTAACGACCTCATTGAGGTCGAAAACAATAATATAGTAATAACCGGTACGGTTACAGAATTTTTTCTTTCACAATCTCAAGCAAGATTGACAGTTGCCAAAATCAATCCCGCCACAGGTGTTTTACTTTGGCAGACAAACCCGCACAGATTCAATATTGGTTCACCCAAAGTCAATCTACTTGGTGATACTGTTTTTATATTTGGGAATTCCGCAGACAATAATGCTCCATTTTTACTCCGGCTAAAAAATTCAAATGGCGCGGTAATATCGTCAGATTTCATTGAATCATCTCCTGTCAGTGGTTGTGTTAATAATATTCTTTTGCACTACCCGTTGTTTACAGGAGTTTTTGTCAAGAACCAAGACACTCTGTTTATTACCGGTAAATTTATCACTCCCACAGGAGAGCAAAATTTCATGAGCGAATATTGCAATACTGCCCATTCATTTAACAATAGTTTCGTCTATGAAACAATCGCTTTTAATAGTTGTAAAGATGCAACTTGCTATCAATTAAACAACATACCTAGTTGGGCAGGAATGGCTGCGCCTCCAATAGCTAATATTTGTAATACCGCACAAATCAATTCAAATGAATATAGCACGACGACGTACAATGTAAACAACTCAGGATTTACATCCTCTTTTGACAAGAATAAAATATGGATTTACAACAATATGTCTAATACAGTCCACGGTCAAGTCGGAATGAGTCTAAATTTTTTGTATCCAGTAAATACAACTTTCACAACTTTAAACTGGGATGAATTCTATATCACAAACATAAATAACATCAACACAAACAATACTCTTATTCCAATTTTCTCCCTAGATTGCAGCCTCAACTATCCTTGCCCTTGCCATGACTAAAAATTTTAAGAGTATATTAATTTTTCTCTTTTTTTTGGTTTGCACAAATCGAGGATTAGCCACAATTACCAATGTTGGGGGGTACACAACTTTCGAGGTGATTTCCGACACCAAAATCGTATTTTATATTCACAAACAATCGCCGTCCTCTCAAAAATTCAGCTTTACAGACACCGGAGATTTTCAATTGTTTGTGATGATTGGCAGCACACAAACACAAGTTTACCCAACTTACCAATATTATCATTATCCACAATACAAATGTTCAACCAACAACACCAACAGTCCTTTTATTGGAAGTGAAGGACTCAAATACAGGGAATTAGTATACAAATACACGCTTGACATCAGCCAAAAACGCTTTGATAGTTTAATAAAAACGCAGCCTGTTGTCCGAATCTTTGCTCAAACCAAAAACTTATCACCATGGGCAACCTCCGGAAATGTCAAACACAACGTCATCTACGAGCCCTATCACGCTTGGTCTGCGGAGATAAACTCCAAGACAATGTCAAAAGGCGACAAGAGCATTACTTTCAACAATTTAAACCAAAGAGTTTTTATCAGAAACGAAGCCAATTACAGCAACCCGGGCATTGTTTACGATCCTAAGGATTCAGTATTTACGGAATTGGTACCCATGGAGACCGACATATGGGGAACCAGTGTCCTCTATAGTTCCAATTTCTCCCACAAATATCCATACACTTGCTATTGCCCAACTGGAGGGAACGCCTGTACACCCAAACCCAACAATAAAAACAAGCCCGTTGGTTTTCATTGCGACCCCATCACCGGGGCTATTACATTTTTTAATTCCACCAGAATTATTACTCCCTCTACTTACATGGAAGCAGCACCCGTTGCATTCAAGACCACATGGTACTCAAAAGACGCTTCCGGCATTTGGCAATACAAAGGCAGCATAACTGTGCTATCTTATAATTTGACATTCCAAGATTATAACAATGGATTTTGGGACGTCCCCAATTTTGAAGTGCCGTCTCGGGTGGATATCTGCGAAGGGGATTCTGCCACCATCAACATCACCATGAGCGATACGGGCTACCTCGATACCATTTATGTCAAAATCGATGGTTCCCTCAACCCCAAATACTACAGCTATTCGGTGGACTATTCCGTGAAATATTTGCCCAAAATCAAGCTGTTCATCAAACTTCCTTTGGGTGCAGATTTCAGTACTTATCGAACACTCAATGTCAGACTCTCTAACTCCCGATGCGATGATGGTCAAGTGAGCAGCAGAGGCATCGTGGTATACAATCAAAAATCCATACAATCCAAAATCATCACCTACCCGGGGCCCTGCAACTCCTTCAAAGCCCAAATCAAATCCAGCAACAACGGAATGTTTGTATCCAACAGCTGGTCCGTGTACAAAGATTCTTTTGGCTCTAAACCGATCTACACAGGCAAAGGCGATATTATCACCCTCACCGCCCTAGAAAAAGCGAAATACTACCTCGCCTGCACCGTGAGTTCACCGAGCGCTTACTGCAGTCAAAGAATCTTCCGCGATTCCGTTGACCTGATCAAACTATGGCCCAGACTCGATTTCTCGCTCAATCACAACACCCTCTGCACCGCAGACACAAACCAACTTTATACCCCCATCAACCTGTCGGGCTTTGCCTCAAAGACCATTCGTGAATGGCGGTTCGACACCACCAAAATCACAAAGGATACATTGCGAAAGAACTTCACATCAGCGGTAACGCTGCGATTGCGCATCACCGACACCGCCGGTTGCGATTTCAGTAAGACGTTCACCCTGTTAAAAGACAGCGTTTACCAACTTGACCTCCCTACACTTGAAACCTTGTGTGGCGCACAAACCGTAGAATTATCGGGCAGCAATACAGTCACCGGACATGCATGGTCGGGAGATTGGGCGATAACCACTGGCACCAAAACCACCGACTTGGGCACCTCCAAAAAGCTGTCTTTGTTTTTAGATGCGCCCAAATCAACCATCACGGGCAAGTTCACTTCCGTAGATGGCTGTGCGATTGCCT
>Ga0164293_10003671_pt1 | contig 13096 bp, 13 predicted proteins | sample GEODES118metaG_FD_111487 | JGI IMG/M metagenome (GOLD analysis project Ga0164293, IMG submission 111487) | Eutrophic lake water microbial communities from Lake Mendota, Wisconsin, USA - GEODES118 metaG | ecosystem: Environmental > Aquatic > Freshwater > Lake | place: USA: Lake Mendota... | reverse complement strand
TAAGCACAAAGATGGAAGGCTGTAAGTCTTCAGCATCACGAGGAAGCTCTGCCTACACAGCAACTTGCGAACACTGCGAACAGTTGGCACTTCGGCTGTCGCAGACGCTGCGTTTCAAAGCAGCACATAAAAGGAGATAGCGAAACCGCCCTTACCAGCAATGGTTGTGCTGAAGTGCTGTGGTAACGAACTCACCAAAAGGTCAAAGTTCATTCCCACACTGAGCCCTGTGTAGGCTCAGTGTGGATTGAATCTACCAAAAGTATCTCAAATGAAATCCTTAAATTAAGGTTTCTCGATTTATTGAACTGCATCGGTGCTGACTGATGCTGTTAAAGAAGAAGAAAGTTGCTATGAGCGTGAGCGACATAGCAAGCGAACGCAAGTTCGCTGTACATCATCAACTCATGCATCTATCAAATTGATTAACGAATTGATATATGGAATGCTGCGACTTCGATAGCCTATTCAGTACCAATGTGGACAAGTAGATGCTCTGAGATCTAGATGCAGAGGGTAGCTTGCATGCAGCAACTCTACTGCCGGTTTGCAAGCCACTTCACAGCGACGTCGACCATGGGATGGTGGCGTGCATTGTTCCAGGCCAAAGCCGCAGTTACGACCATAGCGCGCTCTTTCAAAGGCCGCACGACCACGCTTTCTGGTGCGAGCTTCTTCATTTGCGAGGGTACCAATGCGACGCCTTGGCCGCACCCCACATAAGCGATCTGTGAAGCGACTGACCTCACCTCGTGAAGCACACGCGGCGCGAATCCATGCGCCCGACAAACTGAAGTGAGCATGTCAAAGTAGACGGGGCTCACCTGCCGAGAAGACATTACAAGCGACTCGTTGACCAGCGCCTTCAAACTAACACGAGGCTTGCGGGCCAAAGCGTGATCAGCAGGTAAAGCTACTGCCAAGCGGTCCTCGGCGAGCGGCATGGTTGAGATGCCGTGACCGATATCACCATCCAGCCTGACGAACGCAAGATCAAGCTCACCAGCCTCCAATGCCGGGATAGCATCAACGCTGTCGATCTCGCGGATAAAGATGGTCAGCTGCGGATGAGACTTTTTTAAGGCCGCTAGCAATGGGGGTAAAGTCTCCAGCATCGCCGAAGTAATCGCGCCGATGTGCAACACCCCAGACTGACCTCCAGCGACCTCACGGACAACTTGTTCCAACTTTTCCACTTGTGTGGCGAATTGCTTGACGGCAGGCAGGATCGCTGCGCCTGCTGGACTGAGCTGTGTGCCTTGGCGCGAACGATTGAAAAGCGTGACCTTAAGGGATTGCTCCAAAACCTTAATGGCTTCTGTGAGTGGTGGCTGCGACATGTTTAGCCGCTTAGCTGCGCGACCAAAGTGCTGCTCTTCGGCAACTGCCACAAACATCCAAAGTTGCCGGATGAGACGAAAGTCAATGTGATGATTCATGAGGCTCCTTGCACGGGGTGGGGTTTTGATTGTGTTTTTTGATACTGAATTTGTATCACAAAGATACTGATAAACAAATTTACATATGAATCCTTCATCTTGATGATGGGAGCGTTAATTAAAACTTCTGACATGAACCAGCTCAACGCACTCGAACGCTTATCTTTACTGGACACCAACACTGTCTCTGATGCACTAGATTTTCTGAAATTACCAGGCGCAACCTTTGGTCTAAGGCCACTTTGGGACTGCCCCAAAATCGTTGGGCGCGCTAGCACCATCCAGCTCGGCCCCAAAGGTGATACCAAGCCATCCATTCATTTGATATCTCCGGTCATTGAAGCGATTACCACCAACGATCGTGTGCTGGTTGTGGCCGGTGGTCTAGATGGGATTTCCTGCTGGGGCGACATCTTGGCCAATGCCTCTGTTGCCAAGCAAGTGCGAGGAACGGTCATTGATGGCCTGAGCCGTGACATCGATGGCAGCGCAGGGGTCAACTACCCGGTGTATGGCCGCGGCGTGACCATGATCAGCGCGCGCAACAGGGTGATCCAAATCGATTCGGGCAAGCCTGTACAGATGGCGGGCGTCACCGTCAACCAGGACGACTATGTGATCGCTGACCGGTGCGGCACGGTCTTTGTACCAGCCGCGCGAATCGAAGAGGTGTTGGACTTGGGCGAGCGCATCACCAAGCGGCAGGACGCCATGGTGGCAGCTGTAAAAGCTGGACGATCGGTAGCCGAAGTCATGCATGACAAAGAGTTCGATGCAATTGCCGAAAAAAAATCCACGCATTAAATGTATGAGTAAACAAAACATGAACGAAGAAGACAAAGAGCTGGTTGCTCTTTTCAAGGGACTGGACACACCTGGCGTATCCGACGCGCTGGACAAGCTGGGGTTGCATGGACAGGCCATGAAAATCATGCCCTTGGCCGACTACCCGCAAGCTATCGTCGGGCCTGCCTTCACGGTGAAGTACGTGCCGGCAAGCAATCCGCCGGGAACAGTGGGCGATTTCATAGATGATGTGGCCCCCGGCGATATTGTGGTTATCGACAACGATGGCCGCACGGACTGCACCGTCTGGGGGGACATCATGACGCAGTACGCAGGCATTCGTGGCATTGCCGGAACGGTGATCGATGGTGTTTGCCGCGACGTTAGCAAGGCTTTGATCGACAGCTATCCCATGTTTACCGCCGGTCGCTTTATGCGTACCGGTAAAGATCGCGTTCAGGTGGAGACGGTCAATGGCACGGTGGCAATAGGAACTGTGCGCGTAGCGGCAAGAGACATTGTGGTGGCTGATGCGAATGGCGTCGTCATCGTGCCGCGCCATCGGGCGCGCGATGTTGCCCAGACTGCCCGAGCCATCGAGTCTGTCGAATCGCTTATCCGCGATCAGATCACACAAGGCAGCACATTGCGCGAGGCGCGCGCTGCTCTAGGCTATCACCATCTGCAAACCAAAAAATGACTATGGCCACAGATATAGAGCGCTATAGCAGCGAGCAACTGGAACTGGCTCGCAAACTTGGAACATCGACACTCTACGAGGCAACGGGTTTGACCACTTGTGCAACAGACATTGCCATTCGACCGGTTTGGGCCGGGGCCTCGGTGGCGGGGCCTGCATACCCGCTTGAATGTTCACCGGGGGACAACCTTGCGATTCACATCGCGCTTGAAAAAGCACCACGAGGCAGCATATTGGTCGTGTCTACCGGTGGTTATGTGGCAGGTTATTGGGGGGAGGTCCTCACGGTTGCGGCAGAAACGGCTGATTTGGTTGGACTGGTGATTGACGGCGGGGTGCGTGACATTGCAGCAATGACTGCGAGGCGCTTTCCAGTATTCACCCGTGGCATAGCCATGCGGGGCACCATCAAAGCCCATGCGCCCTCAGTCGGGAAACCTATCAGCTTTACAGGAACTCCTGTAGCTTCGGGTGATCTTGTTGTAGCTGATGATGATGGTGTGCTGGTTATTCCTGCCGCCTATGTTGCGATGACGTTGTTCAATGGCGAAGCTCGCGCAAATAAAGAGGCCGTCATGATGGAAGCCCTAAAGCAAGGCAAATCGACGCTCGAGCTAATGGGTCTTACCAGTTGGAGGCAAGACTGATGAACGCGCCAAATCGTGGCTTGAATCACTTTTTGGCCGAGGCTAAGCCTTCGGCCACCTACAAAATGATCGATCGTGTTGCAGCGTTACGGGCGCGCGGTCAGCAAATCATTTCCTTGACTGCTGGTGAGCCAGATTTCGACACTCCGGCGCATGTGCGTCAAGCGGCTATTCAAGCAATAGAAGCCGGTAAAACGCGCTATACCCAAGTGGCTGGATTACGCGAACTTCGTGAGGCCGTAGCTGCAAAGTTCAAGCGGGAGAATGGACTTGAAGTGACTTGGCAACAAACCATTGTTTGTAGCGGTGGAAAACAGGTGCTTTATAACGCTCTGTCTGCCACTCTCAATGTTGGGGATGAGGTCATCATTCCGGCACCCTATTGGGTTAGCTACCCCGAAATGGTGCAACTGACAGGAGCCACCGCGGTCATCGTGCCTTGCAACGAGGCTGATGGATTCAAACTCACAGCACAGGCGCTCGCCGCTGCAATCAGCCCGCACACGCGATGGCTGATCCTGAACTCGCCGTCCAATCCAACTGGTGCTGTCTACAGCAAGTCAGAACTTGTGGCGTTGGCCGATGTGTTGCTGGCTAACCCCAAAGTACTGGTGCTATCCGACGATATTTATGAGCATCTGACTTTTGATGGTGTGCCCTTCCACACCATTGCACAAGTGGAGCCGCGCCTACGTGAGCGCACCCTGACCATGAACGGTGTTTCAAAAGCCTATGCAATGACCGGTTGGCGCATCGGTTTTGGCACTGGACCTAGCTGGTTGCTGGAGGCCATGGAAACCTTACAAGGCCAGCAAACATCAGGGGCCAGTTCTATATCGCAACACGCAGCACTAGCGGCCCTCAGCGGGCCACAGGAATTCGTGCAGGAAGCGCGAAAAGTCTTTCAACGCAGGCGCGATAGGGTTGTGACACGCATAAATGCTATTGAGGGTTTGCGGTGCAGCTCACCGGCAGGCGCGTTCTACGCGTTTGTTGCCTGCGAAAGCTTGATCGGCAAGACCACGACCGCAGGTACTTTGCTCCAAAGCGATGAGGACGTGGCGCTCGCCTTACTGGATGAACACGGCGTCGCTACTGTGCACGGCAGCGCCTTTGGCCTAGGGCCGTATTTGCGTTTGGCCTATGCATTGGACGATGCTGCGCTCGAAAGCGCATGCGTTGCGATAGAGCTTTTTTGCAGCACGTTGCGTTCACGAAAAGCAGACAGAAATTGAGCTGCGCTCACCACGTTATGAAGCAAGGTCCTCCATCAGTAATCACCGCTATGGCCAAAAGCAGAATCACCGTTGATATTGATCTGGACAGACAAGGCAAGCATGTGGGATTCGCCCGTTTGCCACACTCTGTAAATCGTTCCGCATACGGGTGGCTGCCGATTCCGATCGTCAGCATCAAAAATGGTATCGGACGTCGCGTATTACTGCTATCCGGATCCCATGGAGACGAATATGAGGGACAAGTTGCCACCACCAGGCTGGTGCATGAATTTCAGGCTCATCAAATTCAAGGGCACTTGATCATCTTGCCTATGACGAACTACCCTGCTGCGCTTGCTGGCATGCGCACTTCACCACTGGACGGTGGAAATTTAAATCGCTTGTACCCTGGTAGGGCCGATGGATCTCCCAGCGAAATGATCGCGCATTTTGTGGAGACCGAATTGATGCCTCGCGTCGATCTCGTCCTTGATATTCACAGCGGTGGTTCCTCTTTGAACTACCTGCCGTGCAGCACTTCGGTTGTTCAACCCGACGCACAGAATAATGCTTTCGATCCCGTCACACTCATGAAATGCTTTGGCGCACCCTATGGCTTGCTTTTGAAAGGTAAAAGCGGCATAGGCAGTATTTCTGAAGCCGCGACCCGCAACAATATTCTTCGCATCGGGACTGAGGTGGGTGGACGCGGTTGGATCGAGCGGACTTACCGTGAACTGTGCGAAGCGGGCATCAAGCGTGTTCTCGCCTATCTGGGCATCATCAAGGCTGAGGGCCTGCCATCACCGAGTGAAACGCTGCTGGTAGAGACTTTGCCAGAAGACTACGTTTATGCGCACGCCCATGGGCTGTTCGAAAGCGCGGTTCATTTAGGCGATCACGTCAAGCAGGGTGATCTGGCCGGTGCCATTTACTTTCCGTACACACTTCAACGCGCGCCCGAACCCGTTTATTTTGAATCGTCCGGCATGGTGCTTTGCGAACGACCCAATGCCATGTGTGAGGTGGGGGACTGCCTACTCCATCTTGCGCGGCCTTCATCCACACAAAGGAGTTGATTTATGACTATTTTCAAAAGATTTTTCTGTTCGTTGACAGCCTTTTTTGCTGCCAGTTTTGTTTTAGTTGCGCCTGCCCAGGAGCCTTATCCGTCAAAGACGATTTCGATCGTCGTCCCTCAAGCACCTGGTGGCGCCAGCGATGTGACGCTACGCCTGCTTGCTCAGCAATTGACAGGCATTCTAAACCAGCCAGTTGTGGTGGAAAACAAGGCGGGTGCTGGGGGTAATTTGGGTACAGTATTCGTTGCGCGATCGAAATCCGATGGCTACACACTTCTATTTAACCAGACCTCCCATGTCATCAATCCTTCTCTTTACAGCAAGGCTGGATACGACAATGCTCGCGATTTTATCCCTATTGCTTCCGTTGCAGATGGCGCATTTCTGCTGGTTTCCAGTGTCAAATCTGATATCAAATCCGTAGAGGACCTCGTGACCCGAGCCAAGCGTCGACCCGGGGAAATTCGCTATGGTTCAGCTGGCAATGGCACAGTCAATCACTTGGCCGGAGCGATGCTGGAGAAGACTGCAAATATCGATCTTCTGCATGTTCCATACAAAGGCGGTGCCGAATCTGGTTTGGGTTTGGCTGCGGGGGATGTGGATATTTCATTTCAGGCGCCAGCTTCCGCTCTGCCATTTGTCCAGAGAGGCCAGATCAGAGTTATTGCCCAGACCAACCCACAAAGACAGTCAAGTTATCCGTCAACGCCAACAGTCGGGGAAATCTTGCGAGGCTATGGGGTCACACCCTGGTACGGTCTCTTTGCGCCTAAAGGGACACCTGACGCGGTTGTTCACACGATCAACGTGGCGGTGAACAAGGCATTGGCAAGCAAGGAATTTCAAGACAAACTTTTGGCCATCGGGTTGACCCCTACACCCCGCAGTCAAATTGAATTTGCACGGTGGGTCGCGGAAGAAAGCGAAAAATGGCAGCGCGTGGTGAAGGAAAGTGGTGCGACGATTGATTAACCAGAGCAGTGCCTGCGCCATGTGCCGTTCCTTGTGAAACGCCAAATGACTCCCAATTCAACTTATTTCCCCAACTGAACTTTTAAAAGGTGACCTCATGAAAAAATCGCTACTCGTTTTTGCTGTAGCACTGGCTTGTGCAAATGCATCGGTTCAGGCCGACACACTCAAAAAAATCAAGGACAGAGCAGCTGTCACTATGGGTGTACGCGACTCGTCTGGGGCACTCTCATACACATTGGGAGGCAGCAGATACGCCGGCTACCATGTTGAGATCTGCCAAAAAGTACTTGCCGATGTACAAAAACAATTGGGCTTGTCCAAACTGGACATCAATTACCTCTCAGTCACATCTCAGAACCGCATCCCTTTGGTACAAAACGGCACGGTTGATATTGAGTGCGGCTCTACTACCAACAATGCAGCCCGTCAAAAAGACGTAGCTTTCGCAGTCACTACATTTGTGGAGGAGGTGCGAATAGCGGTGAAGACCAGCTCTGGAATCAACTCCATCAATGAACTCAATGGAAAATCTGTTGCGACAACCACTGGTACCACTTCGGTACAACTTCTTCGTAGGCATGAACGCGCCAATGGCGTGGACTTTAAAGAGGTGTTCGGTAAAGACCACGCAGACAGCTTCCTTCTGCTGGAGACTGGTCGCGCCGATGCTTTCGTTATGGACGGCGCAATTCTGGCAGGTAATATTGCAAGGTCAAAGAGCCCGGCAGATTTCAAAATCGTCGGTGAAGTTCTTTCTACGGAACCTATTGCCATCATGCTGCGAAAGGACGACCCTGCATTCAAGAAAACGGTGGACGACTCCATCAAAGCATTAATGAAGTCCGGCGAAATCAGCAAGCTTTGGACCAAGTGGTTCGAGCAACCGATACCTCCATCAAACACCAGAGTCGGTATGACTCCGAACGAAAACACCAAGTTCGCCTGGGCCAATCCCAACGATAAGCCTGCTGAAGACTACGCCAAGAAGTAAGCTTTTATGAGCGCCTGGGACTGGCAGGTATTCTGCAAGGACACCATTGACCAAGCCATAGTAGCCAGCTGTTTTGGTAGTGGTAATGACCAGTCATACCTTGATTGGCTACTCTCTGCCTGGGGTTGGACGCTGAAGGTATCTGCACTGGCTCTCGTGCTGGCACTGATGGTGGGGATTTGCGTTGGCGTTATCCGCACGCTGCCCCATCGTACGTTGGCTTTAGCCGGTGATGCTTGGACGGAACTCTTTCGCAATATTCCTGTGCTGGTCCAAGTGTTTCTCTGGTACTTTGTAGTGCCTGAGTTACTGCCCGCCATGAAACGCCTGCCAAGCTACTTTCTGGTGGTGTGTGCTCTTGGCTTCTACACCTCTGCGCGAATATCAGAGCAGGTGCGCGCCGGCATTCAAAGTATCCCCAAAGGACAGCTCTATGCAGGTCTGGCGATGGGGCTGACGCTAGCGCAAACCTATCGGTATGTCTTGTTGCCGGTGGCGCTGCGCATGGTAATTCCCCCGCTGACCAGTGAGGCGATGAGCATTGTTAAGAATTCGGCTGTTGCCTTTGCGGTCTCTATCGCAGAGCTGGTTATGTTCGCGCGCCAGGCATCCGAAGAAACGTCCCGGGACATTGAAATCTATCTGGCGGTAACGATGCTTTACTTTGTCTCCTCATTGGGGGTCTTTGCACTCGCGCGCCTCATTGAGATAAAGGTCAAGGTCCCTGGTTTTCTCGGAGCGAAGCAATGAATCTGGATTTCAGCTTCATTACGGGTGATTTGCTGGTCAACTATATCTGGGGCGGCTTGAAGTATTCGGTTTTGCTGACGTTGGTCGCCATGGCGGGCGGCATTGTGCTGGGCACTCTGCTGGCCATGATGCGACTTTCAGGCATCCGGGCACTGGAGTGGCCAGCGTCTTTGTATGTCAACACCATTCGCAGTATTCCGTTGGTCATGGTCATCCTATGGTTCTTCCTGCTGGTGCCATTCATCATCGGGCGGCCCATTGGCGCTGAGAATTCTGCTTACTTCACTTTCATTATTTTTGAAGCGGCTTATTTCGCCGAAATCATGCGAGCCGGAATTCAGAGTGTGCCCAAAGGCCAGACCTATGCGGGTTACGCCATTGGACTCAACTATGGTCAAACTATGCAATTCATTGTTTTGCCGCAGGCGTTTAGAAACATGCTCCCCGTTTTGCTGACGCAAACCATCATTCTTTTTCAGGACACCTCACTGGTTTACGCCATTGGCGCATATGACCTGCTCAAAGGGTTTGAAGTGGTTGGAAAAAACTTTAACCGTCCGGTTGAAACCTATTTGGTTGCGACCGTCGTTTACTTTGTGATTTGCTTCTCACTCTCGATGCTGGTTCGCCGCCTGCAAAAAAAGATTACCATCATTCGCTGAAAGGCTGCGCTGTGATTCAAATTCAAAACGTATCCAAATGGTACGGAAGCTTCCAAGTCTTAACCGACTGTACAACTGCCATCCAGAAGGGCGAGGTGGTGGTGGTCTGCGGTCCGTCAGGTTCGGGTAAATCCACACTGATCAAGACTGTCAATGCCCTTGAACCAATTGACAATGGAGACATTCTTGTTGACGGCACCTCGGTTGTTCACCCTAAGACCGATCTACCTAAGTTACGCAGCAAAGTAGGTATGGTGTTTCAACACTTTGAGTTGTTTCCACACCTCACCGTGACCGAAAACCTGACTCTCGCGCAAATTAAGGTACTTCAACGTAACCAGGAGGATGCCAAAAATCGCGGTCTCAAGATATTGGAGCGCGTAGGTCTGTCTGCACACAAAGACAAGTTTCCGGGTCAGTTGTCAGGCGGACAGCAACAGCGCGTAGCCATTGCAAGGGCTCTGAGCATGGACCCTATCGTGATGTTGTTTGACGAACCCACCAGTGCACTCGACCCCGAGATGGTAGGCGAAGTGCTTGATGTGATGGTTCAGCTCGCCAACGAAGGCATGACCATGATATGCGTTACCCACGAGATGGGTTTTGCAAAACGCGTGAGTGACCGCGTCATTTTCATGGACCAAGGGAGAATCGTTGAAGACTGTCAAAAAGATGTTTTTTTTGGTGACAGCGATTCGCGAACACCACGCGCGCAGGATTTCTTACGCAAGATCCTTCAGCATTGAGAAATACCTTGAATAAGGGTCGTTCACCCAAGTGGCGATTTCGAGATAATTGACTTTTGAATGACATCCAAATCTGAGTCACCCTAGTCGCATAACCATTCTGCAGAACACTCTATCGCTGTCCATCATGACCATTTTGTTTGCTGCATTTCTACTCGGGCTTGTGTTTAATACCACACCAGGCGCTGTTTTCTGAGACTGTCCGGCGCGGTGCCACTGGCGGTTTTAAGGCCGCTCTCGCCGTGCAGATTGGGTCACTTGTTGGGGACGCCAAACTCATCCGGTCAATGTCGCGCAAAGGGTGCTCGCCGGATAACTCAGCCTGTGAAGGCTTCTTTGGTCGATTGAAAAACGAGTTGTTTTACTCTCGTAGTTGGCAGGCGACAACCATTGAGCAATTTATTCAGATTGTCGATTCGTATATTCATTGGTACAACGAAAAACGAATCAAGATATCCCTTGGAGCACTTAGTCCCTTAGAATACAGACAAAGTCTCGGACTTATGACGCAAACCAGTCCAAGTTTTTAACCGCACCTCCAACTGGTCAATTTTCAACCGGCGTCAACATGTCAATCTGATAAATCACTAAGTCATGGATTTTATTGAGTATGAGAATTTTAAGTTACACATAAACTTAAACATTGGTGACACTATTCGAAATCATAGTTACTTATTTCGGAGGGCTGTATGAAAAAAACTACTCTATTCTATTTTTTCAAAATGCACTTAGTGAGAGATGTTGTATGACTGTGAATGGATTAAGTCACATAACTTTAATTAGTAGCGATCTTAATAGGTTGGAAGAAATATTAATAAGCGTTTTAGACGCGAGAAAAGTTTACGATAGTGGTGCAGAACAGTTCTCATTATCTGAAGAGCGTTTTTACTTAATTGGCAATCAAAATAGTGTCGATGAGACAGAAAACTTATGGTTGGTTGCTATGAAAGGTAATCCAAAGTTAGAACGTGATTACCATCATATTGCTTTTGCTATTCATGAAGATGAAATTATAAAAAAAGAACTTTTAATTGATGAAATGAAATTAGAAAAGAAGCCACCCAGACCCAGAGTCGAAGGTGAAGGTTATTCAGTTTACTTTTATGACTTTGATAGTCATCTATTTGAGCTACACAGTGGGACTTTGGCTATGCGTTTGAAACGTTATGCTAAAGGAAAATAGAATAACTTTAAAGTTTAATTTCTGATGATTTATGATTGGTTTAAGTTCCGCAACCTGTGTAACAGCTTTAAAATTAAGCGTTGAAAAAGAATAGGATTTTGCTTTGTTAAAAACAGTCCAAACTCAGTCAAGTTACACAAAAGTTACACGCACTTGTTTTGGTTAATGTAACTATATGTTCTATATAGGTTTTTTAACTGAGTAACTATTGAGTGGGAATAGGGTTTGTTGAACGTTGACCTCGTCGTTGGGGCTCAGGTAGCTTCAAACGACTGATCATAGTGTTACCCGTGCGGCGGTGGAGCGTGTTGAATGTTTTGGTATTTCCAGATCGAAGTATTGGACTTTTGTGATCTGTAAATAGTTTCAAATCCATGCTTGATTAATACCTGTCTTTGCATATCATTTGAATAGACAATAGCTGATTTGTTTTTTAAAAAATGGGGAATATTATTTTTAATAAATTCGTTTAATACCATTTCATCAAAAGGATTGAATAAAAATATTAAAGTATTTTCGTCATTGATTAAATATTTTGTTGCATCATCGACAATGAAGCTAATATTTTTATGTTGGCTTTTATCTAAATTTTTTAAGGCAACTTCTATCAAGGGTTTCGAAAAATCAAATCCTATTATTTTTTGTATGTTAAGTTTTTTGGCAACGTGAATACATACAAGCCCTTTGCCGCAGCCTACATCTAAAAATGTATCGAACTTTAAGCCAGTAAAACGTATTTCTTTCAAAAAGTCATTGATGTCGTGAATTCTGCTGGGTTGATATGCGGTCGCATTCGCTAATACATTTTCAAATTCTGTTACCAGTTCTTTGTTTGATATATTTCCACCAAAATCGTAACCACGAATTTTATAAATATGAAATATAGAAACGTAGTAGAGCCAGATAATAGAATTTATCTTATGTCTTAACGGCTTCTTCAACCAGCTTTTGAATCTAAATAAATGCAACGTGACTGTATTCTGTTTGACGTCTTCAACTGAAGGCGGAATGCTGTTTTTGGAAGGGCTGGGGCGTTGTTTCGCTTCTTCGTTCGTTAACATGGCTTGATTCGCTTTGTCGATTTTGGAATAACCGCATACTTTTTACTTTGTTGAGCGCCGCACCCAAAATTAACCCGTTGTGTTCATTTTGATGCTGTTAAGTTAATCATGGTCTCGTGTACGACTTTGGCCACAGCTTCGTACGAGTTCGGTTGCCAAAGCATCTCTGCATGCTTCGCGTTGATATTGTGGTTTTTGACTTCTTGATCTGTATGGGGTTGCCAGTCAAAGGATTCTGGTTTTACGCTTGCGCCGTCACTGGAACCAAAAAACAGGATAGGTGCTGCGCATTTTCGTGGTACGTGGTTTTTGAGCAGATTCGCTGACATCATGCTGTTTTTAAGCGCATTCATGACGAAGGTTCTGGGCGTACCGACGGGAATCATTCCATGTGCTTCCCAATTTCTCTGAAATAGACTCACCAAGGTGTCAAGGTCAGGAGGTAGTTCTTGGTCTGTTGTTTCTTTCAGAAAGGCTGTTAAGAGTTCTGTAATATTTTCACTCTCTGATTTTGAGTTAGCCTCAGGTTGTAGGTAGCTCACCGCGGTATCCAGTAAAAATACTGCAGCTACCGAATGACCGTTTTCTTCAAGTTGTACAGCGGCCTCATGAGCGATGGTCCCGCCGATGGACATGCCTATCAAATAGTATGGGCCCTCTGGGAACACTTCTGTTATTGCGTTGACATAAGTGTTCGCGGCTTCACGAACGGTTTGATCAATCTGTTGCTCATCATCGTCTACCCCTCTGGCTTGTAAGCCCCAAAGTGGATGTTCTGCCCCCAATTCGTCTGAAAGGTTCTTGTACACAGTTGAGATGCCACCAGCTGGAGGGAAGCAAAATAGTGGAGGCAG
>Ga0164293_10003670_pt1 | contig 13097 bp, 8 predicted proteins | sample GEODES118metaG_FD_111487 | JGI IMG/M metagenome (GOLD analysis project Ga0164293, IMG submission 111487) | Eutrophic lake water microbial communities from Lake Mendota, Wisconsin, USA - GEODES118 metaG | ecosystem: Environmental > Aquatic > Freshwater > Lake | place: USA: Lake Mendota, Wisconsin... | reverse complement strand
CTAGGAATGTCAAAACTTTCAAGTGACTCCCGTGATTTAGAAGCAGCGGATATTCAAGGTAACGTTCAAGTTAAATTGGCCAATCAGTTGTTTGTCAGACGCATTGCTGATTTTATTGGTCAGTATCATATCCGACTTGGTGGGGTGGATGTCTTGGTGTTTACTGCCGGGATTGGTGAAAACTCAGGTTTTTATAGGCATTTAATCCTTGAGGAAGTCAAGTCAGCGCTAGGGATTGTGGAAGATCTTGAAGTGAATAAGGCGACAAGGGGAAAACTTGCGATCATTACTAAACCTGAAAGTAAAGTTGCCGCGATGGTCATTCCTACGAATGAAGAATTAATGATTGTAAAGGATACCTATGAAATCATCAAAAAGTAAAGCCTCAAAACCAAACACGATCTATGCAGATATTTTAAATGCGATTAAAAAATATCCAAAAATTGTTGTGTTTCGTCATGTCATTCCTGATTTTGATGCCTTAGGGACCCAATGGGGTGTTGCCACCTGGATTAAAGATAATTTCCCTTCAAAACAAATCAAAGTGGTGGGCGAAGACCACCCAACGTTTACCCCTCGCTTATATCCTAAAATGCAAAAAGTAAGTCAAAAGTTTTTTGATAAAAAGACTTTATGCATTGTCGTAGATACTGCAAACATGGAACGGATTGACGATGAGCGCTTTAATCTTGGTGGCATGCTCATTAAGATTGATCACCACCCTAATTTAAATCCTTATGGCGATCTTTGTTTGGTAGAAACGGACACATGTGCTGCTTCCGAACTTTGGATGAAAATGGTGATGAGCTATGGTGACAAATACAAATTAACCAAAAAAGCGGCGACATATTTGTACGCTGGGATTGCTGGCGATTCTGGGCGATTTATGTATAAATCAACAACCCCACAAACCTTTGAAATTGCCAAAATACTTTTGGAAACAGGCATCAATGCGCATGATGATGTGTATTTAAAAATGTATGAAAAAACCCTTGAAGATTTAAAGATTACTGCTTACTTATTGAATCAATATAAGATTTCTCCAAAAGGCGTTGCTTATTATGTTTTAACTCACCAAGAGCAAAGTGATCTTGGCATGTTATCTTCACAAGGTAAAGACAGTGTGAATATGTTTAGCAATATCAAAGATATCCATATTTGGTGCTCGATTTCCGAAGATAAAAAAGATAACGTTTGGCGGGTCTCCATACGCAGCAAAAAAGTCACGATTAACCAAGTGGCCCAAAAATATGGCGGTGGTGGACACGCCCAAGCCAGTGGATGCAAATTGACAAAAATTGAGGAACTCCCTGAATTTATTGCAGACTTAGATAATTTGTTGAAATAATCGAAGATTTTCAATGACGAATCTGCATCAATATGCTATCATTTTTCTAATGAGGAGAAACCCTTGTTCATACCACTTCATCTCACAAGTTCTTATTCTTTTTTATCAAGTGGTTTTACCATGGACCGCCTTATTTCCGCAATCAAAGAAAAAGGTTATTCAACGGTCGGCTTAACCGATCATCAAGTCTTATTCGGTGTTCCTGAATTCGCAACTTTAACCAAAAAACATCAAATTCAATCGATTATTGGTATTGATATTGTTTATCCGAAAATGTTGGTCACCTTTTTTGCTGTCAATGAACTTGGTTACCGTGAACTCATTCAATTAAGTCACATCGCTCAAGAAGGTCTCATTAGCAATCACCGTTTCCAATCGAAAAACAAAAACATAATCGCCGTCGTCTCACCTTTACAAAGTTCAATCTTTAAAGAACCTTTTGATCAACTTGCCTTATACCTTAACACCCATTTGTCTGGGATAGCATTGACCTATGTTGGGATTGAAAACTATCCAGATAGCGATGAAAAACCTATCCAACTATATCGAGAATTTGCCAAGAAATATTCCTATCCGACCGTTGCCTTTCCTCATATTCGATATGGCAAACCTAATGACGCGATTATTCTTGATATTCTTCAAGCCATTCATCGTGGGGAAACCTTAACCATCAAGGAAAAAATAGGTGGGCAATATTTACCTACCCTTGAAGAAATTCAACAACGTTATCTTCCAGAAGAAATCATTGAAACAACTAACATTGCGAATGGATGCCGTTTTAATTTTTTTGTCAAACGTGGGCAATTGTTAAGTTTCCAATCAGGAACATCAAGTCAAGACTTACTTAGGGAAAAATCGATTGAAGGTTTACAAAGCCGACCGATTGATTTTACACAAATGGCTTATCTAGAAAGATTAGACTACGAGTTAACGATGATTGAGCAGTTAGGGTTTGCAGATTACTTCTTAATCGTTGCCGATTTTATTCAGTATGCAAAACAACAACGTATCATGGTTGGACCTGGAAGAGGATCTGCTCCTGGTAGTTTGGTCGCCTACGCATTAGGTATTACTGAAATTGATCCTTTACCTCATCAACTTTTATTTGAACGTTTCTTAAATCCTTCTCGCAAAACCATGCCGGACATTGATACGGATTTTGCCGATAAGGATCGAGAAAAAATCATTGAGTATATCCGAAAAAAATATGGAGATGATCGCGTCAGTCATATCATTACTTATCAAACCATTCAGGCCAAACAAGCGATTCGAGATATTGGTCGAGTCTACAAATTTTCAAATACTTCGATTGAATTATTAAGCAAAGCCTTAGGTGACGGAAAACTAGATTTACGAAGTTCATATAAAAAGCTACCGGCCTTTCAAAAACATTTTGATGAAGATCCTGAATGCGCTGAGATTGTTAAACTCGCTCATAAAATTGAAGGTTTTATCCGTCAATCTGGCATGCATGCTGCTGGCATCATTCTCAATGAAACTCCACTTCACCAATCCTTACCGTTAATCAAACAAGGACCCAAGGTCATTACTCAATATGAAATGAATCATTTGGAAGCTCAAGGATTTTTAAAAATAGACATCCTTGGTCTGAGAAACTTAACCATCATTGAAACGTGCTTAAACCAATTAAACCATCAAGGCATCCAACTTGACTTAAAAACCATTCCTATGGAAGATAACCAAGTGTTTCAATTATTAAGAACTGGTCTAAACATGGGTTTATTTCAACTTGAATCTGATGGCATGAAACGGGCGATGAAAACCATTCAAATTGATCGATTTAGTGATTTGGTAAGTTTGATTGCCCTATATCGCCCAGGACCCATGGATAACATTGAAAGTTATGCAAGGCGAAAGCAAGGGTTAGAACCTGTCACGTATTTAGATAATCAACTCAAGCCAATTCTTAATCCGACATTTGGTATCATTATTTACCAAGAACAAATCATGCAAATTGCCCAAACCATGGCTGGTTTTTCATTGGCAAAAGCAGATGATTTCCGACGAGCTATTTCTAAAAAAGATAATGAAACCATGCTTGCGTTAAAACAGTCCTTTTTGGATGGCGCCGTGAGCAAAGGGTATAAATCAGATCATGCATTAAGTGTTTACAATCACATTTTAAAGTTTGCTGATTATGGATTTAACAAATCTCATTCCGTCGCTTATGCAACGTTAACGTATCAAATGGCTTATTTAAAAACGTATCACCCCGATGCATTTTATGCTTCGATTTTGAACTCTTCTGCTGGGACGTCGGATACAAAATTAATGGGGTATATGGATGAATTACGGACCTTAAAAATTAAACTGATGCCACCAAACATTCAAACCCCTTCCACTCAATTTATAATTCAAGATCATCAATTGATTGCCCCTCTGACATTGTTAAAAGGGATTCATCCTGAATTGGTGCTTCGCATTCAAAAAGTTCGTCTTCAAGGACCCTTTGCTGATTTTTTTGATTGTGTTACTCGATTATATCCCCTTGATGTAACCCTCCAACATCATTCGAGTTTGATTGATGCTGGCGCTTATGATGTCTTTGGTTTACCAAGAGCCACGTTAAGAGCAAGTCTACAAAATGCCATGAAGAATGCTGCGATTCAATCGACCTTCTTGGATGAACAAACCGGTTTATTACCACCCACATCGTTACCCAAAATTCCGATGGTTGAAGCTGAAGATAAACCATTTGAAAACTTAGAAAAAGAACTTGATGTCACGGGCATGATTTTATCGCAATCCGTATTAGGAAATTATCGTCAACCCAAAAACGGACCGGTGATTCCTACCATTCAAGAAAGTAAACGAACCAATCAAGTGGTGACCACGGGTGGTTTAATTCGGACGATACGGGTGGTCAAAACAAAAGCTGGTCAAACCATGGCGTTTGTAACCATCTACGATGAAACCGACAAACTTGAGCTTATCTTATTTCCAAAATTGTATGAACGTTTTGGGGCCGAACTTGAACGTGGACAATTGGTCGTGGTGACAGGCACTCAAGACTTAGAAAAAAATGATAACTTTCTTGTCGATCAAATTCGCTTGATGAAATCATGAAAAAATTTAAAATCATTGATGGCAATGCGTTATTATTTCGCGCCTATTATGCATCAGCTTATGGTGGTGCAAATTTAACCACGGCGTCAGGCATTCCTACCAGTGCCGTGTATGTGTTCGCCAACATGTTACAAAAAATCTTGTTTCCAGTCCCGGAAAACACTTATATTTTGGTGGCCTTTGATACTGGTCAAAAAACCTTTCGCCATGAAGCATTAGAAACTTATAAAGCTCATCGTAAACCTGTGCCTGAAGATTTAATCAAACAATTTCCAATTGCTCGTGAACTTTTAAAAGCCCTTAATCTTTATACTTTTGAACAAGATGGTTTTGAAGGCGATGACGTTGCAGGGACCGCCGCCATGCTTGGTGTCAAAGCTGGCATGGAAGTTGATATTTACACTTCTGATCGTGATTTTCTTCAACTCGTTCAACCCCATTTAACCGTGCAACTCATTCGAAAAGGCGTGAGTGAAACGGTGGCAATGACAAGAGAACGAGTCATTGCAGAATACGGGATTACCCCAGAACAAGTCCCAGATTACAAAGGATTAGTGGGTGATGCTAGCGACAACCTTCCAGGTATTCCTGGCATTGGGGAAAAGACAGCGGTGAAGTTATTGCAACAATTTCAAACCTTTGAACAAGTATTATTGGCTGCTCCAACCTTAAAAGGAAAAACCGCAGAAAATCTAATCGCTCATCAAGCCGAAGGAATTTTATCAAAGAAACTCGCCATCATTCAAAGTGATATGGCGTTACCTTTTGACTTAGAAGCAACACGCTATCAAGGCATTGAAGAAACCATCTTCCAAACATTCGCGCAAACCTATGAAATGAAATCCTTGCAAGGAAGATTTTTATTCAAGCAGGCAATGAATCCAGTCACCACCACCTTTGAAACTGTGACATCGTTACCGACTTTAAGGGTGGATGCAATCGCGATGGTTCCTGTCCTCGCCGAAGGCAATTACTTTCAAATCGATCTTCAAGGTTGGACGTTACGTATCGGAGAAAAGAATTATTATATTACCTTAAAAGACAGCCAATCCGACGCTTCTTTTTCTCGATTACTCGCATCACCATCGATTGAAAAAATTGTCTATGATTATAAACAACTGATGGTCTTATGCCATCGTTACCATTTTTCTTTGAAAGGCCCTTTCTTTGACTGTATGTTAGCCACGTATGCCATTGATGAAACCCCATCATTAAATCGAAACCAAGTGTTTCAACAAGCAGGGATGACCTTGCCCATCGATCTTGTTGAACAAGCCATTCAAGTGGTTGATTATTTATTCACCATGAAAGAAAAACTCATGGTGTCTTTAAAAGAAAAACAACTTGAAAAAATTATTTTTGAGATTGAATTTCCACTCATCCCTGTCTTAGCAAAGATGGAAATTGAAGGCATCCCCATTGATAAAAAGTATTTAAACGACATGGAAGTATCTTTGGAAAAGAAACTGAATGATTTACAAATCTTGATTCATCAAAGTGTTGGTCAAACTTTTAATATCGATAGCCCGAAACAATTAAGTGAGATTCTATTTCAACAACTTCATTTACCTAATCCAAAAAAGGGTTCAACCAATGCTGAGGTGTTAAAACAATTGATGCCACTTCATCCCTCCATCGCGTCGATTTTGGATTACCGGAAATATGCAAAACTTCAATCCACTTATGTCAAAGCCCTTCCTGCGTTGGCATATCCAGATGGAAAATTACACCCTATCTACCAACAAGCGCAAACGACCACAGGTCGACTATCCTCCTTTGATCCAAACATTCAAAACATTGCCGTCAAGGATGAAGAAACAAAACTCATTCGAAAAGCATTTTATTATCCTGATCAACATTATGTTTGGCTGTCTTTTGATTACTCACAAATCGAATTAAGAATTTTAGCAGAACTTGCTGAATGTAAGCCGTTGATCGAGGCATTTCAAAACCATATCGATATTCACACCTTAACTGCCCAACGGTTATTTGCCCAAGGAAGTGAAGTGACCCCATTGATGAGGCGGCAAGCAAAGGCAGTTAATTTTGGCATCATCTACGGGATTTCTTCTTGGGGCTTATCAGAACAACTTGGGATTAGTCCAGGGGAAGCGAATGGATTGATTGAAGCGTTTTACCAGGCCTATCCGGAATTAAGAACGTATATGCAAAACTTAATCACCTCGTTACAAGAACAAAAATATGTCTCAACGATGTTAGGTAGACGGCGATACTTAAGAGACATTGGTGGCAGCAATTTTCAAGCGCGAGAGTTTGCCAAACGTGCGGCGATGAATGCGCCCATCCAAGGTACGGCTGCTGATTTAATGAAGTTAGCGATGATTCAAGTGGATCAAGCGTTAACAGCCAACAACATGAAAACCCAGTTGATTTTAACCATCCACGATGAATTGATTTTTAAAACCCCAAAAGATGAAATTACGAAGGTGATGCCACTGATCCAATCGATCATGGAGCACGCCCTTCCTCTTCGCGTCCCCCTTCAAGTTGAAGGCCATTATGCCGAAACTTGGTATGATTTAAAGTAACCCCTATGCCAGAATTACCAGAAGTAGAAACTGTTGTCAGAACCTTAAGGCCAATCCTGATTGGATCGACCATTGAATCGATGACATTTCGTTATGCAAAAATGATTCATCCTATTCCAGCCATCTTTGAGAAAAAACTTAATGGGCAATCCTTTACAAACATAGAACGCATTGGTAAATTCATTATCTTCTTCTTTTCCAATCAATCGGTGGTGGTCTCCCATTTGCGAATGGAAGGTAAGTTCATTGAACTTAAAAATCCCCTGGATCCATTAACCCGATTTGCCCATTTTGTTTTTCATCTAAATGATGGGAGAAGACTGGTCTATGATGACATGCGGAAGTTTGGCACATTCACCCTAACAAGCGCCAAAACATATTTAGATTTACCATCATTAAAAAACTTAGGCAAAGAACCATTAACACCGTTAGATCCTTTACCAATCTTGGCGAAAATCAATGCTTCTCGTCGTCCGATCAAAAGTATTCTTCTTGATCAACGCATTCTTTTAGGTCTAGGTAATATCTATGCGGATGAAGTCCTTTATGCAGCAAAGATTCACCCTCTTAAAAAAGGAACTCAATTGACCTTAGAAGAAACCAAATCGATGTTGTTTCACAGTGAAAAAATTTTGAAGGCTGCGATTGCGTCTGGAGGTAGCCGTATTCGCTCTTATCGATCAGGTAGTCCCATTGATGGCGAATTCACCTTAAGCATTCAAGCCTATGGTCGCGAGGGTGAACCATGCCATCGCTGCCACCATCGTCTTGATAAAATCACTGTGGGTGGACGGGGCACTCATTACTGTCCACGTTGCCAACATCATCCCGATTTACCCTTTGTCATCGGTGTCACGGGAACCATTGCCACGGGAAAATCAACCTTGGTCAGTGTTGGTGCTTCTCTAGGATTTCACATCATCGATGCCGATCAAATCGTTCACCGCGTGTATCAAACCAAACCAGCCATCTCTTTTATCAAGCGCTTATTTCCCTTCGTTGTGATTGATCAAAAGATTGACCGTCGCCAATTATTAAAAGCGATGATTGAGCAACCAAAGGGTTATCAAAAATTAATTCAATGGTTATTTCCACTGGTTAAATCCATCATCCTTCATGAGCTGATGAAAGCAAAATCCAAGGCAGTGATGATTGAAGTGCCTTTGTTATTTCAAGGCAACCTTGATGCTTACTGTGATGTGATCATTGGGGTGGACATGGACGCATCGAAACAAAAGCGTCGATTGCAACAACGGGTTGGCGACCTCGCTGAACCATTATGGATTTTAAATGAGCGAAATCATTATCATGACTTTCAATCTTATCTTGATGTTCGTCTTACCAATGACGGTAGCTTAACAACTTGGCAACAGCAAGCAAAGCAAGCCTTATCACCTTTTATAAAATATTTATAACGGCATCATCGCGGGAAAATAAATTGGTTTGGTTAATAACTGGACAAGATTTAACCATTCCGTCATGAGCATGCGTTTGTCTTTATATCCCTTAAATAATCCATCCAATTGAGCAATCCCAACCGTGCTCGTCACCATCGTGATTAACGTTGGTTTTTGTCTGGCAAGAAAAACGGGAATTAGAAAATCAGTCAACATGTCTTCGGTGATGGGATGACTGCCTAGGCCATCAAGAATTAAGATGGAGAGATTTTGTAGACGTTCTAATTCGCGTTGAAAGGATGTTGAATCCGTTCGTTTAAGATTTGTTAATCTTGAAGATTGCGAGGCAAAATCAAGAACCCCAATGGTTCCCAATTCATTCAATGCATATCGATAAGCAAAGATGCCTAACCCATACGATTTCCCAGATTGATGTGGACCAATGAGGGCAAGGCCATCTTTGGTTTGTTTTTGCAAAACTTTCATGAGGTAAACATAGAGGGATTTTTGCCCTTCACGTTGTCTTAATGATTCAAATAATTTGGAATCTTTCCAAAGTGAATTAAAGTCATCATAGATCAGATATTGCGAAACTTTTAATTGGTCTGCTAGCATCGGGCAAGGTTGAAATTGCCGCTCAAGATGACCCACGGCATTACGTTGAACTTGCAAAACATAGTGGCCTTGTGGTTTTAAACATTGACCTGCCAGTTGACATTGATGAACTGCTTGTTCATCTTCTTCGAGTTTAATCAACGTCGCTAAATTTTCCCTAATTTCATGTTCTTTTAATTGCAGACTCTTGATGGTCTTTGCCATCAAAGGTGAAGCTTTTAACGTTTGAAGTGCTTGTTCAATGGCATCTTCAAAGTCATCCTTGATAAGTGGTTTGGGATTAATTGGTTTCATTTCAAACCCTTCATGTTGGATTCTAATGTATCCAATTCCTGATCATCGACTTGTTCATTTTCTTTTGGTAATGCAGAGGAACTAAGATCCGCAATCGGGGTGACTTCTTCTTTTTTCCCAGGATACGTTTTTGCAGTTCTTGGTTGGTTGATTTGATAAAAATAATCCATGGTGTCAACCGCATGTTGAAGATTTTCTCGTTTGACACTTCCCGCTAGTTTTTCTACATAGCGAGAACTAAGCACATTATTTTGAGTCGTGAGAACATGGTGGATCAAGGCATTAATGACTGGATTAGGCAAAGCATATTGGGTTTGTAAACGTAACAGCAAACTAAAATCTGCAGGAGAAACTTCTGCACCTTGTTGTTTCATGCTTAAGAAAGCCATCGGGGTTAACATTTCCATTTGATTAATGGCAATCGTTTGCGATGAGGTTTCTTGCAATTGTACTTTTTGTTGTTGGCGTTGTCTGACAAATGGTAAACGCTTCTCTTGGCGAGCGGCCTGCATGACTTTATCCATGAGTAAACGGTGATTCATATCAAGATTGGTACCGACAATGTCTGCAGCAGCGAGTTCATCAAGACCCGTGAGGGTAGCGATGGCAATGATTTGCGTCATATCATCGGCGTTTAATTTTTTGATGTCGATTGAAAACTGCGCTTTTAATTGTTCTGCAAATCGTATTGAATCAAAAGGTTGACGAATTTCTGCTAATGATTTGCCTTTGTATTGAGGATTGGATTGGTTCATAAACGCTGGGTGATTTAAATCGGGGTGAAAGACTTCACCAAAGGAAACGGATACTTCTTTTGCTTGAGGATCGATGGAGGGCAAGACATATTTAGTAGATAAACGTTGAAGATAAGTTGATCCTGCTCGTTGAATTAATAACCCCTTCAAGATTGGGTCATCCATAAATGCTTGTGGGTTTTTTGGTGTGTATAAAGAGAAGGTAAATTGTTGAGTTTTTTGGGAGGTTTGTTGATACGTTCTAAGTAAACCGACGGCTTCTAAATAAAGTCTCGCTTGATGAAATGCTTGCGGGGTGGTTTGTAAATACGTTAATTCTGTGGCCAAATCAATAAAATTTCCTTCTAATAAAGCGTCTTGTTGTTTTAATCCCAAATACAAACCAACCGCATCGGTGCCAACAATGGGTCCGTAGAATTCTACTAAAAACTCTACATCCAACGAGGATATGGTGCTTTCAAGCCGAATTTGAATGAAATCTTGGGTGTTAATGATTTTCATAGAAGGTTATTATAAATTATAACCGATTAGAATGAAAAGATTTCTTGGATTGTCTTTGCATTTGTTTCATTGATTATACCCCCTATTTTTGATAGCATTATGAGGGAAAAGAGAGGACCATCATGACCCATTACATGTTCGATGGCTACGGCGTCAAAGCTAAGATTCCTATGGGTGATACCTCGTTTATCAACCAAACCATCAATTTAGTTCTTTTTGACCTCGGGCTTAAACCGATTTCTCCAGCTTACTTGTTGCCTTATGATTATGGCCTTATTCCATTAGATGAAGGGTTATCTAGTTATCTTTTTCTTGAAGGTGGTCATTTTACCATTCACACCTTTCCTTTAAGAGGATGTTTTTTTGTTGATTTATACACCCCACAAACCATTGATCAAAAACGTTTTGAAAAAGTATTGAATACATATTGGCCAAGCGACGCAAAGAAGAGTCGATCCTTTAGTGCCAATCGTTTAGGAAAAAATCAGTCAGAAACATTTGACCCTAAGGCAGTCTTCGGCCCCCATGTGATGGCTACTTTATCATTACAAAAAACATTTACCTTGTCTGAAACCAATGCATTTCTAGAAGGTTTAATTCAAAAAATTGGGATGACTCCCATCACCCGAGCTTATGGACTTCATGATCGATATGATCAACCTAAGTTCTTATCGAGCATTGTGATGATTGCTGAGTCCCACTTATCCATCCACATTAATCTCAAGACCAACCAAATGTTCTTTGACATTTTTTCCTGCAAAATGTTTGAATATTCAAGCATCCAAAAACTCTTAACACAATTTGGCAGTCTTGATAGTTGGCACGTGGTTCCGCGAGGAGAGAAGCATGATCCACGTTCATCAAAAAGACAAAGTAAACTTTCTATTCCTAAGAAAACGAAACAAGCATTAAATTGGTGGAAGGATTCGAAGTGAAAAAACTTAGCATTGGCGTCCTTACTTCTGGAGGGGATTCCCCAGGGATGAATGCTGCGATTCGTGCGATTGTTCGGGCAGGCATCAGTTATGGTCATGATGTTTATGCCATCTATAACGGTTATCGTGGCCTTGTTGCTGGACAAATTGAGAAAGTTGATCGCTCTTTTGTTTCGCAAATTATTAACAAAGGTGGCACGATTTTACGCTCGGCTCGCTTGCCAGAATTTGTTGACATTAACATCCGTGAATCTGGAGTAAAGCAACTCAAAAAATTTGGAATCAATGCACTCGTCGTCATTGGTGGGGATGGCACCTATCGTGGCGCAAAAGATTTATCTTCCATGGGCATCAATTGTATCGGTTTACCAGGCACGATTGATAACGATATTGCCAGTACCGATTACACGATTGGTTTTGATACCTGCTTAAACACGATTGTCAGCGCCGTGGATAAATTAAGAGACACGACCTTCTCACATCAACGATGTTCGGTGATTGAAGTGATGGGAAACCGCGCTGGAGATTTGGCCATTTATGCAGGGTTAGCATGCGGGGCAGAATTAACCATATCGGGTGATAATTTTATGGCACTACCAGACATGATTGAACGTTTGAAGTTCCAAAAGGCAACGAGCAAAAATCATGCGATGGTGATCGTCTCTGAAAAATTGTTTGATCTGAATGAATTGGCACGCTTTATTCATCAGGAGACTGGGTTCGAAGTAAGAACGGAAGTATTAGGAAGAATCCAACGTGGTGGTTCACCCTCTGCGTTTGATCGAATCCTTGCCTCACGAATGGGCGAATACGCCGTACAATGTTTAAATGAAGGGAAATCAAGTCGCTGTATCGGGGTCAAAGGGCAACAACTCGTTGACATCGATATTCATGAAGCACTCGCGATGCAAAGAGAAAAGCATACAAGTGTGGTTCAAGTGATTGATCGGTTGAAATAATATGTATAACTACGACAAAAAAACAAAAATTGTAGCCACCATCGGACCTGCTTCTGAAACGTATGAAAAACTACAAGAGCTCGTTGATGCGGGCATGAATGTCATGCGGGTTAATTTTTCCCATGGTGATTATCCTACTCACTTAAAAAAGATTGAATTAGCTCGAAGATTAGAAAAAGAAAAAGGAATTTTTATTCCAGTTATGTTAGATTCTCGTGGACCAGAGATTCGTGTTGGCATGTTTTTAGGTGATGCTGCTTTAATTAAACAAGACAGCATGATTCGCGTCAGTATGAAACCTTTATTAGGCAATGCTGAAATCTTTTCCGTGTCATATGAAGGTTTATATGATGATGTCAAAGTTGGTGATCAACTACGAATTGATGATGGTAATCTTGCACTATTAATTGTCGAAAAAGATCGCACGACGAAACAGCTTGTTTGCAAAGCAATGAACACCCATACGATTAAAAATCGAAAAGGAATGAATGCTCCTTTTGCCCGTCTTTCGATGCCTTTTATTTCTGCTCAAGACGAGGCTGATTTTAAGTTTGGTTGCGAGCAAGATGTCAATTATATCGCTGCAAGTTTTACCAGAAGGAAACAAGATATTTTAGATATACGTGCGATTGTTGAAAAATATGGTAAACCGAACAT
>Ga0164293_10003668_pt1 | contig 13097 bp, 11 predicted proteins | sample GEODES118metaG_FD_111487 | JGI IMG/M metagenome (GOLD analysis project Ga0164293, IMG submission 111487) | Eutrophic lake water microbial communities from Lake Mendota, Wisconsin, USA - GEODES118 metaG | ecosystem: Environmental > Aquatic > Freshwater > Lake | place: USA: Lake Mendota... | reverse complement strand
GCATCGCATCACGCATCGCTTCAAAATCCATTCGCCGACGATTCGCCCGCCAAAGCAGCGTGTTGTCCACATCCACAGCCGAAGCCTCCGGCCGATCCCCGCTGGCTTGCTGATAGGTCGCAGAAAGCATGATGTCCCGCACCAGTTGCTTCGTGGACCAGTTCCGCTGCATCAATGCCGACGCCAGCCAGTCAAGCAGCTCCGGATGGCTCGGTGGATCCGATTGCAAACCAAAATCACCCGGCGTCTTCACCAGCGGCCTCCCCAATAGGTGCCTCCAAACATGGTTCGCCCAAACCCGCGCAGTGAGCGGATTCGTCTCGCTCGCGATCCGATCCGCCAACTCCCGCCGCCCGCTCTTCTCCGCCGGGAACGGCGTCTTGGCAGGATCAAGCACCTCCAAAAAGCGCCGCTCAACTGCGTCACCCTTCCGGGCGGCGTCCCCGCGAATGTAAATCACCGGAGTCACCGGCTTGGCCTTATCTTTGACCGCCATCGCCCGCGCCGGCGCCCCCGGGTGCGTCGCCTCAACCTCCGCAATCGCCGTCTCAAGGTCATTCAAGTCCTTCCTCCCCGCTCCAAGCAGGCGATGAGCACTCTCCACATCTTGCACCGAAAAATCCAGCCAACCCCCGGGCTTCGACAAAGCACTCACCACCTGCTTCGATCCATCATCAGACGACTCTTTGGCCTTTGCCAGCAACTTCCCATACGCCCGCACTAACGCTTCTTCATTCTTGGGTGGCTCCGCTCGAAGAGCCGCCATCACGACCGCATCCACCGCGTCTTTGCTACCCGGCACACGCCCCAACTTGAGCACCGCTTCAATGATACCCGCTTTCCGCTCAGGCGATGCCCCCGCCACCCTCGCCAACGGCCCGATCACCGGATCTTGCCACCATCGCTCTGCCCGCTTCATCTCGGCCCATTGCCGACTCAGCGGCGTCAAGGCCGTCTGCAGCATCTTCTTCCCTGTGATCAACTTGCGCACATCCGCGCGCTTCGTCACCTCCATCTGCACCAGCGCATCAAAATAGACCTCCGGCTTCGCCAAAACATCAGCTACCGCCTTCGCCTTCAAATCCTCAACAAAATCCGTCCTCGCCTTCTCCGCCTTGGCCTTGGCACTCTCATACTCCGCCCGCAGCTTCGGATTCACCTCACGGTTCTTCAGCGCAATCTCCGGCATGACCTCCAGATCATCCGTGCTCGCAAAGACTCCGGACAAGGCGTAAAAATCGGCAGTCGGAATCGGATCATACTTGTGATCATGACATCGCGCACAAGCCACCGTCATGCCCATCAGCCCGCGTGTCACCACATCGATTCGATCATTGATCACCTCATCCGTTCGCCTCCGGAAACGCGGCCCGACCGTCATGAAACCCAGCGCCGCAAGTTTCGGATCATCAGCCTTCAACCCCATCTGATCCGCCGCCAATTGCTCACGAATGAATTGATCGTACGGCTTGTCGATGTTGAACGCATCAATCACGTAGTCACGGTAGGTCCACGCAAAAGGATAGCGCAGGTCCGCTTGCGCCAAAAAATCCTGCGTGTCGGCATAGCGCGCCATGTCCAGCCAGTAACGCCCCCAACGCTCGCCAAAATGCGGCGAAGCCAGCAACTCATCCACCTTCGCCGCCATCGCTTGATCCGCATCCTGCGCAAACGCCAAAGCAAAGGCTTCCATCTCCTTCGGCTCGGGTGGCAATCCGGTCAGATCAAAATGCACCCGCTTCAACAATGTCCGCGCATCCGCCCGATCAGACCGCCCCAAGCCCTTCTCCTTCAATCGGCTCTCGATCAGTCCATCAATCGTCGCCGAACCCTCTTTCATCGATGCCGCTTCCGCCTTCACCACCGGCCGAAACGCCCAATGCGTGGCCGCCTTCTGGAAAAACAACGCCTGATTCCCAAGCGTGCTCTCGCCTCCCGTATCAGATCCCCCCGCCTTGACCGGCCACTTCGCCCCCTGATCAATCCAGGCCCGCAACACCGCAATTGTCTGCTCGGACAACATGTCCTCCTCCGGAGGCATCTCCATGTCAGGCTCCAAGTGCGCCATGAATAAAATCAGCGGACTCTCCGCGCTCTTCCCCGGCACAATCGCCGGCCCGTAAGAACCCCCGCCTTCAAGCGCCGCCTCGAGCGAGTCCAATCTCAACCCTCCCTTTTGCTTGTCAGGCCCATGACAAGACACGCAGTGCTCAGCCAACACCGGATGAATATCCCCAAAATACTTCACCGGCCTTTGCACAGGATCCGGCAACTCGGACGCATCCAGCGCCGCACGCTTTTTCGGAGCCGCCGCAGACAAAACGCCTGTGCCAACCATCAATGCTGTGATCCAAAGATAAAAAGGGGAAGTCATGTCAAAAGAAACCGGTCCAGTTACTCGTCAACCAGACCTCATGTGGTCATTCCAAAAGGCTGTACCGCCTCCGCTTCTAACGCCAATTCACCCGCCCCCTTTCACCAAATCCAGGCTCAATCTCGCATCACTTCACCTCTGCTTTCGGATTCTCCTTTTCCCGAAACGCCGCAAACAGCGCCCCCGCCTGTTTCGCCGCATCCACATAGTAAATCATCGCCTGTACATGCTTCATGATCAGCGCTCCCTCGATCACATTCTCCGTTGTCCACACCCCCTCCTTGTTCTGCCCTTCCAGCGCCGTCACCACCTTCTTCGCCGCTCCCTTCGCTTTCGACAGCCACTCCTTCTCGGTCTTCGGCCCCGCCATCTCTTTCACCTTCTCCTCATGAGACATCCCCAGCTTCTCTTTGAACTCATCAATGTCCTCCTGCAACTCATCCAGCTTGAATCCGTAGTGCGTCGGCAGGTTTGAGTCATCATAGGTCAGCTCATAGGTGTCTTTCACAAAATAAAGCGGCTTGTTCGTATGCAACTCCTGGAACCGCGCATACTGCCCGTCCGGCAGCTTCGACCTCTCCAACCACGCCAACGCACTCGCATACGGCGCCCGATACTTCTCCTCCCCTGTCGCCAACCAAATGTCCTGCAGCGTGTTCAACGCGCTCAACGTCTCCGCCGAACTCACACACGGCGGCTCAAACTTCCGCGCCCACGCCGGCTCCATCGCCAGATTGTACTGCTGCGCCCACCCCGGCTGCGGCTCTGGGAACTGGGCCAGCAAAAGAAAATCCCCCAGCTTCTTCAACACCTCCAGGTAGCGAGCTTCTCCCGTCAACTCATGCGCCCGCGCCAGCACCCGGCCCACCGATTGAAGATTGCCATCATTCAACGTGTAGTAACCCGTGTAATCAACGTTCGGCCAAACCCGCGGCCATTCCGTCGGCATCACCGGCTTCTTCACCACCGCCGTCGCATCCGCCGGCCCACTGAACCCCTGCGGCCATCCCCCATTCGGCGCCTGCGCCGCTAACAAAGCATCCAGTCCAAACTTCACCGCGCCTTGCAGCTCAGCATCTCCCTTCGATTCCGGCAGCGACGCCAACTCCAACAAAAACAGCAGCGCCAACTGAGTCTTGTCATCATCCAGCGTCGTGTGCGCCCGCCGCTCTCCACGCTCCACATCACCCGCCTCCGAATCCCGCCGATAATGCTGCTTCCGTGCCACCGGCAGCGCATAGTCATGAATCGTCCCCCACCCTCCCGACGCCAACTGCGTCCACAGCAACGCCGAGGCCGCCTCCCGCGCCGCCTGCAAATACAGCTTGTCTCCCGTCGCCCGCCACGCCTTCACAAACAGCATCCCCATCACCGGCGTTCCCGGTGCCTCAATGCTGATCAAAGACGTTCCCTTCGTGTCCGAGGTCCGCGACTCCTTCAAATCCCGCGTCCACTTCGTCGCATACCCCCCCGCAAAACTCAAATTCGTCCGCGCAAACGAAACCGCCTTCTTGATCGCCGCCTCCACCTGCTCAATCCCCGGATAAGGCTCCACCTTCGGCTTCACCACGACAGGTGCCTTCACCTCCGCCTCACCCGCCGCCGGTTTGACAGCCTCTTGAGCCGTCACCGACCCCACAACCAACGCAACAAACAATGTCCAACGCATGACCTCCATTACAAATGACCCAACTCAGAAGGCAAGCCTTTTCCCCTCCCGCCAGCCCCCAACAACTCCTTTACGCCCCCCCATTCTCACCTACCATCGCTCCATGAACCGCCTCCATCCGCTAACCTTTCTCCTCCTCTCCCTCACCCTCAGTGCCCAGGAACCCAAGGACTCCCCCCACGGCCCCGAGAAAAAACCCGTCGAAGAAGCCAAAGACAAACCCACCGACGACAAACCCAAGCCTGCTGCCCCCGTCTCCACCGAACACAGCATCACCATCAACGGCCAGAAAATCGACTACACCGCCACCGCAGGCCCCATTGCTCTCAAAGACGCCGAAGGCAAAACCACCGCCGAAATCTTCTACATCGCCTACACCAAAAAAGAAACCGATCCCACCAAAGCCACCCAGCGCCCCCTCACCTTCTCCTTCAACGGCGGCCCCGGCTCCTCCTCCGTCTGGCTCCACCTCGGCCTCCTCGGCCCCAAACGCGTCAAACTCCAGGACAACGGCTTTGCTCTCCCTCCCCCCTACCAGCTCGTCGACAACGAGTCCTGCTTCCTCGACGAAACCGACCTCGTCTTCATCGACCCCGTCGGCACCGGCTACAGCCGCGCCACCAAACCCGAGGACAACAAAAACTTCCACGGCCTCAAGGAAGACGCCCGCTCCATCGCCGAATTCATCCGCCTCTACATCACCAAAAACGCCCGCTGGCCCTCCCCCAAATTTCTCATCGGCGAAAGCTACGGCACCACCCGCGCCGCCGCCCTCAGCGGCGAATTGCTCGATGTTCATCGCATCAATCTCAACGGCATCATGCTCGTCTCCACCGTCCTCAATTTCCAAACCATCTGGGGCGGCGAAGGCAATGACCTCCCCCACGCCCTCTACCTCCCCAGCTACGCCGCCACCGCCTGGTATCACAAAAAACTCCCCGCTGATCTGCAAAAGAAACCCGTCGAAGACCTCCTCAAAGAGGCCGAAACCTTCGCCGCAGGCGACTACAACCAAGCCCTCCTCCTCGGCAGCGCCCTCTCTCCCGCCCAGCGCTCCAAAGTCATCAAACAAATGGCCCGCCTCACCGGCCTCAGCGAGTCCTTCATCGACGCCTCCAACCTCCGCGTCTCCCTCTCCCGCTTCAACGCCGAACTCCTCCGCTCCGAACGCCGAGTCATCGGCCGCTTCGACTCCCGCTACACCAGCCTCACCCAGGATCCCCTCAGCCCCATGGCCGAACGCGACCCCAGCGCCGACGCCGTCTTCAGCGCCTTCACTTCCACCTTCAACCACTACATCCGCCACGACCTCAAGTTCGAAGACGACCGCCCCTACCACATCCTCGGTGGCGTCGGCAAATGGAACTGGGACGCCGAAAATGAGTTCGTCAATGTCACCGACACCCTCGCCGAAACCATGAGCTCCAACCCCTTCCTCAAAGTCCACGTCTCCAACGGCATCTACGACCTCGCCACCCCCTACTTCGCCGCCCGCCACACCTTCAACCACATGCGCCTCCACCCCGACCTGCAAAAAAACATCACCCAGGACGACTACACCGCCGGTCACATGATGTATTTGAACCTCCCCGACCTCTGGAAACAAAAAGCCGATCTCGCCAAATTCATCCGCGCCGCCGCCGCGCAGTGATCAGCTCCAAAACAGGCGCGCCAAAACCCAGCACAGCATCAACCCAAGAACAGCCATCCACAGCGCCTGACTGCGCACACTCTCAACTTGTAGCACCGCCTCATTCGGTCGCTCCGGATGATAAAAAACCGGCACCTCCGCTCCAGGCCGATACGTCTTCATCATCCTCAATCCACAAGTCAACGCCCCCACCGATTCCTCCGCACGGATTCGACGCCCCTCCAGCACCCGGTCCCCCACCTCATACGCATACCGAATCACCGGCTCATAAACAATGCTGCCATCCGTCTGCCTTCTTTGCGACTTTCTAAGATCCGCTTTCAAAATCCGTCCCCTCGTGCGCGACCACCATCGCACAGGCAACTTTCGCCAAACCACTCGTCCATAGTGCACCAGCCCCGCCACACTCAAACACACCGCCAACCACTCCAGGCGGGGCAAATGGACTCCTTCTAACATCGCCAACAAGGGATCAAACAGCAGAATCGTCTTCATAAGATCAGCAGGGATGACTCGGACGCCCCCATCTTGCCCCCCAAACCCCCAAACCGGAATTTATTTAATGTTACAATAATGTTAGGTTAACTAAATCTTCTTCCCCGCATAGATCACCCACTCCCACACCCCTCCATACGCCCGGTGCTTCTCCTTCACCAACGTCTCAAATCGCTCCTCCATCCCAGGCACCAAATGCCCCTCCATCCGCACATGATTCACCCCCATCCAGCGCCGAAACCAGCCCCATCTCGAATCATGGAAATCCACCAAAGCAAACACCCCCCCCGGCTCCAAATCCCTCATCGCACACTCCATCGACTCTTCCCACCCCGGATTGAACATCGACAACGCATACGAGCACAACACCAAATCAAACCCTCCCTCACACACCGGCGCATCATAGCGCCGCCTCACCAGCTTCACCCGCTCTCCCTCCCCCGCCATCTTCTTCTCCGTCAGCGCCAGCATGTCCGCTGACACATCCAGTCCCGTCAAATGCGCCTTCGGAAATCGCCGCGCTAACTCCGCCAGATTGCGCCCCGTCCCACACCCAACCTCCAAAATTCGCTTCGGTTCCACCAGACTCGCCACCCGATCCAATACCGCCGACCTCCCAAACAAAAAACTCCACCGCGTCGCATCATAAATCACCGACTGCCAACGATAATACCCCTCGACCGCCAACGGCGCCTCTTCCATCGCAGCTTCTTTCATCATCCCTTCACCACCCCGAAGTGAAAGCTCCCGTACGTCCCCACCCGATCCACCCGATGCAACCCTTCCGTCACCCCCGGATGAAAAGTCACCCTCGCCTGCACCTCCTCCGGCACAAAACTCAAATCCAATCCCGCTGATCGCATCAGAATCTTCGTACCTGGCCGGCTGTTCGCCAAAATCAAATCCCACTCCTCCTTCAGCGCCACCGGATCATGCCACGCCAGCCAATCCTGATGATCCAACAACACATAATGACTGTACTTGCCTGGATGCTTCCTCAAAAAGTCAGAAACCGTGCACGTATGCGCCGTCACCCGTGACTCCATCGCCCGCAACATCGGCTGATGCTCTTTCCTCAGATAGTTGGGACAACACGTCAGCGTGTAGAAACCTGTGATGTACACCCGCCAAAAATAATTGTCCTCCGCAGGCAACTCCGTCAGCACATGCTTCAGCTTGTCCTTCACATACGCTGTCAACCCGCCCGGATACGACTCCTGAATCAACCGAATCTGCGGCCGCGGCACACCCAACAGCGCCATCAGCGCTGGTTGCCTCACCAACCAACTCGCCACCCGCCCCCAAATCTCCGGCTCCAGCAGTGCATACGCCTGCCTCTGCTCCTCCAGCGACCTCGCATCCAGCAAACACAACGCAAAATTCTTGATGTTCGGCCGTGCTTGAAACAACGCCTTGCCCATCACCCACGCCGCCACGCCCGACGTCCCATGATAATAAAACGACCCCTTCACACTGCGCGGATCAAAGAACCCGATCCGCTTGTCCCAAAACGTCCGTGCATACTCCGGTAAATCCTCCCTCAACTCAGCATACAACCCCTTGTAGTTGGCGTGCGACCCAATCCCAAACATCTCAAACAAATCCTCAAACTCACCCCGCCGAATCAAAACCCGCTTCAACTCCAACAACGCATTCTGCCGCGGATTCATGTCGATCGTATGAATCGCCTTCGGACCATCCAAAAGATAGTCCAGCACGTTGCACCCCGCGCTCGTGATCATCACGATCTCACTCTCCGAATCAATCTCCATCACCTGCCTGTCCAACCTCGGATCCTCCCAAGCCGCATTGTAAATCAGGTTCGATCCATGCACCCGCTTGAACACCGCGTCATGCGCAGCTCGGGCAATCTTCGAGGCAGTTCGGGCAGGCGCGGGCAAAGTGGCGACAGGCATGGAGCAAGCCCTTCCCTCAACTCAACCCGTTTGAACAGCAAAACCCCGTGACAAGAGCGTCACATGTCAAACTCGTCACAAACCCTCTCGCTGTCCTTCCCGCACCACCAACACCTCATCCACCTGAATTTCGCGAACTTCCAAGGCCCCACTCTCCCTCGGCACCGACTCAAAAACCACCGGCTCGACCGTCTTTCGAGTCCCCTTCAAACCCCTCACCCCACCCACCAATCGCGCCACCACCGAAACCATCACCCCGACCCCCAACGCCACCAAACTCAAGACCGCCACCACCCCGCCAACCACCAACGCCACAACTCCAGCCAAAACAGCCTTCCAGCCGGAAATTCGAAAGCCTTGAACTTGCACACGCATCACAACCCATGCCTATCACACTCTCCCCCTTTCACAACCCCGGTTACAAACCCCGCCAGATTGCGTAATCCACTCCCACAGCTGAAACTTCGCCCACGACTCCCTCAAGAAACATCTGCCTCCTCGGAACCTTCCACTTCATCCTCAAACCCTGGTAACCTCAACGCTCTGGCACCGACTCCCTCACCTGCCTCACCCAGCTGTGGAAAACATCCCGAGCAATGTCCGAAGTCTCACTCGCCCCACCTCCCACCCGCACCACCTGCTTCCCCGGCAACCACTCAGGCCGCAAATGCTCCTCCATCATGTGATTCGCATCATCCGGACACACATAAGCATCCAGTTCCGTCACTACCTCCCCCGCTTTTTCCTCATAATGCGCCGCCAGCGTCGCGTGCAACTCCCCCAGCATCTCCGACTCCGCCTCAACCGCCAACGACAGCGGCACCTTCTCAATCAGCTCTCCCAGAGATATCGAATGATTCATGTCGCCCACCCTACACTCAAACTTTCGACCTCACCACGCTCACCTCACTTAAAACCGTTAGCCCGCAAAAAGCTCAAACTCGCCGGGATCTGATCCACCGATGTCGGCGACTCATCCTCAATGAAGTAATGCTTCACTCCATGCTGACGCGCCGCGGCAAAAATCGCCTTCCAATCCATCTGCCCGGTCCCCAGCACCACATCGTTCGCCACATCCGTCTTCCCGCTCAGCGAACCCGTGGCCACCCCCTTCTTCAAATCCTTCATATGCATGAGCTTCCATCGCCCACGGTACTTCTCCAACAAATTGACCGGATCCTGTCCAGGAAACACGATCCAAAGCACATCCATCTGCACCGAAACAAACTCCGGCTTCGTCTCCTGCATGAAGAGATCAAACAACGTCCCGTCGCCATGCGGCTCAAACTCAAACCCATGCGCGTGATAAAACATCGTGATGCCCTCCTTCGCTAAAGCCTCGCCCGCCTTGTTGAATACCGCCGCCGACTCACGGCACTCCGCCTCATCAAAGGCATCCTTATGATCGATCCACGCGCAACCCGCATACTTCAAACCAAGCGCCTTGGCCTCCTTCACAACGTTCTCAAGATCATTCTGATACCTTCCATACGGAAAGTGTCCACTGACCGCCCTCAGACCACGCTTCTCCAGTTCCACCCGGAACTGCTCCGCACTCAAATCATAAGTCCCCGCCAGTTCCACCTCCTTGATCCCAAACTCTTTCACTCGGTCCAGCGTCCAAGCCACCCCTCTAAGCTTGAACTGACTGCGCAAACTATAGAGCTGCAACCCCGCCGCATTGGGCGTTTCGACAGCTTCGATCTGGCAGGCAAAACATAGAGCGAGGAACAGGATAACGAATTTCATGGAAGTTCAAAGACGGCGCCCACCAAAGTTTCTTTCTCCACATCTCAACGATCAAGCCCTGCAGCCCTCTCAATCACGGCTCGCATCCACTCCTTTCACCGCAGCCCGGTGCATCTCCTCAATCATGCTGTTCACCGGCACCCCTCCAATTCGATATCCCGCATCCTCCGTCAGCAAGTCACACGACCTCACCTCCCCGCTATGCTGCCTCACACCCACCACCTTCCTCCCAGCCACCTCAGCCCCGACCTTCAACTGCCTCGCCCTCACCCCGCCAATCCGGTGCATCCCGCACACCTCCACCTCAGCTCCGTCTGAAAACGTCACCACATAAAAACTCGTCGCAGCACTCTCCATATAAGTGTGCTTCTGCAGCACCCTCACCGGCTGCCCTCCATAACCCGTCACCACTTCCCCCGCCGTCACCGACCCCACCCGCTTCGGTCCCATCGGTGTGTCCACACACACATGCTCCGGCAAACACGAAAACGCAAATTTGACCCCAGCCAACGGTAACGCCGCATTCAGCAATGGAGCGATCAAATTGCACCCTGTCATACCCGCAGACAAAACCAGCGCGGCAGGCAGTAAAATCAAAAGACGGTGGTTCATTCGCAATCCCTACTCTCCACCACAAAGCAAATTTTGTCACCAACGAACCCATTCCCCCCGCAAGACACCCCAATCCCCAATCCCGCGATCACAAGCCAATTCCCACTTCCATCCTTGCACCCCGCTCGCCAATCCTGCAAATACTGCCATCTCACCACCATGAACCGCCGCCACTTCCTCTCCTCCACCTTCGGCTCCCTCGCCGCCACCTCGCTCCCCCTCACCGCCATCGAGCCCATCAACCGCGCGGGCAAAAGCCGCATGCAACTCGGCCTCGCCGCCTACAGCTTCCGCGACGCCTTCCAGTGGAGTCGTGGCAAAGAACAAAAACCCAAGGGCGACCGCAAACCCTGGTCCATCCTCGACTTCATCGACTGGTGCGCCGACCACAACGTCCCCGGTGCCGAAGTCACCAGCTACTTCTTCCCACCCGACGTCGACACCGCTTTCCTCCTCGAAGTCAAACGCCACGCCTACCTCCGCGGTGTCCAACTCGCCGGCACCGCTGTCGGCAACAACTTCGCTCTCGCCAAGGGCGAAAAACTCGACGCCGAAATCGCCTCGGTCAAAAAATGGATCGATCACGCTGCCGTCATGAATGCCCCGCACATCCGCGTCTTCGCCGGTCCCACCCCCAAGGACATCAGCATCGAAGAAGCCGTCGCCAACTGCACCGCCGCCTACCAGGAGTGCCTCGACTACGCAGCCAAGAAAGGCATCTTCCTCGGCCTCGAAAACCACGGCGGCATCGTCGCCGAACCCGAGAACCTCGTCAAAATGGTCCAATCCGCCAACAGCCCCTGGGCCGGCATCAACTTCGACAGCGGCAACTTCCACACCGCCGACCCCTACGCCGACCTCGAAAAAATCGCCCCCTACGCCATCAACGTCCAGCTCAAGATGGAAATGAAACCCAACAAAGGCGAACCCTCCGAAGCCGACATCCCCCGCCTCCTCGACATCCTCCACAAAGCCAACTACCAAGGCTGGTTCACCCTCGAATACGAAGTCAAAGCCGACCCCTTCATCGAAGTCCCCAAAATCCTCGAGCACCTCCGCCCCCTGCTCGCTTGATCAGAACCCAGCTCACTTCCCAGCCTTAGGCGCAGCTTCCGCCAACTGCTTCTCAAACCATACCGCCACCTCTCCCCGCTCCACCGCCTTCGTCATCTCTTCCAGTGCCGGATGCGCAATGATCGGCTTCAGCCGCTGCACTTCCAAATACACCCGCACCACCTGCTGACACGCCAGCGTCAAACAGGATCGGCTGTCCTTGTCGTTCAGCGCCGCATACGCCCCGCTGATCACATACGCCCTCAGCATCTGCGCCCCCGAGTTCGGCACCACTTTCTCCATCTCATCCGCCCACACCGTCAGCGGAGGCTGAGGCACCAGCACCGGCACCATCGGCGACTTGTCCAAATACCCCAGCACAATCTTCGCCGCCTCCTGACCCGACTCCGTCAGCGGGTTCTTCACAAACGCCTCCATCGCAGGCAGCACTTCCTTCCTCAGCGCCGGATCTTTGATCACCCGCATCATCGAATCCACAAACGACTTCATGTCCTCCAGCCCCTTGTCCCCCGCTTCCTTCGGTCTCATGTGCCGAATCAAAATCACATGCCCATCGTAAACCGTCGCTCCATACCAAATCTTCAGCGCCACCTTCACCTCCTTCTCCCCTTTCTTCTCCACCCGGGTCGCCGCCAGTTGCTGCACCATCAGCGGAATCGCCTCAGCCTTCCAAATCTCAATCTTCCCCGCCAACGGCTGCTCGATTTGCAAATCCTCATAGCGCCCCGCCTCCGCCATCTTGACCAAATCCTCCACCGCCGAAATCAAGGCACCATCAATCGCCCCCGAAATCGCCTCCTTCGTCGTCGGTGCCGGATCCTTCTTCTGAATAAAAACATCCCCACGAGCCTGCGCCGCGCCGCTCTCGTATCGCACCAATTGATCCCCCGGCGCCGCCTCAAAATCCATCACCCCCTGCATCGCATACGCATTGAATACCACGGGAAACCGCAACGCCGTCCCCTTGTGCGTCCACGCCGGCAACTCAGCCGGCGGCATACGCCACTTGCCTCCAACCTCGGTGGCCTCCGCCTTTTCCTGGCCACGCACACTCACCGACCCGCCCACCAAGGCAGCCCATCCCAATAACCCAAAAATCCATCGTTCCATTCCCCAGTCTGCCGTTTTCCCCACGCCCCCGCAATCAAAGAAAAATCCTCCTCCCATGCCCTTTACACCGGATTCATCGATTTTTTAACCTTACTGATCATCCACTAGTTGCTCAAATTATTATAGATACTATAATAATGCTTCGATGCGTGCCGCTTCCGTCTCTCTCAAGACTCAATTGCGCGCCTGGATGACCCGTGGGTTCGCATCCAGGCTCGTCTCAGGCTTCGTACTCGTCGCTCTCCTCACCGTCTTCGGCAAAGGCGTCTCCTTCGTCAAAGACGCCGCCCTCGCCCGCTGGTTCGGCACCAGCGATACCATGGACGCCTTTGTCCTCGCCTTCGGCTTCCTCGGTTTCCTCGCCTCCGTCCTCGGCGGCGGCCTCCCCGAAGCCTTCCTCCCCCATTACGCCGAACTCAAACAGCGCCGCGGCCCCGCCCGCGCCTC
>Ga0164293_10003667_pt1 | contig 13101 bp, 16 predicted proteins | sample GEODES118metaG_FD_111487 | JGI IMG/M metagenome (GOLD analysis project Ga0164293, IMG submission 111487) | Eutrophic lake water microbial communities from Lake Mendota, Wisconsin, USA - GEODES118 metaG | ecosystem: Environmental > Aquatic > Freshwater > Lake | place: USA: Lake Mendota... | reverse complement strand
TTCCTTTGTGTCCCTCGTGAAGACACTCCAAGGCTTGTAGACCCGGAAGCAACTTAGAGTAAGCCTCTAAATCATTATTATATATCAGGGAGACTTTTAGATGTTTCGATTTTACAATACAGGAAGAGATGTAATTTGTTCGTAAACTTTAGTTAGAGACGAGTTCATTTTTCCTGAAACCTTTCTTTCAATCTGTTTTTTTCTTGATTCTAAATGGCTGATAAATCTTTCCCTAACATCATAGATTATAATATGTGGAATAGCAATATCATAGGAATAAAGTCCATTTGTAATGATAATTCTATCATCATCAATCTTACACAGGACATCGTTGTATTCCATAAAATATGTGATGGTCAGGGGAGAATAAAATAGCTTACTTTGACCGTTAGACATTATAAAGTTCGCTATTGAGATAATCATAGTCTGATTCTGATTTAAAGAATCAATAGCTTTCTTTAAATCACTAATTTTTCTTTTCGTGAGGTATCTTTTTATTTTATACCACAGTATAACTTTTAATCTTTTCATTTATAATGGCAATAAATACTCTAGAATAGTTTTCCAATCCGGAAATTTTTCGGTTCCAAAATGGATGTGCTCTCCAGTAAAATCCAAAACTCCATTTGCAATTCTGTCGTCAATTAAATAATCTCCCATTAATAATCCTTTATTATGACTTAGAATCAATTTTTTATTAGCGCTCTTTCCTAAGAATTTTTGAACCCAAACCCTTTTATCTGTCCACGCATGAACATTAGACCACATAGCTGTGGAAAGGATATAGGTGTCATATTTTTCTTGTAATGCGTGCCATGCTTCTATAGATTCGGGCATGGGTTCTAAATCCTTGAAAGCAGTCACGTGATTTAGTGCCTGAAATTGTTTCAATCCACTTGCTAGAAGTTCTTCCTGCCTTTTATCAAAATCACAAAGAACCCCGTCCATATCAAAATAGACGATCGGTTTTCCTGTTTTAAGGGAAGCCCTAAGATAACTCGGTATATGCTCACTCATTATTGTCTGGTTTTAATCCTGAATAATTTTCATAGTCTACAAAATCAACTTCGTTATTTCCCACATCATGAATAACGAAGATTTCATCATTAGTTCCCCTGGCAATTCCTAAAAATCCGCATCCTTCACAAATGTGTCCGCCCTCAAAGTAACCTGGTTGTAAGGATTCCCATATTTCGTACACATTTATATCAGGCTCCGGGAAGCCCATTTCTTCAGCGCATTTGTTACAAAAGTCTGCCATTTTTTAATCTTTAGACGTAAATATAAAAAGATTTATCGGATTATAAAAATGCAATTATTTTTTCTTTAGGAGCATTTTTTCATGTTTGAATGCATGCAATGATGTTATATGCATTGTATACATGCCAGGTTTTACATCATTCCAGGATTCTGGATCTTTCTCTCTTAGCCTTTCCAGCGTCCAAATAACTTTCCTACAAGCTAAATAGATGTCATCTCTAAAGTGTCTGAAAAAATCACAAGACCTAATATAGTAAACTACATGTAAATAGTTATGTCTTCGAATAAAATGGTATCCTATTGTACAGGGAACTCTTTCCCCGTTAGCTCCCCCAGTATCCTCCGGAAACCAAATAGGTAAGAATGCTTGTCTGGTAAAAGGCTCTTTAACCATTAAATCGATTACATCATTAAAATCTCCGTAATTAAATCTTACTCCTTTATGTGGCTCATCGTTCTCGCTCTTTCCTGCTAATTTAGGCCAGATCCTTTCGGGATAGGTATGAGAAAATTTTGTGGTACCTCCGAATTCAGCATTATTCTTTTGGGCGAAAGGCCACCAATTATGGGAAGGAGGTGGATTCAGTGGGCTTCCACTAACTCTTTCCATGAAATGATCATCAGCCCAAGGTAAATTTGGCTTTATCTGATTCACAAGTTCCTCTAAATCCTCTACCATTTGACATGTAAATGAATGATTAAGAATCTCAATCATTGTGAACTTTGGGTCTTCTTTTATGTCCTTCCCTTGCCATTTTTCGGTGTGAACCTCATAGCAGTAGTCGTGCATTTTTTCCTTAGTCCAATCTATAGCTGCATTAAATTTTCCAAAAGCCTTCATTACATGTCTTAATTCGTATATTTTTTATACAAAAATGAAGAAATGATTTCAAAATGAAGCAGGTTATTTTTGATATATAAAAGAAAATAAATCTGGATGAAGAGAATATTGGATTTTGATGGGTTTCTAAACGAAGCATTTTTTGGATTTTATCTCCCAATTTTGTTCATTCCTGTGGATAAAAAGTTTAAATGTGTCGATACTAATTTGACCTCATCTAAAACCCCACTTCCCTCTGAGAGAAATAATGCCGGGGTAGCAGGATATCTATTAGTCCCAGCAACAGTCGAAGCAGCTCAAGCAATTTTTGGGCCCTTTTTTAAACAAAAGACAAAGTCTACTAGTGTTGAAATCCAGTATACTAAAAAGCCGGATCAAGATGGCTATATGGCAATGAATGCACCAGATTCCTCTGGGTCCAAAACTGGGGTAGCATCTATCTCAGCAGAAGTTCCTGGATTTGGACAACAAGCAGCAATTTATCTAAAAACTGGGAATGCCTATATAGCAGAGATCCTAATGAAGAAAAGTGACTGGGAGCCAGCAGAAATAGGAAATCTAAAGGGTAAAAAGATGAGCAACGGATTTCCTTCCAATGGATATCTAGGATGTGAATATTTCGGAGGAATGGACGATGCAATTTCAGGATTTAGAGAAATTCTTGCAGCTAGTTCGAATGATCTGGGTGTGAAATTTGAGGATAAGGAACTTGCTAATCAATATGATGTGACAGAAGAGCTCTTAGATTTATTTATTAAAGCCCCTGGTGATTTTATGACTTTAAATTTTTCAGAGGAGACCTTCAATAAAATATCAGCTCTTGCGAAAGAAAGAGAGCCAGAGCAAAACCTAGCTCAAACAATAGACAATCTAAGTGATTTCAAAGCAGGAGGATTTTTCGACGATTAAAACAAAAATAAAAAACAAAAATGAAAAGAATTCAAGGATTTAAAGAATTTAGCCAGATTTATGAAGCTGGATTATTTTCTAGAGGATTAGACCTTTTTAAAAAGGCTGGAAATTGGTTAATGAATTTAGTCAAGGCTGAAAAGAGTGGAGAAATTCCAGTTAGAAGTAAGAAGTATAATCCGGATACTGATTCCTACGAGCAAATAGAAAAACCACAATCTGTTGTTAAGGTACACATGCCAGAGGATGGAACAGCTGGAAATTATAATTTCAGAAGTGGAACCCTTAAAACTGTGCAAGAATCAGACGATCCGGCTTGGAAAATTGCTCAAAAGACTCAAGACCCTCAAATAACTGATGTTGATGCCACACAATTAACGGAAGAATTATCATATCACTTCGAAAATCCAGAAACTGGTAGACCCTTATTAATTTGGGGAGCGCCCGGAATTGGTAAGACCTCAGTAGTAAAATCTTTCGGGACAAAAACAATGGGAGTTCCTGTTATAGAGGTTATTCTAAGTTTAATGGAGCCAACCGATGTTGCTGGTTTACCAGGAGCGGAGGCAGATAAGAAATATTCAGATGTTAAAAGATCTGTTAACTTCTTACCTATGATCTGGCCTTTAGATAATGGAGATATAGAAACAACGGACGAAAACGGTAAAAAAACTATCATCCCAGGAAAGGGAGGAATTATTTTCTTAGATGAAATCAACAGAGCGCATCCTGCGGTACAAGCAGCAATGCTTAAAGTCGTATTGGACAGAGAAATCGCAAGTGCTAATTATAAGATACCTAGCAAATGGTTGATTCTAGCAGCAGCAAACAGACCGGAAGATGAGCCAGGATCAATGATTAAACCAATGAGCTTCGCTTTAGCAAACAGATTTGCCCAGGTTAACTTTATTTCTGATCCTGTTACCTGGACAAAATGGGCAAGGGGAAGAAAAGAAGCAGATCTAAGTGATGAAGTAGTAGCGTTCATCGAATTAATGCAAGATTATTACTATGTTCTTCCTGGTGGATTAGTTGGACAGGATCTAGAAACAACAATGGGCGTTACCCCTAGAGCTTGGGAATATGCAGCAAGGGAATACAAAGAAAGAAGAGACAAAGAAAAAGCAAAAGGAGGAGACATCTCTAGAGAAACAACAGAATTAATTTTTAATAAGCATGTTGGAAAAAAGGTTTCTAGTGTAATTACAGACTTTCTAGAGACATTAAAAATTTGGCCAATTGAAAGAATTGCTAAAATATTTACAGATCCTACAGATCCTACATTAGAACTTCCTAATAATGCGTCAGGAAAATACGATTTAAGAAAAGCATACGCTGTTATGTATTTAGCATCCAAATACAAAACTGGAGAGACCTTATCTAAGGAGGAGTTCAGTAATTTTATTCAGTATTTAACAAATTTAAATGCAGGAGAAATTGCAATGAGTGCTTTAAACATGACAAAGAGAAATCATCCGGAGTTTAAGAACTATTTAGGAGATACATCTCTTGAACAATATGTTACACCATTCGTAACTAAGTACAGAGCATTTATGAAAGAAGTTTAAAATATGAGAAGAATAAGAAATTTTTCCCAATACCGAATTTTACTTGAAAGCTTTTCAGATTATGGATTATCCCAGGAAGATTATGAAAGAGTGGTAATGAGGGTTAAGAGATCAACTACTAAAATCCTTATGAAAGAAGGCTTTTTCTCTAGAGCTCTTTCTGAAATTCCAGTCGGTGTTTCTTCACAATGTGAATACTTTTCAACCGATGGGACAATCTTTATTTTTAATCCAACCAACGTTATAGATTTAACAGAGGATGAAATTGTTTGGGCAATTGGCCAGGGAATAGCTCACTTGGCTCTTGAGCACTATGATAGAATGGAAGGGAAAGATCCTATTCTATGGAATCAAGCTGCAGACATTGCAGCAGAATCTTTCTTAGAGGGAATGGGAAAATCTAAATTACCCTTAAAATTTAGACATCCGTCCTATGCAGATCTTTCAGCTGAAGAACTTTATAACAACTTATTAAAGGGAGCTATTCCTCCAATTCTAGATTTTAAATCAGAATGCGAGATATTAGAACCAGGAGATATAGATCATGACGAGATAACAGAAACTGTCTTAGGAGAGAAAGATGCTATAACGAAAAATGACGAGGAGGAAAAACCAGAAGATAATGAGAAAGAACCAGGTGACGAACCAGGTGACGAACCTGGAGACGAACCTGGAGACGAACCAGGAGACGAACCAGGAGACGAACCAGGAGACGAACCAGGAGAAGGAGAACCTGGAGACGAACCAGGAGACGAACCAGGAGAAGGAGAAGGAGAACCAGGTGATGAACCCGGAGAAGGGGAAGGAGAACCCGGAGAAGGAGAAGGTGAACCTGGAGAAGGGGAAGGAGAAGGTGAACCTGGGGAAGGAGAAGGTGAACCTGGAGAAGGGGAAGGAGAAGGAGAAGGAGAAGGGGAAGGAGAACCCGGAGAAGGAGGATCTGGTGAAGGGGAAGGCGAGAGTGGCGAACTTCCTAAGGTTGGGCAAAAAGTAATTCTATCATCTGGAGAAAAAGGAACTATTAGAAAGGTTTATAAAAACGGAGATATAGAAATTTAAGAAATGCACGTAAAAAAAGGGGATTATAGAATTATTGATGAAAACCCATCAAAAACCGGGGGTCCAATAGACACACCGGTAGCTGGAGCAACTAACTGGGGATCTGATATAAAAAAATCCGAAGAAAGTTCTAAGTACGACATCAAAAAGAAGATTAAGGATATAGTTGCTAGATCCATAGCAGGAAGATCTGACAGCAAACTTGGTAAAAAGGTAGCTGGTGAAAACGAGAAAAAAAATAATCCGCAAATAAATTGGAAAAAAACTCTGATTAGATATATTTCACAAGCGGAGGAAGAAGCAACATTATATAAAATTCCAAACAGAAGACATATAAGTGCCGGATATTATTTACCAGGGCTAAGAGGAAAAGAAGAAGGTCACGGAAGCATCGTAGTTGTAATTGATACCTCATGTTTGATTTGTCAAGATCCAAACTGCAACCACGGGATGTCTGGTCAAGTTTTTGGTCCATTTCTTTATGAGTTAAGAGGAATTTTAAATCAATTTAGGGGCAAGGATTTTTATATAGTTTATTCGAGTGATGGGATAGACGGATTTGAGCAACTCAGAGATCCTAAACAAAAATTGGACAGGGCTCAAATGCAATCAACAGGGGGAAATACTAATAGCTTCAATCCTGCATTTAAATGGGTTGAAGAGAATATCTTTAGAAAAGGTGATGATCTAGATGCATTAATCTATTTAACAGATGGATTTGCTCCTGAGCCTAAAAGACCAGCATGGCACAAAAAAATTATCTGGGCTATGATCTCGGATAAGAAAATGCCATTCGGAAAAACTCTTTATGTTCCTGTTAATAATCTTTCAAAATACGGATCCGGATTCTGGGAGGATTATATCTAAAAATCATGCTAGTAAAAAAAGGAAATTATACGATCATAGACGATTCTGAAAAACCGGAAGGCGGAGAAATACGTGATAATGGTAAGGATCAGGATAAGAAGGACTGGAAGCCTAAGGTAGAAAAACCTAAATCCGAAAAAAAGAAAAAGGTTAAAGAAACGATTAAAGAAATAATCAATCGTGCAGCTAGTCGAACAACAGGAGGATCTGGAGATTCTTCAGCTCTTAGAAAATTTATAGAAAAATTAGCTAATCCCCAATTAAATTGGAGAAAGATTCTTCAAAGATATGTTTCTCAAGCTAGTGATGAACCAACACTTTATAAAATTCCAAATAGAAGATATGTTAGTAGAGAGATATATCTTCCTGGATTAAGGGGTAGAGAAGAAGGATTTGGTTCGGTAGTTATAGCAGTAGATACCTCTGGTAGTATAGGATCTAACGAATTCAATACCTTTTTATCGGAGGCAAGAGCTATTCTAAAAGCATTTGCTCCGGAAGAAATTTGGATAATTTATTGCAGTGATCAAATAGATGGAATAGATTATTTAAGATCCCCTGGACAAAAATTAGATCCTTCTAAGCAGAAAACAACCGGCGGAAATGACTGCGGATTTGACCCTCCAATACAATGGGCGAATGATAATATTATTAAAAAAGGAAAGGAGCTTGCTTGCTTAATCTATTTTACTGATGGAGGAGCACATCTTGATTATAAACCAAAATGGCACAAGAAAGTTATCTGGGCAATGGTAAGTTCCGCACAAATGGAATACGGAAAAACAGTTTTTGTTCCAATGACTGAATTAAAAAAATAAATATTAAAAAAACATGAAAAAAATCACACTAATTTTCTCACTGATTTTAATTACATCAATTGGCTTTGCACAGGATACAGTAAGGGTAAAAAATCAAGTATTCGAGATTCTTTATTCTCAAAAATTAGAGCAGCCTCTATGGATAAAATATAGATCCACAAATAGACCAACTAATGTTAATAGAGGATCTATGGATTTTTACACAGAGAATAAAATAAAAACATCAGACGGCGAAGATTATAGAACTAATGTGTACGATAAGGGTCACGGTGCTCCTGCAGCGACTTTTTCTGATAATCAAGAAAATTTAAAACAAACTTTCTCATATTTAAATTGCATCATGCAAAATCAATATCTAAATAGGGGAGAATGGAGATTATTAGAGGAGCAGATAAGAAAATGGGACGATGCAGAGCCAATCACAGTAACTATTATCACGGTGTTTGATAAACCTGCTAAAAGAGTTCCTACAAATGCTGCAATTCCTTCCAAACTAGAAAAGCACATTTATTTCGAAAAGTCTAAAAGGTGGAAATGCTTTTCTTTTCCTAACGAAAAACCTTTAGTTGAGTGGGAAAAATCTGAAATTAAATGTACATCCAAGGGAGCACATTCTAAATAAAAAAACCCAGATCTTTTAGGTCTGGGTTTTTAATTTCTATTAGTTTTTATTAAACTCTAGTGTTTGTATTTCTTCTTCTAGCCTCCTCAGCCTCTTTATAGATTCTAATCCAGGTTAAAGAAACATCTATTACTGCTAAAACTGGGGCTAATAATACTACCATAAGGGTATCTAATCCGGGTGAAGTTCCTATACCTCCCCCAAGATCGTTTTTTTGGTGTCTTTTTGCTAACTTATATAGGCAATAAGCCACGCTTAAAATGTAAATAATCCAAATCATAATAAATCTATTTTATAATAATAAACCAGAACAGTTTATTAGGCATATTCTGGTTTAGTTTGAGCGGGAGACCGGGCTCGAACCGGCCACCTATAGCTTGGAAGGCTATCGCTCTACCAAATGAGCTACTCCCGCTTTTGTAATTATATTACATGAATGCAAACAAGTTTCTAAATGATGCCCGATTAGGACTCGAACCTAAACTAAATGGACCAAAACCATTTGTGCTGCCATTACACCATCGGGCATTTTAATTTGTGGGAGCAGGTGGACTCGAACCACCGAACTCGAAAGAGGAGGGATTTACAGTCCCTTGCAATTGCCGCTATGCGATGCTCCCGCTTCATTTAAAACACTTATTTTAATTTTTTATATCTAGATCTTCATGAAATCTAGCGTTCAGCTATGAGCTTAAAATAAGGTATTATGTAGCCCCGCACGGAGTCGAACCGAAATTTCCTCCGTGAAAGGGAGGCGTCCTAACCATTAGACGACGGGGCCAAATGCGGGGATAAAAGGATTCGAACCTATGACCTAGCGATTAACAGTCGCTTGCTCTACCGCTGAGCTACATCCCCAATAAAAAAACCCAGACCTTTTGGATCTGGGTTTTTGCACTTATATTTTGACATGTTAACCCAGATCGTTATCCATATAGTATTCCCCATTACCTTGTTCAGGCATTTGATTGAAATTATATGTAAACTGAGTCTTCATGAGATGTTGATTATATATCTTTTGAGAGTTTTGTTTCATAAGAATTTTTAAAAAATTTTTAATCAATTGATTTGATTCTATCCTAGCTTAGAATTTGATATATAGATTAAATAAAAGAAATATGCAGATTTTAGAAACATTTCAACAATTCGCGGAAAGAAAACTTAAACTATTCGAACAACAATCAACAGGTGGTTTTATAGTTTGCTTTGGATGTACTGACACAAACAATGTATTGGGTGCGGTCGCAGCTAAGCTCGGGATAGAAGCGGATTTTGAATTCAGTGGAACAATTAACGGAGCAGAGGGATTGGATGCTATTGCTGAGAAAAAAAGCTTTGAAGGCTCATTAAAAAAAGGCAAGGCAGTTTCTAAGGGAAAAGATTTTCTAGAGATTAAAGCAGACGGAAAAACATACACTATAGACGAAAAGGGATCTATTCAAGTTCCATTCACTTTCGCACTAAAAACTACTATGAATGTTAGAGGATCCGGTAATGGATTATTAGCTTTCATGAGAGCAATTCAATATTTCAAAATCGCTAGACAAAATGGATTTGATGCTGACTCTGAATTTGATGGAACTCTTTTCATCCAAATAGGTTTACCTGTCGGGGAGAGAAAGGGAAAATATATTGCAGTTAATGCGAAATATACAGATGCAAATGGCACCAGAGTTGGTTCTGTGCAGTACATAAAAATGTTTGACAGATACGGAGCAGCTTCTAAAAAAGTTAAGGAAGCAATTGATATTATAAAAATACAAGAGGTTAAGCAAGAAACACCGGTAGACCAAATTTTAGTCTGCGGAGATAGCATAGCAGATGCAATTAAAGCTGCCCACTTCATGAATATGAAAAAACCATGGAAATCAAATTTTAGTGCATTCTCAGGGTTCAGTAAAATAAAGGCAAAAGAAGGAAGTTATTTTGAATTCAAAAACGATTTTGAAAGAGCTTCGTACTATCTTGCTATAGCGATCCAAGTTTGTCTGGACGATCTTAAGTGGTATTATCCTTTAAATAACCAGATGCTTTTTAACACAGATGTTATGCCACAATGTGCAAATATTCTAAAGGCTCAAGGAAACGACCTTACCAAATTTGATGCTGCATCAATAAAGCAACAACTAGCTGAAATATTTAAAATTTTTCAGCCGAAAGAATTTAACGGGTTTCCTGAATTTAAATCTAAAATTCCGAATTATTGGTCAATTCTAACAAATGCAGTTATAAGCCGTGTTTTGTTAAATATGCCAAATACTTACAAAGATGCTATGACACCTTATACTGAAGGACAAGGTCAGGCCTCAGGTGGAGCTTCTTCGGGAAGTCAGGATTACGGATCGGGAGAGTTCTAAAACCATTCGTTAGTTCCTGGACGAGGTCCAGTAGTTAATTTGTAAACCGGACTAAGTTCTTTACAAACATAAGTTACAATAACTTTAGGGGCTTTACCGTAGTTTCCTTCTTTCATATTGCCGGCATCCACATAGAATGCAATACCTTTTTTCTCTAAATCCCTCTTGATCTCAAAAAATTCTTTCTTGGAGACTTCAACGGGTTTAGGATCTTTTCTTTCCCCCTTAGTCTGAGAAAATCCAGTAATAGCAAGAAACGAAACAAGAACGAGAATACTTAACTTTTTCATACTTTTTGTTTTTAATGTGGAGTAAATGTAAGGAATCAATTCGAAACAAAAAAATGAAACTTTTGTTACAATGTTTACTTATTGGGTAATCTCCCAGCTTTTCTTATTATCGTGATATCCCAGAGTGCAGGATTCGTCATTGTATATCTCTGAGGGAAGAAAATATTGGACATTTAAATTTAGGGAAAGAACCCACTCTGTTAAAGAATACACACTAAAAGGCTCCGTTTGATTGTCCTTTAGCCTGGTGGGATCTAAAGCCCTCTCAATGCTAAAATTCAGAAAATTGTTGGTGATCCCTGGTTTAGCAAAGAGAACAAAATCATCCAGAAGGATGGTTTTTATAACCTGATTTTCCTGACTTCTTAGCTTAGGCCAGGACTGAGGAGACTTATAAAAATAAACAGATTTTCTTTGAATTACACTAAAATCGGAGTTTATCCTCTCCCCCAGACATTCCATAATCGGCTTTTTCCAGTAAACATCATAGTCAGTATAAAGACCCCCATATTCATCCAATACAGTGTATCTTGCTAATTGTAATTTATGAAAGATGGAAGATATGTTGTATAAATCAATTCTTCCATATTTCTCCAATAAAGGCAAAAGAGCTTCGTCTCTCCATTCTAGGATTTCCTCATGAGGATTTGTTTGCTTAAACTCCTCCAGGTTAGACAAAAAAGGTTGAGGGATTTCTCCAGGCCCAACCCAGATGAAGTGAATTATCATTGTGACCCCCGAGAGACTCGAACTCTCACGTCTTGCGACACCAGATCCTAAGTCTGGCTTGGCTACCAATTACAACAGAGGGCCGGCTATTTCTTTATTTTTAAGTAGTATCTGATACAAAAGTTTCATCGAAAAACTGTTCAGATCCATTATTGATTGAATGATATCACTTCTTATGTCCAAGAAAAGATTTTGATCGCTAAGAACTAATCTTTTTTTGTTGTGCAGATGGAAGTAATCTAATGTTCCATCTAAAAAAAATGTACCGTAACTATCTGGCAATTTTTCAATTTTTCTTTCCTCATTAAAATAAAAATTATGAGAAAGAGCTGCCATTTTCATTCCTCTAAGATCTGATATCTCCTTAAGCAGTTTCTGTTCGCAGAATATCATATATTTCCCGTTGAGATCAGGATCATCCCAGAATCTCTGCGATAAATCATCCATCCATTCCCATGCTGTTTCTACATATTCGTTTTTAAAGATTTCGTCTTTGATATAAAGAAAAGAAACGTTAGGGGAATGTGTCGTTCTCCATCCATATTTTATCGGATATCGATTGACTATACCGCTTAATATTCTATCTCTGATACTTGGATAAACGTTTGCACCTTCCTCTATCTGATTTACAACAATATCAAATTGTGATAAATCTTCCAATTCAAAAAATTTTCTTTTGAAATAAAGATCACAATCCATCAAAACAAAGGGAGCTTCTATGTTTTTAATACATTTTAACTTGGATGCTGCCCAAAATGCTCTTCTGTTAACTGAATCACCTTTTGAAAGTTCCTCAACATCAATGCTGTCCCAAATGTCCAGTATATCTAAATCTTCCAAATAGGAGAAAACTGAGGGACAGGCATATAATGACGTTTTACAATCGGGATATAATGCTTTCCAATTAACAACTGATGCTATCAAACAAATTAATTCGACCTCTTGCAAGAAAAATTTCTTGTCTTTTTTGGTGTTTTCTAAAACCCATATTGCTTTCATACTCTTATGTGGACCAGCCTGGGCTCGAACCAGGGACCTACTGATTATGAGTCAGGCGCTCTAACCAACTGAGCTACAAGTCCTTTTTATTTCTTCAAATTTATAATAAAACATCGAAAATAAAAAATGCAGAGGAAAGGAGATTCGAACTCCTGCGGCTTTAACACCCTAACGATTTAGCAAACCGTCCCCTTCAGCCTCTTGGGTATTCCTCTATGGTCGGGTAGGCAAGATTCGAACTTGCGAGTTGTCTTGGTCCCAAACCAAGCCGGGTGACCTGACTCCCGAACTACCCGAGTAATGGTTGAACGACCGGGATCGAACCGGCGACATCTAGCGCCACAAGCTAGTGCTCTGCCAACTGAGCTACATCCAACATATTTTAAGGAAAGCAGAAGATGGTTCAGTGGACATCTGCTTTTAGGATTGGCATTACTAGTGGTAGTTTAAACTCCGATGATACTAATTCCCAACCTCTACCAGGTATTTCATATCACCATTCCCCAATCAACCTTAATTGTGATCCCGGTTGGATTCGAACCAACGACATCCACCTTAGAAGGGTGGCGCTCTATCCAGCTGAGCTACAGAACCAAATGTAGTGATCTGTCCAGGGTCGCAGCCGGCTCTCCTATTGGACAGATCTGACCTAATGAAGTCGCAAAATCCGGCTTGACGCTATCATTAGGATGTACCCCAGACGGGAATCGAACCCGTACGGACCTTTCGGTTCCACAGCATTTTAAGTGCTGCATGTCTACCAGTTTCATCACCGGGGCATT
>Ga0164293_10003665_pt1 | contig 13102 bp, 15 predicted proteins | sample GEODES118metaG_FD_111487 | JGI IMG/M metagenome (GOLD analysis project Ga0164293, IMG submission 111487) | Eutrophic lake water microbial communities from Lake Mendota, Wisconsin, USA - GEODES118 metaG | ecosystem: Environmental > Aquatic > Freshwater > Lake | place: USA: Lake Mendota... | reverse complement strand
GACCACCACATACTTCATCTCGGCATCATCGACCGTGCGCTGTGCCTGCGCGCGCCACGCATCGACCGCGGCGTCATAGGAGCTGTAGACGCCGACGACGTGGATGCTCTCCGGGTCCTGGAATTCGAGCCCGCGTGGGTCCTTGACGCGGCCGCCCATGACAAGGTGGAGCCGCTGGTTCGGAGTGGTTTCTGCCATATTGTAAGCCCTTGGGGAGGAAGGAAGCGCGCGCCTTAGCGTGTCCCGCGCCAAGGGCAAGCCTGCTTCAGCGCTTCACCTTGCCGATCACATCGCGCACCGCGCGAGTGGCGCGGTCTTGCGTCTTGCGGGCGGCCTTGCGGGTGGTTTCGGTCGCTGTCTTGAGGGTTTTCGCTGCCTCGTCGCTCAATTCCTCGATCTTGTCCTGCCCTTCGCTGGCCCCTTGCAGCACCTCGTCGAGAAGCTTCATCGCATAGGTCATCGCTGCCTCGCTGAGCATTGTGACGACCCTGGAGCCGCCCGCCACACTGACGCTTTTCGCGCCCGCCGTCGCGCTGCCCGCAACCCCCGAGGTGGCCGCACCCACGGCACCGAGAGCCTGGCCCGCCAGTCGGCGACCGGGGCGGGTAGCAAGCCCGATGACCAGGCCAAGCGCCAATGCCCCGCCGATTACCGTGAGCGGGTGGGCGCGGGTGTAATCGATCGCCGCACCGGCCGCGTCGCGTGCCTGATCAGCAAGACTGCGTTCGGCGTTGCGGCGCTCGGCCGCCTCGATCCGCGCGCGTAGCGCATCGCGAGCGGTGGCAGGGGCGAGGGGGGCGGCATCGTTCATGATCATTCTCCTGCGGCGTCCGGCGACAGTGCTTCCGCCGCTGCCCCGGCCATCGAATCTTCGGGTTCAATTTCGGTGTCGGCCTCATCCTCGGCCTCACCTTCGATCAGCGCCAGCAGCGGCCCTCGCATCAGCCACAGCAGGATCGCACCGATCAGCACTGACAGCACGCCGCGATGATCGCTCGCGGCCTGCTTCGCCTGCTCGAGCACGTCATTTGCGCCGGCGCGGATACGGCCGGTGATGGTGGTGCCGACACTGGAGGTCACGCGGCTCGTCACGCCTTCTTCTTCGAGGCTGTCGCGCAGGCGGGCGACGTCTTCCTCGAGCACTGCGCGGGCGGCATCGCGCAGTGCGCGGTCCTCGATGAAGCGCGGGGGCAGGGCGGTCATGCGACGGTTCCCCTGTCACTTGCAAACAACGCCGCCAGCAACGCGCCGTCCTTGCGCGCCATCAGCACCAGCGCGATGACGCCCGCCAGCATCGCGCCGACGACAATCGCCATCGCACCCCATACGCTGACGAGCGGCGCCAGCGCGAACACCGCGCCCACCGCGAGCGCGATCAGCGCGATGTGGAGCAGCACTAGCGCCAGCACCAGCAGCACAATCGCGCGCGCGGCGGTCTTTCCGGCGATCGTCGCGCGGGTCTTCTGGAACGCGGCCTCGGCCTCGGCAAAGGTGCGCGCGTCATCGATCAGCACCACGATCTCGTCGCGCAGCGTCGTCAGCGCATCCTCGGCGCCGGTGTCCCCGTCAGCGCCGCCCGCCGCGGGAGCATCCGCGGACGGTGCGGGCTGGCCGGTCTGGGTGTCCTGCATTGCCGGGTTCTCGTTAAGGCTCAGGGTTTCGATCCGCTCAGCCGCGCTTGCCGCCGAGCAGGCGGGCGATGCAGAAGCCGACTACCGCCGCAATCCCGACCGCGACGCCCGGGCTCTTGCGCACCATTGATCGGGCATCCTCGCCGAGTTCTTCGACGCTCTTGGCATCGAGCTTGGCCGAGGTTTCCTGCAACGTGCGCGAAGCCTTGCGGGCATAGTCGCCATATTGCTCGCCGAGCTTCTCGTCGATCTGCGGGGCGCTATCGCCTACCACCTTGCCGAGCGAAGCGATCGCGTCGCTGGCGCTCTTCTTGCCCTCGACCGCGAGTTCGCCGGCCTTGCCGAGCGCCTGTTCACCGTAATTTTTGGCTTCGGCGACCAGATCGGTGCTCTTGCCCTTGGCCTGTTCGCCCGCGTTGGTCAGCCGGTTCTCGGCCTCGATACGCAGCGCGGCGGCGCCGGCCTTGGCTTCTTCAAGCGCGGCGTTGAAGCGGCTCTTGGCCTCAGCCACTGGCGCCACCGGATCGGCGCTCTTGGCGGTCGCGGCGGTCTTGCGTGAGGCGGCCTTGGTAGGGCCATTCGCCTTGGTGGTCGCGCCCTTGGCGGATTTCGCGGGGGTCTTCTTGGCGGGCGTTTTTGAGGGGGTGGTGTCTGCCATGATGATGATCCTTGTCTCCATTGTCCCGGGCCATCCTGCCGCCCTCGCGCTTGCGCCGGAGAGTTCCCGCGCATAGGGACGCGAAAGACGTGCGGTGTGACCCAGAATCATGCCGTCCAGAGTGACTTAGCTTCCTACAACACATTCCAGCCGGAGCCAAACATGACCGCCATCATCGACCTGCACGGCCGCGAGATTCTCGACAGCCGCGGAAACCCGACTGTCGAGGTCGATGTGCTGCTCGAAGACGGCAGCTTCGGCCGCGCGGCGGTGCCCTCGGGCGCATCGACCGGCGCGCATGAGGCGGTCGAACTGCGCGACGGCGATCCGGCGCGCTACCTCGGCAAGGGCGTGTTGAAGGCGGTCGATGCGGTCAACAGCGAGATCCGCGAGCTGCTGATCGACAATTTCGACGCCGAGGACCAGCGCGACATCGATCTGGCGCTGATTGCCTTGGACGATACGCCCAACAAGGCGCGGCTTGGCGCCAATGCGATCCTCGGCACGTCGCTGGCGGTCGCCAAGGCGGCGGCCAATGCGCGCGGCTTGCCGCTCTATTCCTATCTCGGCGGCGTTTCAGCCCACCTGCTGCCGGTGCCGATGATGAACATCATCAATGGCGGCGAGCACGCCGATAACCCGATCGACATCCAGGAATTCATGATCATGCCGGTTGGTGCGGACAGCCTCTCGGAAGCGGTGCGCTGGGGCTCGGAGGTGTTCCACACCTTGAAGAAAGGCCTCGCCCAAAAGGGCCTCGCCACCAGCGTCGGCGATGAAGGCGGCTTTGCCCCCGATCTGGCCAGCACCCGCGCGGCGCTCGATTTCATCATGGAAAGCATCGCCAAGGCAGGGTTCACCCCGGGCGAAGACATTGTGCTGGCTCTCGATTGCGCTGCGACAGAGTTCTTCAAGAACGGCAAGTACGAGATTTCGGGCGAAGGCCTCAGCCTTTCGCCTGACGAGATGGCGGATTACCTCGCCAAGCTCTGCGCCGATTACCCGATCCGTTCGATCGAGGACGGCATGAGCGAGGATGATTTTGCAGGCTGGGCCGCGCTCACCGCCAAGATCGGCAATAGCGTGCAGCTGGTGGGCGACGATCTGTTCGTAACCAACCCCGCGCGCCTTTCTGACGGGATCGCCAAGGGCCTCGCCAATTCGCTGCTGGTGAAGGTCAACCAGATCGGCACCCTCACCGAAACGCTCGCAGCGGTCGATATGGCGCACCGCGCGCGCTACACCTGCGTGATGAGCCACCGTTCGGGCGAGACCGAGGATGCGACCATTGCCGACCTCGCGGTGGCGACCAATTGCGGGCAGATCAAGACCGGTTCGCTCGCCCGCTCTGACCGGCTTGCTAAGTATAACCAGCTGATCCGGATCGAGGAAGAACTGGGCGACAGCGCAGTCTATGCCGGGCGCGGCTGCTTCGGCGGGCGCTGCTAGGCGGGGCTGATTACCGCATCGAAAAAGCGTTCCATCGCCGTGATGCCGGCGCGGGTCAGCCGCACCAATACACGGCGGTGGTCGTCGGCATCGTTTTCGCGCACCACCAGCCCTTCTTCGGCCAGCACACCAAGCCAGCGCAGGCGGTGGTGGGCGAGGCGGCCGATCCGATGCAGGCGGTAGACACCGAGACCGGCTTGCCATCGGCATGGACGATATGGAGATCGAGCAGGATGTCCCACGCTGGCTCTCCGAACAATTCGGGATTGCCGAAAATCGCCGCGCGCTTGCGCCGCAGCGCATAGGCCTGCCGCGCCAGTGCGAGATAGCGCCGCTCTGACCGCTGCGAACGCTGCGTTGATGCCGGTGCCGCGGCGACATCGCCCAGCCTTGCGGCTATCGCCAAGAGTTCATCGGCGAGTGGCTGCAGGTATGATCCCGGCACCAGTTTGGACACAGCGGTCGGCGCGGAGTCAGCCATAGTCCTGACCTGCGAACTGCGTTGTGCGAAGGGCGCAACTACGTTGCAACACGCGGTCACCGAAGCGTCATGCCCCGCTTTTGGCTTTACGGGAAAATACGCAGGGTGCTCTTTTCCCTGCGGAAATCAGTGCAGCATGCGGCGCGCCAGCTCCAGCCGCAGGTGTTCGATCGCCGCATCCACATGTGCCGCACCGATATGAGCGCCGATCGCATCAAGCGCGGCGAGTTGTTCTTTAAGTGACACAATAATCGCGGGCAGCACGGAGAGGTCCGGTGCCGCAGTAGGTGTATTTTCCAATGTAAAATCCCGATGCTGGCTCCACGAAGCTGCTAACCCGTGCGACCAGCGATCAACAGCAGAAGTGGCTCGGATATCGCTTTAATGGCTCATGGAAATCTACAGAGGGAAACTGCGTAGCAGGGGGCAAGGTCCAGAATGGAACAGGCCACCCGCGCCGCTTACCGACCGAAGCGATCCTGCAGCGCCATCAGCGCCAGCGTTGCCTTAACCGCCTCGCCGCCCTTATCCTTTTGTGCGGGATCGGCGCGCACCAGCGCCTGGGCCTCGTTTTCGACTGTAAGGATACCGTTGCCGATGGCGATACCGTCCATCGTCAGCGCCATGATCGCGCGCGCGCTTTCGCCTGCGACGATTTCGAAGTGATAGGTCTCGCCGCGGATCACCACGCCGATGGCGACGAAGCCGTCATAGAGATCGGCCTCGGCGGCGAGCGCGATGGCGCCGGGGATTTCGAGTGCGCCGGGCACTGTCAAAACCTCGACCTCGTGCCCAGCCGCTTCCAGCGCGGCGCGCGCGCCGGCGACCAGCATGTCGTTAAGATGGGCGTAGAAGCGCGCTTCGACGATGAGGATGCGGGCCATGGGTTTACTCCGGAATGGGATGGAAGTTGGTGATGGTCAGGCCATAGCCTTCGAGCGCGACAAGATCGGGGCGGCTGTTCGACAGCAGCACCATCTCCGAAATGCCAAGATCGACGAGGATCTGCGAGCCAATGCCGATGTTGCGCAATTCCTCGTCCTGCCGCCATTCGCCGGTGCCGACGCGGCCGGTGAGGATCACGATCACGCCCGAGCCATGCGTCCCGATTGCCTGCATCGCGCGCTGAAGCGTGCGCTTGCGCGGCCCGGGGGCGCCCAGCACATCGTCGAACACCGAAATCGGGTGCACGCGGGCGAGGGTGGGCTCGCCGGGGACGACATGGCCTTTCTGGAGGACATAGGCCTCGTTGCCCGCGACCCGGTCGCGGTAGGTGATCAGCCGCCACTGGCCGCCGTAATCGCTCTCGAAGCTGCGTTCGCCGAGGCGCTGGATAAGATGATCATTGCGCATCCGGAAGGCGATGAGGTCGCGGATCGTGCCGATCTTGAGATCGTGCTTACGCGCGAAGGCGACGAGATTATCGAGCCGGGCCATGGTCCCGTCCTCGTTCATGATCTCGCAGATCACGCCCGACGGGTTGAGCCCGGCCAGCCTCGAGATATCGACCGCCGCCTCGGTGTGGCCGGCGCGCACCAGCACGCCGCCATCGCGCGCCATCAGCGGAAAGACGTGGCCGGGGGTGACAAGATCATCCGCGCCCTTGGCGGCATCAATCGCGACCGATATGGTGCGCGCGCGGTCGGCTGCCGAAATGCCGGTGGTGACGCCTTCCTTCGCCTCGATCGAGATGGTGAAGGCGGTTTGCATCGATTCCTTGTTGTTGCGGCTCATCGGCTGAAGGCCCAGCAGATCGACCCGCGACTTGGCGAGCGCAAGGCAGATCAGCCCGCGGCCATACATCGCCATGAAATTGACCGCCTGCGGGGTCGCCATCTGCGCGGGGATGATGAGATCGCCCTCGTTTTCGCGGTCCTCGTCATCAACCAGGATATACATCCGCCCGTTGCGCGCCTCATCGATGATTTCCTCGATTGTGGCGAGGACGGGCTTGTCATCGTTGGCATCGAGGAAGGCCTCGAGCTTGGCGAGGGTCTCGGCTGTGGGGTTCCAGCCCGGCTCGCCGCAATCGCGCAGCGTGTTGGCATGGAGGCCGGCAGCGCGGGCAAGGCCGGCACGGGTCATCATGCCCGATGTGACGAGATCGCGAATGCGTGTGATGAGTGATGTGTCCATGAGGCACAAATATCACATCACAATGTGATTTCAAGAAGGCTCGTGCAGCGAAAGGTTGTTTTCCAGCGCAAATGCTCGATCAGGCCCTGTGCCCACGGCAAATTGGCGATAATGGTGTGCGCCCATCCAGAAATCGGCAAGTTTGGAGGGGGATGGTGGACGCACTAGGGCTCGGACCAAGAACCCGCCCATAAACGGGTCGCAGTTAAAGCGACACACGCGATGTGGTCTTCTACCCTCTGATAAACGCCAGTGTCGGGCGTGACCTGTCCGCCCTATTTCCATGCGAGGGGAGGTTCCCATGGCATCCATCCATTCGCGCAGACATGCGCCCGACATCTCGCCGATCGCGATCCGCAATTTCTCGAAAGAGCGCTATGTCGCGCCCGACTGGATGGAGCGCGAGCGCACCGCCTTGTGGGCGACCAGCTGGCTGGTGGCCGGCGTGGCCCGCGATGTCCGCAGCCCCGGCCAGTTCATCACCTTCGAGATCGGGGCGGAGAGCATCATGATCGCGCGCGGCACGGATGGTCGCCTGCGCGCGATGCACAATGCCTGCACCCACCGCGGCACCCGCCTCGTCACCGAGCCGATAGGGGTCCTGAGGAAATTCGTCTGTCCCTATCACGCCTGGGTTTACGGCCTCGACGGCGCACTGGAGAGCGTGCCGGGCGCAGCGCGCTTCTCCAATGGTGTCCCGAAAGACAAGCTGGCACTGCGTCCGGTCGAGGTGGAGGAGGCGCTTGGCCTGGTGTTCGTGCGCCTCACGCCGGGCCCGCTGTCACTGGCCGAATTCCTTGCCCCCTTGCATGAAGCGATCGACGCCTACCGGCTCGATCTGATGGACGTCACCAACGACCAGACCGTCTCGCACCTGTGCAACTGGAAGGCGATCATCGACAATTTTGCCGAGCTCTATCATGTCCCCTTCCTCCATCCAATCCATCGCCGCATGTTCGAATGCGCCACCGCCCCGATCGGGCTGTTCGATCACGGCCATACGGTGGTCTATGTCGAGGGCGGGGTGACGGACTCGGGGTTTCCGGCTTCCGATATTCCTAGCGACATGCAGGCGATGCAGCTCGAGGCGGTCGGGCTCGATCCGGCGGCATTCCGTGGCCGCGTGTCCGAGATCAGACCCGCCCTGCAGCGTGCCAAGCGGGCGCTGGCGCAGAAGCAGGGGCTGGCCTATGACGGCTTCAGCGATGCCCAGTTGACGGATGTATGGCAGTTCAACCTGTTTCCCAACGTGATCCTCTCGGTGACGCCCGAGAGCGCGTGGCTGATGCGCTCGCGTCCCGATGCCGCAGATCCGGGCCGGAGCATGTTCGACATGATTACGCTGGTGCGCTTCCACGGGTCGGAAAGTCCGGGCGGCGCTGCGGGCGATCCCTCGGAGGCGCGCATCGGCACCCATTTCCGGCTCAACGGACAGCTGCCGGCCGATTACGTCCGCCCGCCGCGCGACAGCTTCACCCACGAGGATATTCTCGCGGGTCGCAAGACCATGACGGTGACGATCGATGAGGACATTTCGCTGCTCGGACGCGTCCAGCAGGGCATGGCATCGCAGGGGTTCCGGTCGGTCTGGCTCAGCGACGAGGAATGCCGCGTGCAGCACTTCCACGATGCCCTCGACGCGTGTCTCGCGGCGGGGTGACTCTCAGAGTGGGAAGGGGGATGGTGGACGCACTTGGGCTCGAACCAAGGACCCGCTGATTAAGAGCCATGATCAGAGGGTCCTAGCATGTCCGCATGTGTCCAAAAATGGCGGAATTCTGCGATTCATGGTCCGCACTGTTCTTGAAATGTTCGCCAGTATCCACTACAAAAAGCTACCTAAGGTAGCAGGTACATATAAAGAACAAAGTAGGATTGACGGACGCTAAGATCGCAGGACTGAAGGCGCCGACTGCGGGTCAAATTGAGCTCGCCGATGGTATCGTCCCCGGCCTTAAGCAATCCCAGATCCTGTTGGCATCGAAGGTCACCAATACGAACAGCGTCAGCGGACTATCGAAGGCCTGGAAGCGGATCAGAGCAAGCGTGGACGAGAAGCTCGGCTATGAGGCCGGTCACTTCACAATGCATGATATTCGACGGACGGTGGCAACTGGTCTCCAGCGTCTTGGCATAGCGGGCTCAAGATTGTCTCCGAAGACGGCATTCTCGAAGAGGACCTTCCGCCGATCCAGCGCTTGCTCAACCGCATCCTCGCGCTGCCGATCGGAATGCAGAACGCGATCTTCGAGGAATTTCTGGGGTTGTTTATTCCGACAACGACCGTTTCATCGGTGATCAGCGCTCTGATTCGCATGTGAGCTCCGTATTTTTGCAAGCCGCTGCACCAATGACCAAGATGTAGCCTCAGGGGTTACACCCCTGTTGACTCTTTGTGTAACTTATGGGATTACACCTCCATGGAAATCGGAAGCATCCGCCAAAAGGCGCTTCGCAGGTTTGCTGAAACCGGGAAGCCAGCAGGGCTGATGGAGGCTGACCGGCTCCGTCGCATGCTGGCGTTCATTGCTTCGGCAGAGAGCCTGGATGAGCTGGCGGTGCCGCCGAATTTCGGGTTTCATCCCCTCACTGGAGACAGGGAGGGATACTTTGCCATGACGGTAACCCGAAACTGGCGGCTGACATTCACATTGATCGACGAACTCACGGTCGTTGATCTCGATCTGGAGGACTATCACTGATGGCTATCAAGCTCCATGACAGCTTCGCGATCCACCCGGGCCCTTGGTTGCTCGAAGAGATCGTGAAGCCTTACAACATGAATGTGTCGAGCACCGCAGATCATCTCAAGGTTACCCGGCCTGCGTTAAGCCGCTTGCTTAATGGCAGGGCTGCGCTGACCCCGGAGATGGCGATCCGGTTCGAGAAGGCATTTGGTGTTTCTGCCGCCACCATGCTGCGGATGCAGTCCGCCTACGATCTTGCGCAAGCCAAAGGCGGATCGGAGACGATTTCTATCGAGCGCTTGCGCGAGCCTGCATAGCAGGACTCTATTGGGTCGCCGCTCCCCAAAGGGACCAGCCTAACAAATGGCCGGGTTTTACACCGCCCTCATCGGTACATCACCGACGATCCAATGGCCTGGTTTGTCACCGCCGTGCACACCGCAAGCCGGATTTGCGGAGGGGAGCGACTATCTGGCATGTCAAGTTGATTGCGACATTTGCATGCGCTTATCGCGTGCTTTTGCATTTAATCTGACGAGGAGCCATGATCAGAGGGTCCTAGCACGTCCGCATGTGTCCAAAAATGGCGGAGATCTCGGATTCATGGTCCGCATTGTTCTTGAAATGTTCGCCAGTATCCACTACAAAAAGCTACCTAAGGTAGCAGGTACATATGGCGAACAAAGTAGGTTTGACGGACGCTAAGATCGCAGGACTGAAGGCGCCGGCTGCGGGTCAGATTGAGCTCGCCGATGGTATCGTCCCCGGCCTTAGGGTCCGCATGGGTGCCAGTGGTATCAAGACATACATTCTGCGCAAGCGGGTTCAGGGCAAATGGTTGAATGTGACCATCGGACGCCATGGTCCGAGTTTTTCATTGGCCCATGCCCGCAAGAAGGCGCGCGATCTGCTTGTCGATGTCGAGCAGGGCAAGAGCATCGCCAGAAAAGCGGGCGCAAAAAGGAAGGGATCAAGAGGCGTCGGGACAGTCGCGGAGCTCTACGAGACGTATCTGTCCCAGCAGATCGAGGGTAAAAAGCGCAGCGCGAGGGAGTTCGATCGGGTCTTCCGAAAGTACATCGAACCCGAGCTAGGAGACCGCCTCGCGGACTCCATTACCCGAGGTGACGTGAGCCGCTTTGTTGAGAAGATCGCGTTCGAGCGGGGCAGGGAAACGCTGACGATGGCGCGGATCGTCTATCGCCATCTTTCGACCTTCTACACGTGGGCACTCACCAGACTCGAACATATGCCCGCCAACCCCTGCCGGGACGCGTGGCGTCCAAAGCGGAATGAACCTCGTGATCGCGTACTCAGCGACCGAGAACTCGCGGCACTATGGCAATCTGCGGTCGAGGATGGCTATCCGTTTGGTCACCTTGTGCAGATGCTTGTGCTTACGGCTCAGCGTCGAGGAGAAGTGCTCGATGCTGCGTGCGACGAGTTCGATTTCAAGGCGAAGGTTTGGACCGTCCCGGGCGACCGAGCCAAAAACGGCAAGGCGAATTTGGTTCCGCTATCCGCGCAGGCCCTGGCAGTAATCACTGAGGTCTTCATGGCTGCGGGGATTGACCCTGACGACGCCCACAAGCAATCCCAGATCCTGTTAGCATCGAAGGTCACCAACACGAACAGCGTTAGCGGACTATCGAAGGCCTGGAAGCGGATCAGAGCAAGCGTGGACGAGAAGCTCGGCTACGAGGCCGGTCACTTCACAATGCATGACATTCGGCGGACGGTGGCAACTGGTCTCCAGCGTCTCGGCATACCTCTGGTGGTTTCTGAAGCGGTCCTCAATCACCAATCCGGATCAGCGATGGCCGGTGTGGCGGGGGTCTATCACCGACACCAGTATACCAACGAAAAGCGCGAGGCGTTGGCGTTGTGGGGTAAAGAGGTAATGCAGATTGTAGCCAAGTACCCAGCCGAAGCCAAAAACGGCTAAACTCCCGTGCTGTCGCTTGCTTGCAAAATGGTCCAGCCCGGCAACAATCGGTCGATTGACTATGTTGCGGCTAACTTGCGGAGCGACCGCTAAAAACGCCTGCGCGGCGACAACTACGATGGCCGGTTGAGCGACAACTATGATGGCCGGTACGGGAGGGGTTGTTCAATCGCGCCCTGCCGGTTTTGGCAGCGCTGCTCAAATATGCCGAGGCGCTACGCCTGCGGCGGAAGGGCTCCAATCCCTGCCGAGGCATGCCGAGATACTGGCGCGAACCGAAAGAGCGATACCTGACGCCGGCCGAGTATCGCCGGATTGGAGCGGCTTTGCGTGAGCAGGAGGTAGCCTATCCCGCACAAGTTGCGCTCATGCGGCTGCTGCTGTTCATCGGCCGGGGCTACACTGGCGGAAACAATCTCGACCTCGGCACCGCTCTTGAGGCCGACGACAACTTCGGCCAATCCGTTTCGCTGAACGCAGCCGGCGACAGGCTGGCGGTCGGGGCATGGCTCGACGACGGCTTCGGCAAGGTGCTCTGCCGTGCGCAGGCGATGGATGTCGCGCGACGCGTCCTGCTCCGTGCTCAGACCGGCGACAATCCGGCAGAAGAGCGCAAACGGCTGCGCAAGGTTCCGTCTTACCGGGACTTCCTCAGAACCTACTGGGAACGAGTTTCGCCCAAGTGGAAACCGTCCACGCTCTACACCCACCGCTATTACAAGCAGAAATATCTCGACCGAGCCTTCGAAGGCCTTTTCCTCGATGAGATCGAAGAACGCCATGTGCAGGAATGGTTCAACCGGATCACCAACACGGGCGGCCCCGGCGCTGCCAACCGTTGTGGCGAAATCCTGCGCGCCATGTTCAACAAGGCCGAGCAATGGGGTGTGCGGCCCGAGGGCTCGAACCCGTGCCTGTACATCCGCAAGAACAAGGGCCGGAAGTGCGAGCGCTTCCTGTCTGATCAAGAGTTCGGGCGCATCGGCGAAGTGCTCGACCGCCACCGCAAGACCTTCCCGCTGCATTGCGCGGCGATCAGCCTGCTTATCCTGACAGGCTGTCGCAAGTCGGAGATCACCTGCCTCCAATGGAGCGGAGTGAGAGGGAGGCGCTTACTGCTGACTGACAGCAAGACCGGCCCGCGCACGGTCTGGCTGGCCGAAGCGGCTGCGACGATCCTCCACGCGCTGCCGCGCCGCGAGAAGCAGCGCTATGTGTTCTGGAACCCGGCCACCCAGCGCCCGATTACCGACATCGGCAACTTGTGGAGTAAGCTGCGTGACGAGGCGGGTCTACCCGGCGTCCGCATTCACGATCTGCGGCACAGCTTCGCCAGCCATGCCGCCGCCCATTCCGAAACCCTGCCGATGATCGGCAAGCTCCTCGGTCATGCCGATGTGCGCACGACGACCCGCTACGCCCACCTTGACGATGGCCACGTCATTGAGGCTACGCAGCGCATCGGCGACCTGATCGAGCAAAGCATGAGCGGTTCATATTCATTGAGCCATAACACTAAGTATGATAGTGGGACGTTGCTGCATGACTGACAACCCGCGCATCCGCATCTACGCTAACCGCTGGTTCGCCAAGTTCGCGGCAAAGGAAAACATCAGCGATGCCACGCTTGCTGATGCCGTGCATCGGGCTGAGACCGGCATGATCGATGCTGACCTTGGCAGCGGCCTCATCAAGCAGCGCATCGCGCGCCAGGGCGGAGGGGAATCGGGAGGGTATCGCTCGATCCTGATCTTCCGCTCAGGCGAGCGGGCCATATTCGTGTTTGCTTTCGCCAAAAGCGACAAGGGGAACCTGAGTGCGGCAGAACTGAAGGTCTATCGCAAAGCTGCCAGCATCATGCTGGAGCTGGGCGATGACGAGATTGAAACAGAAGTTGAGGAAGGCCGATTGGTCGAGGTGAAAGACGATGAGCAAGGCTAAGGCAAAGACCTACAAGAGCGAGGCGATGGCCGCCGTCCACGAGATGATGGAAGGCTTGTCCGACGCGGGCAGCATCGACAAGCGCACCATGCGCGAGTTTGACGAGGCCTGCCTTGCGCCTGCCCCTGTCCTGTCGCCCGACGAGATCAAGGCCATCCGCGAAGCAGAGCATGT
>Ga0164293_10003663_pt1 | contig 13105 bp, 6 predicted proteins | sample GEODES118metaG_FD_111487 | JGI IMG/M metagenome (GOLD analysis project Ga0164293, IMG submission 111487) | Eutrophic lake water microbial communities from Lake Mendota, Wisconsin, USA - GEODES118 metaG | ecosystem: Environmental > Aquatic > Freshwater > Lake | place: USA: Lake Mendota, Wisconsin... | reverse complement strand
GTGAATGTTGGTGATATAATCATCATAAATAGTACAGAAACTGCTTCTCAGAAACAATATTCTCGTATTGTCACAAACGTTGTATCTGACGATATTATTTGGCTAGAATCAGCAATTGGTGGAATTGGCGATGGAAGAGTGAGAATTGTTTCTGGAAACGCAAACGTATTTGTATATGGCAACACATATTCTGTCGGCGAAAGTATTGAAGTTGGTGATAACATCAGTTTCAATATATCTGGCACTGAATATAGAAAAGAAGTAATTGGCGTTTCTGGTAATGTTATTCAAGTAAACACAACAACAGGTCTTGCTAACGCTAACGTTTTATATCGTAAAACTCCAATTTATAATGTAGTTGGTTATAGCATAATTAGAACTAACGGATAAAAAATGCCTTCAATTATCACAAAAGATTTCGGAATTGCAAACGCCATCAATTTTGAGAAGATGATTTCGTTGCCGTTAGCAAATGTGTACATTTTAATGGGACGAGCAATTCCATGGTCAAATGTTTCAAATACTGAACTATATGACGATTCAGAAGTGCCAGATCCATATGACACTGTTGATATGAAAAATTGGATTGCTAGAGATGGTCTAGTAATGGTAAAAATAACAAGTAATGACGTCCAGCCTGTGATTCCAAGAGTCGATTGGGCTAACACGGAAGTCTATGTTCCATACGATCATACGCTAAACACATTCACGAAATCAACAGAAACAAAATATAATGGGAACGTAAATGTTTCCATCTCAACGCTTCAAACTGTCAATTCAGCAACGCTTAATCTTGCATCCGTAAATCCAGTATTGACCGTTGGATCTCTTATCCGCATCGGAGAAGAAACAAAAGAAGTGTCCAATATTCATGTATCTGGCAATTCGTTGACAGTAAATACTCCATTCTTATCTGCTTATACAAATGCAAACTTGTACAAGGTTGTAACAACCACAACGCAATACGCAAACAAGTTTTACGTTAGAAATATCGCAGATCAAGTCTTTAAGTGTATGGACAATAACAGCGGAGCAAACTCAACTGTTATGCCAGAAATCACACTTGGTGGGCAGTTACCTGAAAATCCATTTATTGAAACCTCTGATGGTTATAAGTGGAAGTATATGTACACAATCCCTAACGGATTAAAAAATAAATTTTTCACAGACAAATACATGCCAGTGATTCGAGAACCAATTGTTTTCGAAAATGCTGATGATGGACGTATCGATGTTGTCCAGATTATAAACGGTGGTTCTGGGTATTTCTCTGGTGGTTCTGTTAATAACTACGCTATTGTCGATGTTACGGGTGATGGTGTGGGCGCTAATGTAACTGTTGATGTTACAAATGGTGTAATTACAAATATCAATATTATTGACGGTGGTAACACTTATACCACAGCAACAATAACCGTCGAAGACACAATTCAAACTCTTGTGGGTAATACCGCAAATCTCAGAGCAGTAATCTCACCAAGATATGGTCATGGATTTGATCCAGTAAGAGAACTTGGTGGTTCTGATCAAATGATCAGCGTCGATTTTGAAGGTGATCTGGATGGTCTACTTCCAACAGAGGGCGACGGAACTGAGAAAGTTAGACAAATTTCGATTATTAAAGACCCAAAACTTGCAAACGGTGTGTATGCAACTTCTACGGTACACCCGACGTATACTTCTTTGCAAGTATCAAATCCACCTGTAGACTTTGATCACGGACAAATCGTGTATTTTGGATCTAGTTTTGAAACATCTACATTTAATGCCCGAGTAATTCACTTCGATAATAATACAAATACGTTGTATATTAATCGTATTGTCGGAAACGTCTCTCAGATTGTTTCAGAAACTATTTACGAAAAAGATAATCCCTCAGCAGCGGCACGAGTATTTTCTGTGACAGAACCCGATATAAATATCTTCACTGGGGAAGTGTTGTTTATTGAGAACAAATCACCAATCATTCGTTCCCCAAATCAGACAGAAACCGTCAAATTAGTTGTCGAATTTTAAAGAATAGGTAGCATCCATGGCAGATTTTAATGCAGAACCATATTGGGACGATTTTGAGGCGACAAATGGTGCGTTTGAGCAAAACTACATGCGCATCTTGTTTCGTCCAGGATATGCAGTTCAGGCTCGCGAATTAACCCAGATTCAGTCGATCCTTCAAAATCAGATCAAACAGTTTGGCGATCATATCTTCAAAGATGGCTCACCAGTTATCGGTGGGCACTTAACGCTCGACACTGGAATCAGTTATGTTAAACTTGAACAACAGTTTAACGGTATCGATATTGACCTAGAAGACTTCATTGGTCTTACAGTATTCAATTCAGGTAGTCCAAAAACTCGTGCAAAAGTAATTCAGACCTTTTCTTCGACAACAGATAGAACTCTTCTTGTTCGTTATCTACGAGGAAGTTCGTTCACAACCACACAAACGATCTCAACTGCGGGTGGTTCTTCTGCAAACACTATTTCTGCAAATGCAACTGGAACTGGATCTGTTGTTTCAATTAACGAAGGCATTTTCTACGTCGATGGATTCTTCGTTAGAGTTGCTCCACAAACGATCGTTCTAGATCCATATTCAAGCGCACCAACATATCGTATTGGTTTGCAAATCAACGATGAAATTATCACAGAGTCGATCGACAATGCATTGCTAGATCCAGCTCAAGAATCATTTAACTATCAAGCTCCTGGTGCGCATCGTTATCAGTTCAGTTTAGATCTCACAAAGAGAACACTTGACTCGATTGATGATCGTCGTTTCTTTGAATTGCTTCGTGTAGAAAATGGAGTGGTTACAAAACAAGTAAGTTATCCAATTTATTCAGAATTAGAAAAAACACTTGCGCGCCGCACCTTCGATGAGTCAGGAAACTATGTTGTAAAACCATTCCGCGTCAATCTGTCAGCAAATACTCCAATTGGAGCTGCTGAAAATACATCAACATTTATTGTTAATGTTGAGCCAGGAAAAGGCTATGTGCGCGGATTCGAATACGAAACAGTTGGAACAGTTAAACTTCCATCAACAAGAGCAAGAACAACTCGTTCAAGCAAAGATTATGACTTGAGCATATTCTATGGAAATAGAATTCAGTTGGACAATGTCTTTGGTAGTGCAAATGGTGTTGTGTTTGCTGGCGGTCTCGAGAAGGTAGATATACACTGCGTTGCAAATAACGGCGTTGTATTGAATGGCAATACAGCAAATTATTATGCTACACGAATTGGTACTGCTCGAATTCGTAACTTTGATCGCACAAGTGCAACGACAACCTACTTCACATACTTAACTGAAGTTGATTTCCAACCAATCACAACAGTTACCGTCGCAAATGCTGAAAATACAAAATCAGTGAACCTTGCATCGTATTTCTCACCAGTAAATAATGCATATGTAAATGGTATTGTGACGCTGGTAAACACAACTGGCGCAGTCGGAAACTCAGCAAAAATTATTCACTATAATGGTTCAACGAAAGTTGCTGTTGTAGATAAAGATTTTAAGTCAACAGTAGTCTCTGGCGATCAGATCTCTATTTCAATGCCTCTTTCAACTGCAAATGCATTTATCGTTCCAAACCCAAGCACCTTTGCTACTGCAAATTTACAAGCAAATGTTGCAATAACAAGCAAAGATGCTCTCGGAGCAGCATCTATTCAAGACGCTTCATATGACAGCATGGTCTTCAGACTTCCAAATGATTACATCAAATGGGATAGTGATACGAGTGTCGATTTCTATAGAAGATATATTCTCCGCAATCAATCATTTGCTTCAAATGGTGCAATTACGATTGGTTTGACAGGAAGCGAAACATTTGATTTTGGAACTAATGGACAACTTGTTTCTGATGCGGATATTCTAGAAAATATCATTGTTGTTCCAACTTCTGGTGCAAACACAGGAACAATTCGCGATTTAACAGATGGAGCTGCTAACGTATTCAGAACTTCTGATCAATCTATCACAATTTATACTAATAACGGATCAGGTGCTTCATTCACTGGTGACGTCTACTTAACAACACAAATCACAAATGCGAATGGTAACTATCGTCGAGTTAAATCTCTTGTAGCATCAAATGCTGCTCTAACTGTCCATGATACTCTTGCATCAGCAACAGCAGTTACTGGTTTCTCTGAAGTGCTAATTAATTCATCAAACGGCATTGTTTGGTTTACAAGCGCAAACGTTGTGAGCAAAATTCCAGATGTGAAACAATCACTGTTCTTATCAGACGTCGTTCGAATTAATAAGGTTTATGATTCAGCAAATGTTTCTCATGCTCCAAATACTACGAACATGGTTGATATTACAGAGCGTTTTGCGTTTGATAGCGGTCAGCGCGATGGATATTATGATCATGGATCAATTGTTTTGCGTCCAGGCGCACAACCTCCATCTGGTCAGACAGTAGTTCTTCTTGATTACTTCACACACTCTGGCTCTGGATATCTCTCAGCCAAGTCATATGCAAATACGTTATATGAAACTGAGCAAATTCCAATCTATAAAAATTCAAAGGGCGATCTTGTAAATCTTAGAGATTCCATCGATATGCGCCCATTGCGCTCTTCTGGTCTTGTCGTTGATCCATACTTTAAGACAAACGTCAACGCCAGAGTTAATGTTTCTTCTGGTGGCTATACTGTTACAGCAAACCTATCATTAAGCGGAAATGTTCTTGCCCCACCAGTTGTTACTGGAACTATGATCAAGGTTAATGGTCAGATGCGCACTGTAAATGCAGTTATCAATGCGACAGCAGTAACTGTAAGCGCACCATTTACTGCAGCTGCAACAAACACTCACATCGAAATCATTACACCAAATCTTCAATTGACTGGTGGTATTATTCAACGTCCAACCGATTCAATGGAATTGGACTATGAATTCTACTTGCCACGTATTGACAAGTTGGTTGTAACAAAGGATAAAGAGTTTAAGGTTCTTTCAGGAATTCCATCACTAGTTCCACAAGAACCATTTGAAGATACAAACTCAATGGCAATCTATACGATGTACATTCCACCGTATACTGCCTCTGTTCGTTCAATTGACTTGCGTTTCATTGAAAACCGTCGATACACAATGAAGGATATTGCTCGTATCGATGATCGAGTAAAGGCAATTGAAGAATATGTTAAGTTGAAGGAATCAGAAAGCGAAGTCATTAACGATCCACCAAAATCACCAGAAACACCAACAATTAATAAGCCAATCTATGGAACAATTGTTGATGAATTTAATGATATGACAATCGTTGACATGTCAAATGATTTTGCATGTTCAATTGAAAATGGATTATTATCTTGCTTCAGAGACATTAAAAACTATGCTCTGTCGCCAAAAACACCATTTGCAACAAATGTTCGCGATAAGTTTGTGACTCTACCATTTACTGAAACATCAATGGTGAGCCAGAGTTTGTATACCAATACAAAGAGTGAAATTGTTCAGACTGCAATTATTGCGAAGTTCGAAGGGTTTGCAGCTCTAACACCTGAAAGTGATTACTTCTATTCTCTTGAACATCAACCAGAAGTTCTGAATGCATTTGGTAGAAAAGTTGATGTTCCGCAAAAACCAAAAGAAGAAGATCAAGTTATTGACGAAACATATGTTCAACAAATTGGTGGCGGTGGATACTTCAAGTCTGCAGATTATGTTGTAAGCGGATCAAGCGAACAAGTGCAAAATCAGTATACAATTCCTGTTCCAGCATACACTAATTTGCCAACAGACTTTGAACCAATCTATACTCAACCGTTAAATATCTATCAAGCAGGATTTAATCCATTCACAGCATTGAATTCAAACTGGACTGGGGACACTAATCCTGCGCTAATAGATAATATTAATTACTTTGAAGGATGGAATTTAAATAATTCCTTGTCCGCTGGTGGCGGAACGTTATCATTATTAAACTCTGACGTATCATCAGAATTCTAATTAGGTAGAAAAATATGGGCAATCCCGTTCATTTAAGAAATAGACCACGCATCGGTTCAGCAGAGGCTGAATTGCCTCGATTTATCGATCGAGATGATCCAATCACAGTTGGATCAACGACTGGTCTTGCACCATTTATTCGAGAAAATGATGTTAACTTTGCAATTACCAATTTAAAACCAGGTAACGATGCGAATATTTTCTTCGATGAAGTTCGTGTGAATGATTTTTGTCAAAGAGCGTCTTATATTAATGTGACTTCAAATACTGCATTTTCTTCGTTAAGAATTAATGAAGGATTGTATGGATCAACCTCAAAGGCATATGCTGAAGTTCTTGGATCCGCATTAACATCAACTGATAACCTTCTTTATATTAATGATAACTTCTTGAGTATTCGAGTTCAGAAGGGTGGCGGTTCTGCAGATCTAACTGTTAACGATTATAGTGCTGGGGATTTGATTTATCAAACTCCTGACAATCTAATTTTCTACTTCGATCTCTATACAGGAGTTCGACAACCACAATATAATTTCTTGGCTAAAGTCAAGAGCTGGCAGTTGATCGATGCATCAAACGGTGTTCTTGTTGTCGATCCAATTCTTGGAGCATGCAACACAGCGTTAACAAACGCAGCAACAAATCGTATTTGGAACTTGACAAATGGATATATCACGCTTAAAGATGCTGCATATATTCATGGCAATAATCGCTTCTCAGCTGGCGAAACAGTAACAACCTCTTCATCTCAAACTTTGACAATCGCTGCTGCAAATGCATACACTGGATTGTCTGGTGTTGTTGTTGGAGCAAATACTGCTAACAGCCCAATTCGTTCTATTGTAATTGCAACAAACAATATTTCTCGTGATGGATTGTCAACGCTTGTTGGAAACAGCATTACAATTGTTTCTGGAACAAACATGGGCTTTAAAGCGACTGTTGTTGGAACTGTTGCTAATAATGCTGCTGGTGGCATTGAAGCAATTTTAGATACAACATTACCAGAACATTGCACATCAAATACAGTGTATTCAATTGGAACGCACAAGGTTAATGATGTCGGTGGTTTCTATGGCATTTTCCATATCCCATCAGAAAATAATCTTCGCTGGCTAACTGGCGAGCGTGTGTTTACTGTAACTGATACTGCAACACACAACGACAACGCATATAAAATGAGAGCGGTTGCAAAGTATACTGCTCTTGGTAAGACAAATACTGTTGAGAATGCGCGTAATATTGTGTTGCGTGAACAATCACCAAGCACTGCACGTGCACCAGAACGAGTCACACAAACAACATCAAAAGTTGATGATCGTAAATTTATGGCTCAAACGTTCTTCACTCCAAGATCAAATCAAGTTTTGAATGGTGAAGTGAAGAATGCCTTTGGCGTATACATCACTTCTATTGATTTATTCTTTAAGACTAAACCAACAAATGCTGAAGAATTGTTGCCATTTACAGTTGCAATCTCACCTGTAGTGAGTGGGTTGCCTGGAAATGATATCATTGCCTCAAAAACTCTTGAGCCAGCATTGATCAACACCTCAAATACGCCAGCATTGGCAAATGCAAGTACCCTTACAAGATTTACATTCACAGATCCAGTTTATCTTCTCCCAGAAACAGAGTATGCAATCAAACTAATCACTGAATCTGGTGATTATCAAGTTTGGACTGCAACTCTTGGTGAAGAATACACAGACTCTTCTGGAAACATTCGCCGTATTTCTGAGCAGCCATATATTGGAAACTTCTTCAAGGCTCAAAATGCCTCAAATTGGAATCCAATTCTAAATCAAGATTTGATGTTCCAAATCAATAGAGCATCATACAGCAGTTCAAATACTGTATTCTTTGAATTGAATCCAAAGACAACTGGAACTGCGATTGATTTCTCCACAAACTCAGTATTTGATATGGTTAAAATTTCTTCTACTGAACAGCAATTCTCTCCAACTTCTATCACTTATGAAGTGAAGACATTGTTGACAGATGGAACTGCCACAGATTATATTCGTTTGAACAATAATGAGATCTACAACTTCGGTAAAGATCTTAATATTTCAAGTGCATCTACTCGTCGCCGCAGATTAATTAAAGCAGGTAACACTGCATCTATTAATGTCAAAGTTACGATGACAACTTCTGATGATCGTATTTCACCAATTCTAAACTTCGAACGTTTGAATTTGTTTACACTTCAGAATATTATCAATAATGCTGGTATTGCAAACAATCTAATTTCTGTCACAAGTCCTGGCGCTCATAGTAATGCAGCAAATATTGCTGTCACTATTAGTGCCCCAGACGTAGGATCGAATAGAGCAACTGCAAACGTTACACCAGCGCTTCTATCTTCTGGCAAAGTTGTTGCAATTAATATTATTAATCCAGGATCTGGATATTTCACAACTCCAACAATTACAATTGCGGAAGCTGGAGTTGGATCAAACGCCACTGCTGTGATTAGTGGCGAAACAGATTCAACTGGTGGCAACATCCTAGCAAAATATCAAACAAAGATCGTCACTCTTGAAGATGGATTTGATTCTGGAGACTTGATAATTCGTCTAGATGCAATTAAGCCAGCAGGAACAGATGTTCAAGTTTATATTAAGGTCTTGTCTGCTCTTGATTCTGATCCATTCATCACCAAGAAATGGCAGCTCATGACAAAGTCGCGCGATAATACTTCTGCAGATTTAACAAAGAGAGTTCCGCTAGAGTATCGTCATTCTCTCACAAAGGGCAAGATTGAATACTTCGATGGATCTAAGACAATGCCATTAGGCGGAACCTTTAAGCAATTTGCGGTTAAGATTCGTTTAACGGCTGAAGATCCAACAGTTGTTCCAAGTGTTGAATCGCTCAAAGTGATCGCTGTTCCTGGTGGTTGATGTATGAAGTATGATATCAAAGGAACAAAGTACACTCGTGATTTAAATAACATGGCTGTGCTTTGTAAGGATAAGACCGAAAAGATGAAATACGAAGATGAACTTCGTAAATATAGAGAAAATCAAACCAGAGACGCAGAGATAAATACCCTAAAGAACGAAATGGCTGAAATTAAATCATTATTGCAAGTTCTGGTGAACCGAGGACAAAATGGCTAACGCAAATATTTCAATTGTTACTGTAACAAATACATTCGACGAATGGCGCGTAGCCAGTAATGATCTAATTTCAGATCGTAATATTCTCAGAAATGCGCACTATGTAAAAGACAATAGCGACTTCACTGTTGCAAATGGTGCAGTAACTATTTCTCGATCAACTGGTGGCGTTGTTCTAACCCTTCCTGGAACGGGTAGTGCTCTTGTTGGTGGCACGACTACGACTACAGACCTTATTGTTACAGATGATGCTTCTGTTGCAAACCAATTGACAGTAAATCCAGGTAACACCGTTCTCTTTGGTAACTTGTCTGTTAGCAAAAATACCACGATGGCTCAAAATGCCAACGTGACAGGAACAGTAAATCTATTAAACACACTAGAAGTTACTGGCAACACAAGCCTTTATTCTAATCTTGCTGTTTCTAAAAACGCTACAATTTCTTTAAATGCTGCAGTGCTCGGCACTCTAGCAGTTTCTGGAAACACAACCTTATCTCAAAATCTTTCTGTTGGCGCAAATGCAGTATTTTCACAAAACGCCAACGTTTCTGGCACAGTCAATCTAGCAAGTTTGTTAGATGTTGGTGGAAACACAAACCTATATTCTAATCTCGCAGTTTCTAGAAATGTTACAATTTCCCAGAACGCAAATGTAACTGGAACTGTAAATGTTGGTTCATTGTTGGACGTTGGTGGTAATGCATCATTCAGATCAAATGTTGCTGTCTCTTGGAATATCGCAGCAGGAAATGTTGCAGTAGTACAAAACACAACATCAGGAAATGTGAACGTTGCATCTAATGTGTTTGTTGGCAATGGAATTAATACAAGTAACTTAATTGTACGCAGTCTTGCAAATATCGCAAACGCGAATATGATTAATGCTGTGATCACAACGCTCACTGTTCTTGATCCAATTCAAGCACCAGCCACAACTGCCGATTCAACATACACTCTAAGATTCGGAACAACCACTGATGGCAACGGAACATTTAGAGTCCAACGCTCTGCTGCTTCTGGTAATGCTGAGTTGCTCTGGAATGATGTCACAGACTCTTGGACATTCTTGGCAAATGGTCAATCTGCGAATGTGACTGCAACATTAAGATCATACACAGACTTCTTGCAAAATACTAATTCTTCTGGCGCAACAACAGTAAACTTGTCAAACTCTAACTGGTTCAGATATAATCTACAATCAAGTTCGACATTCACTTTCTCAAATGCACCTCCTGCAGGAACTGCAATGACTGTAACGCTAATCCTCGTTCAAGGATCTGGTGGTGGCAAAACAGTTTCCTGGGGAAATACGATTTATTGGGCGGGTGGTCAAGTTCCACCAGCAACAACATCAGCAGCAGGCAGAACAGACGTTTGGACATTTACAACTATCGATGGTGGTGTAACCTTCTATGGAACACTATCAATCAAAGACGCTCGATAATAAACTATGCCTAGACATAATGAGTTAGAAAAAACATGGTTGCCTGGACCATCGCGAGGGACTCAAACGTTCAACGCGCCAGCAAACCTTGTCATTGATTATGGACGTCATGTTGCAACTATTTCTGGTCGTGGTGGTTCTGGAAATAATCCAGGTGCAACATATTCAATACTTTATAACACAAATTATAATTTAGTTTATCCTCAAGCCAATCAACCAGAAGTTTCTCGACCAATTGTAAATTACAATACAAACTATAATCTTGTATATCCTGTTGCAACTCAGCCAGAAGTTTCAAGACCAATTAATGGATATAATGTCAATTATAATATTGCGTATCCAGCTACTCCTGGTCCACCAAATAACAACATTGTCTATACGACAAATTATAATACAGCTAATGTTGCGGATACTTATGGCGTCAACTATAATCTCGCATACCCAGCAAATTATAACATAGTTTATCCAGCAACTTACAACGTTGTGTATCCTATCCAGTATAACATTGCATATCCAGTAAGTTATAATGTTGTATACCCTATCCAGTATAACATTGCATATCCAGTAACTTACAATGTTGCATATCCAGCAACTTACAATGTTGCATATCCGATTGCGAACCAACCTGTTGCTGGTGTTGATTGGTTTAGAACATGGTCGGTTGATGGGTTTGCATATCTCTTTTCTGAAGAACCAATTGAAGTAGGAAACAGCGGTCCAGGAGGTCCAAATACTCCGCTTTCTTCGTATGGAAGTAACCCTAATCTCCCATCCAGCCCAGAAATCATCGGATACTTTAATTTTATGCCTGATGGTCAATCTGGTGAGTTGAGTGCTCAATATTCTTTACTTGGCACAAATTATAACACAAACTATAACACTGCATATCCAGTAAGTTATAACACAGTTTATCCAATAAGTTATAATGTGGTTTATCCAGAAAGTTACAATATTGCGTATCCTGTAAGTTATAACGTTGTTTATCCTGTAAATTATAATGCAGCATATCCAGTAACTTACAATGTTGCATATCCTATAACTGGGTATAACGTAGTTGGTGTATTCTCTGGTTACAATACAAATTATAATATTGTGAATTCTCCAGGAAATCAACCAGAAGTTTCAAGACCAATTACTGGATACAATGTTTTATATAATATTGTTTATCCACCTGGTAATTCAGATGCTATATACAATATAGTTTATGAGACAAACTATAATACAGTCCCAGTTGCTGCTACTTATGGTGCAAATTATAATATAGTTTATCAAACAAACTATAATACAGTCCCAGTTCCAGCAAACACGCCAGAAGCATCTCGTCCAATCATTGGTTACAGTCCAGGTGTTCCAGGAACGCCAACTACTGTTCTTGGTGTCTATTTCCCTGGTGGTTCAGTTGGTTTGGTTGCTCCTTATGTTCCTGAAACTGTGGTTCAGTATTGGGATTATCCAGATTTCCAAACACATCCTGTATCGGTTCCTTCAGGTGGCGAAATTGTGGTCAAACTCGAATAAAGAACTGTCTAGAGAAATCTAAATACTCTAGTCAGTTCGGGGCGACCAGATGCCAAAAAGTACAGATTTACACAAAAGTTGGATTGCGTCCTCTGCAAGAGGCACGCAAACCTTTAACGCACCTGCAAATCTTACAATTCCTTACGGTAGGTACGTTGGCACCGTTTCGGGTCGCGGTCAGACTGGTAATAATCCAGTTCCAGGCAATGCTTCTGCATATTCGATAACGTATAATACCAATTACAACATCGCATATCCGATCGCAAATCAGCCAGCCGCAGCATATTCGATAACTTATAATACCAATTATAACGTCGCATACCCTATTGCAAATCAGCCAGCAGCTGCGTATAGTATTGTATACAACACAAATTATAATATTGCATATCCAATCGCAAATCAACCTGCTGCAGCGTATTCGATCACATATAATACAAATTACAACGTTGCGTACCCAGTAGCAAATAGACCAGAAGTTTCTCGTCCTGCTACTGCATATTCGATCACATATGCTACGAACTACAATGTCGCGTACCCAGTCGCAAATCAGCCAGAAACTGGTCGTCCAGTAAATGCGTATACAATATTGTACAACACTAATTACAACGTTGCATATCCAATAGCAAATCAACCCATTTCTGGATATCCGATTGCTGGATATAATACGAATTATAACGTTGCGTACCCAGTAGCAAATAGACCAGAAGCATCTAGACCAGCAACTGCATATTCTATTACATACACGACAAACTATAATGTTGCATATCCAGTGGCTAATCAGCCACTGGCGAATTATAATCCAGCAACTTCGTTTAACTGGAATTATGAATATTATGTTCAATATGCAAATAGTTCTGATTATCAAACAGGATCTGGTAGCACTCCAGGGTGCCCAACTCCATTTAGTTTCTATGAGGTTGATTTTGATGTATATACATCATCGAATTATTCTTGCACACCTGCAGGAAATAACGCAAACTACAATACAAACTATAACACTGTGTATCCAGTTGCAAATCAACCAGAAACTGGTCGTCCAGT
>Ga0164293_10003662_pt1 | contig 13107 bp, 11 predicted proteins | sample GEODES118metaG_FD_111487 | JGI IMG/M metagenome (GOLD analysis project Ga0164293, IMG submission 111487) | Eutrophic lake water microbial communities from Lake Mendota, Wisconsin, USA - GEODES118 metaG | ecosystem: Environmental > Aquatic > Freshwater > Lake | place: USA: Lake Mendota... | reverse complement strand
TATTGTTATTGTTGACAAATTTACGAATGAATTCTGTTTTTCCACAATAAGCACTAAATAAGCTTCGTTTTATGAGTAGAGCGTATTTTTAGGTAATTAATAAACAAGTAGCATGTTATCATTGAGAAATAGAATTCTGAACCTGGTTTTACTATGGATGGTTGTTTTTACTTCCTATGGCCAATACACTCAAAATACAAACCCATTAGACCCTGTATTCCAAAAAGGCATCAATGCCCTACATCAGAAGGACACCCTTTCTGCTTTTCAATATATCCAAACGGCTTATCATTTAAAGCCAAATCAAGAAAATATAAAGGAAGATATTCATTACTACTATACTTTTTTATCCCTTGTTTTACAAAAGCCTGCTGCTGAAAATTTAGCCATCTCTTATTTAATGTCTTCCAATAACAAGATTTACAAAGCTAGAATGAATTTCTTTTTGGGGGACTTTTATGTTAAAAAACAAAATACGCAGGAAGCCCTAAATGCTTTTGATAAAGTAAGCATTTCCGATTTGAACAATGAGGAGTTGATTACCATGAAATATCTACAAGGATATTTATATTTTAAATTAGGCAATTGGGATAAAGCGACCAGTTTATTAAATAGTATCAGACAGTTAAAGCAATCGGTGTATTATACCGATGCTAATTATTATGCAGGATTTATTGCACTTCAAAAAAAGGATTTTACTTTGGCTTTATCTTGTTTTGAAATTGCCAGTAATAATTCGGCTTATGCTAGCTTAACTCCTTTTTATATTAGTCAGATATATTATTTCAATGGAGATATAGAGGCTGCCATGGCCAATTGTGAGAAAGCTTTACAAACAGAAGGGCAGTACTATAACTTACAACTACAGCAGTTAATGGGGCACTTACTTTTTGAGAAAAAACAATATCAAAAAGCGGTACCCTATTTAGCAAAGTATGTGGCGGCTCAAGATATAGTAGAAGTGCAGGACTTATATCAACTCTCTTTTTGTTATTTCCAAGATCAACAATGGGAAAAATCTATTGAAGGGTTTAAGAAATTAGCCAATGTGGATGATTCCTTAGGTCAAAATAGTATGTATTTATTAGGAACCGCTTATTTAAAAGTGAATGATAAAAATGGCGCTAAGAATGCTTTTATGCTTTGCGCTTCTAAAAGTATCAACTTAGCCCAAAAAGAAATTTCTTTATTCAATTACGGAAAACTTTTAGTAGAACTAAAAGAGTATAGTATTGCGGTGACTGTATTAGACAAGTTTATTGAAAACTATCCTAAATCTATTTACTTTACAGAATCAAAATCTCTTTGGATCACCGCCTTAGCCTTTACCAATAATTTTAAACAAGCTTTAGAGGCTTATCAATTAATTGAAACGCCAACCCTAGAGTTATTAAAAATATATCCTGCCATTTTATATGGACTATCCTGTAACTATATCAATGACGGAGAAGTAGAAAAAGCCTATTCATTATTGAATCAATTAAGAAATGCGCCTTATAATGGTAATTATCTATCTGCCACTCATTTTTGGTTAGGAGAAATAAGTTATAAGATGGGTAGAATCAATGACGCCATTGGTTATCTACAGAAATACATGTTAGATCCAATCAATTCAGGAGAAGTCAATCCTACAAGCGCTAGGTATATATTAGGTTATTGCTTCTTAAAAAATGGGGCTTATCCAAAAGCATTAATCCAATTTAAAGAGATCTCCATTTTAAATCCTGGTGTAGAGTTGGATCGTTATCAACAAGATGCCTATGTAAGAATAGCAGATTGTCAAATGATGTTAAAGAAAATGAATGAGGCTTTAGCTACTTATCAGCATGTGATAGATTTATCCTGGTCTTATGCCGACTATGCCTTTTTACAAAAAGCCACCATATTAGGAGGCATAGGGAAGGTGAATGATAAAATTAAGATGCTACTTAATTATGAATCTAATTATCCAAGCTCTACCTATATTAATGATGCTAGAATGGAATTGGCAGATACCTATGTAAGCCAAGAAAAGTTTCAAGATGCCATTGCTCCTTTAACTAAAATAACCTTAGATAAATCTGCTACCCAATTTTACCCTCAGGCTTATTATAAATTAGGTATCGTATATTTTAATTTGAATAAAAATCAAATGGCCCTTACCACTTTCAAAGATTTATATGCTAGTTATCCAAATTCAACAGAAAGTGAAAATGCCATTGAGTATATACGCAATATTTTTATAGAGGATCAAACCCCAGAATTATATGTTCAGTTCATGAACGATTATGGCCATCCTTTAACAACCAACGAACAAGATTCATTAATCTTTATGGCTTCAGTTCTTAAGTATGAGCAAAAAAGATATACAGAGTCGGCTACAGGCTTTACTGCTTATTTACAAAAGTTTCCTAATGGTATTCATAATCTTGAAGCCACTAATCTTATTGCAGAAATAGCTTATTCTAAACAAAACTATGATACTGCCTTACTCTATTTTTCTACTATAGCAGATAGGGCACCCAATTTATATGCTGAAAGAGCAACCCTGATTGCCGCTAGATTAAATTATTTTAATTACCAAAAATATGAATTGGCTGAAAAGTACTTTACGATATTATTGCAAATTGCTACTCAAAAAGAAAATATTACAGAAGCCAATAAAGGTTTGTTAAGATGTCAATATAAAGCAGAGAAGTGGACGGATGCCAATAAGATTGCTCAACAAATTCTTGAGGATAAAAATAGCGCTATGGATGATATTGAGATGGCTAATATGGTCATATACCATCAAAAATTAATAGCTAGTGATACAAGTGCCGCTATTCAAATCATTAGCAAAGTTATTAAAGCTGGCTCTAGTATAATTTCTGCAGAAGCGCATTACCAATTAGCCAATTTATATTTAATACAAAATAAATTAAGCTTAGCGGAGAAAACGGCCTTTGATATTATAAAAAAACAAGAATCTTATGAATTCTGGGTCACAAGTACCTATATATTATTAGGAGATATTTATGTTGCACAGAAAGATAATTTCAATGCCATTGCTACTTATAAAAGTGTAGCTGATAACGCTACGATAGAACCACTTAAAATTGTTGCTGCTCAAAAGTTAAAAGAATTGACTGAAACACCAACAATTAAATAAAACATTATGAAGTATTTTTTAAAATATAGTTTCTTATTTATTTGTATTTTCTGTTTCTTATCTGTAGGAAATGCTCAGCAAAATAAAAAGAAAAAAGCTAAGATTGCTGCTAGTAAAAAGGTAGGCGCTAGCAAAAAGAAGAAAACAGTTAAATCTACTAAAGGCAAAAAGAAGACTAAAAAATCAAATTCGAAGAAGAATGTCATTGAAACAGCTGACCTTTCAAAACTGCTTCAATCAAATAATATAACAACTCCGAAACTTGATACTATTCCTGAAAAAGAAGTGAGTATTATTTCAGCCTTTAAGCCGCAGCTTAAAAATATAGCCAAACTAAATTTCACAAAGGCTACTAATAAAACCGATACCTCTATTACGGTACTTAATTATCAAGTACCCACACAAAATTTAAGTTTTCAGTATAGACCTATTTCTTTAATACCAAGATCTTACAAAGAAAAAGAGACTTCTTTTCCAGTCAATACCACAAATTTAAAAGTTGGATTTGGTAATTATAATAACCAGTTCTTTGAAGCTAGTTACAATGCGATGGATGAAAATAATCATTCCCACGCCTTTGATGCTAGTTTTGAAACTTCTAATGGAATGCAGTATTTGCAACAGTATAACCATAAGAATTTTGCATATCTAGGCAATATCAATCTAAACGAGAATCACTCTATACAAACTCAGGCTTTTTATCAAAATACACAACGCTATAGGTTTGGTTTAGTGCCTGATAATAGTAATTTATCATTAGCTGACTATTCACAAGCCTTTACCAATTTTGGAACCACTATTAAATGGGTGAACGAAGGCTCGCAAAATTCATTAATGAATAAAATGTTTAATCCAATTCTAAGATTCGAGAATTTTAAAGGTTTAGCCAATACTAATAATATATGGGTAGAAATGTACAATCCAATGAGTTTTAAATTAAAAGGCACAGGTAGCATAAACCTTGATTTTAATTATAGTTTTAATAAGTATACATATACCAATTTCGTTAATCAAACGAATTCTATTTTTACAATTCAACCCACTATTGAAATTAATAAATGGAATTCTAGTATTAATGTAGGGGTTAAACCTAGTTTTACTACCAATGAATTTGCGTTATTCCCCGTCGTGCAGATTAGTAAGAAATTAAATGACACTAATTATTTATTAGTAGCTAATTGGCAAACAATTTTAACCAATAATAATTATGCCAGTCTTTCTATAATAAACCCATGGATAGCTGCACCCAACAGCCTAAAAATTACAACTCAAGTAAAGAAGGCATTAGATCTTTATGTCAATGCCTCTAAAAGATTCCAGTATAGTTTTGGTTTATCCTTAAATGATTTCCATAATATTCCTTTTTTCAATAGAATTAACAATATAGCACCTTCGAAGTTTTTCGGTTTGCAATACCAACCTATTTTCGAATATAGAGCCATTACTTTGGAGTTTGTTACTACCATGCGTTATCAATTAAACGACCAATTCATTGTAAAAGCAAATGCAAAGTATATTCAGTTTAATTCAATCAAAGAAAATATCAATGCTTGGGGTATTTTACCATTAAACTTGAATGGAGATTTAAGTTGGTATCCGAGTAAAAAATGGTCAATTGAAGGTAGTATGCAATATTGGTCTGGGGCTTCCTTTAAAAATGAAGCAGGCAATGCCTATGATTTAAATAATACGCTTATTTTGAACGCTTCCTTTAATTATCAATTAACCACTCATTTGAAGGCCTGGGCTAAAGGGGAGAACTTATTAGATAAAAAGTATCAGCGTTGGGCAGAATATCCCTCTTTAGGTGTTCAATTAATAGCTGGTATCGTATATTCGTTTCATAAATAACTATGGAAAAAGTATTAGAACAATATTTTGTACAAAACAATGAATTAGTGCTTACTAATATAGGTAGCCTTCATTTGAGTAAAAAGCCAGCCACTTGGATAGGAGATACTCTACACGCGCCCGAATTAACAATTACATTTTCAACAAATAATAGAAAACCTAGTAATCACTTTTATACCTTTTTAGCAGAATCTTTATCAATATCTAACGAACAAGCCAATATTCAATTTGAGCAATTCTTAGAAAAAAGTTTTGACGCTAATAACAATACATTATCCATAGGGAATTTAGGAAGCATTGAAAAATTGGAGAATGAATTTACTTGGAATACAAGTTTTACCTCAAATCATTATTTTAAAGATATAACCATAAGTCCCATCACTACAAGTGAACAGATGGGTGAAAAGAAGTCCATTCAATGGTATTGGATAGCACTGATTTTATCCATTATGGCCATTGCAGCAATTGTATTTAAATCTTTTTAAAAATGCCGGAAAATAATAAACAATTTTCTCCTTGTCCCATTTGTAATAAAGAAGACATTTCAAATTTATTGCATACCAAGGATTACTCTCTCACAGGGGAAGATTTCCAAATTATTCAATGTGCCAATTGTACACTAGAGTACACCGATCCCTCACCCAGTAAAGAGTCCATTACACCTTATTATAATTTCCCTTCTTATATTTCTCATACCGATACTAAAGATGGCTTCATAAACCAACTGTATCATAAAGTAAGAAATCATACACTTACTCAAAAGACGAATTGGGTACAATCGCTATTTACAGGCCATAAGGGACATATTTTAGAAGTGGGTGCTGGCACAGGAGCTTTTGCGCATTCAATGTCTAAAAAAGGCTGGAAACTGACTGCATTAGAGCCAGATGAATCTAGTAGAAAGAAAGCCCTTGAAAATTATAATATTCATTTGCTCCCCATTGAAAAACTTTATGATTTAGAAAACGCCAGCTTTGAAGTAATTACTTTATGGCATGTACTAGAGCATGTCCATGATTTGAATAATTACATGAAAACTTTTCAAAGATTATTAAAACCAAATGGTCGTCTTATTATAGCTGTACCTAATTATACAAGCTATGATGCAGGGTATTATAAAAAATATTGGGCTGCCTACGATGTTCCCAGACATTTATACCATTTCTCTCCTTTGTCCATGCATTATTTAGTCAAAAAACATAAAATGAGTGTTGTACAAAAACTACCTATGTGGTTTGACAGCTTTTATGTAAGCCTACTGAGTGAAAAATATAAACAATCAGGCCTATTTGGAATGCTGCGTGCTTTTTTCATTGGTTGTCTATCTAATTTAATTGCTTTGCGCAACACAGATAGAGGAAGCTCCATGATCTATGAAATAAAAAAATTAGAGCAAGATTTATAGAGAATAACTTGATTCTTTTTATCTCAAACGAACTTCAACTAATACAGGCCAGCATTTACCAGTGATAAAAAAGGTGTTTTTCTTTGGTTGATAAGCAATGCCATTCATTACATATCCAGCATCAATACTTAAGGGATCGTATTTTACACCCGCTTGAGAAAGTATATTACTAAAATCTATATTACTTTTAACTTGTCCGCTTACTGGATCAATGACTACTATTTCATTTCTGCCATATAAATTGGCGTATAATTGGCCATTGGCATATTCCAATTCGTTCAAATTACTCAAATAACCATATTGATTAAATACCCCCAATGTTTTCTGAATTGTAAAATGAATAGGATCTACAAAATAGATATTACTTTCTCCAGTAGAAATAATTAAGCTGGTATCGTTATGCGTTAAACCCCAGCCTTCATAAGGCCAGTAGAGTTCATTTATCTTCTTTAAAGTTTTGGCATCGTAGACAAAAACTTTATGGCTCTTCCAGGTAAGTTGATAAATTTTATCTTTAAAAAGGGTAGTACCTTCTCCAAAATATTCTTTGTCTAATTTTACTTTACTACCTACTAGCTTCATATTGGTATCAAGTATTTGCAAAATACTTTTCCCTTCCAAGCCGGTTGATTCTATTAATTTATTGTCATTCCATTCCAAACCTTGTGTGTAGGAGCTAGTATCATGTGGGTAAACCTTAATAATTACATAAGACAAAGTAGTAGGGGCTGCTATAGCATTTTCATTGTTTGCTTCAGTAGTATTTTGACTACTATTACAAGCCATTAATAAATAGCATAATACAAGTGAATAAATGAACGCTTTTTTTTTCATAGTGATAAGTTCAATGAAATAGGATCAAATAATATTAAATTGTATATTTTAATTTAAACGTTAAATCTAAAATGCATTACATCACCATCTTTTACAATATATTCTTTACCCTCAATTCTTAATTTACCACTTTCTCTACAAGCGGCTTCACTTTTAAATTTAATAAAATCATCAAAAGCAATTACTTCCGCTTTAATAAATCCTTTTTCAAAATCTGTATGAATTACACTAGCAGCTTGCGGGGCTTTCCAGCCTCTACCAATAGTCCAAGCGCGTACTTCTTGTACACCTGCAGTAAAGTAAGTTTCTAAGTTTAATAATTTGTAAGCCGATTGAATTAAACGATTTAAAGCAGGCTCTGTCATTTTATATTCATCCATAAATACCGCTCTATCTGCAGGATCTTCTAGTTCTGCAATCTGTGATTCAATATTATTACACATTACAATTACTTCCGCGCCTTCTGCTTTAGCCATATCTACTAACATAGCTGAAAACTTATTGCCTGTATGCATCGAAGCTTCATCCACATTGGCCACATACATCACAGGTTTTTCAGTTAATAAAAAACTATCTGCAATCACAAGTCTGTCTTCCTTAGATAAATCTAAAGAACGAATACTTTTACCTTGCTCTAAATGATTTTTACATTTTTGTAAGACCTCTAATTCCACTTTGGCCTTCGGATCGGTTTTAGCCATTTTCTCGCAGCGTTGAATTTTCTTGTCAACACTATCTAAATCTTTTAATTGTAATTCAGTTTCAATAATTTCTTTATCCGCAATAGGGTTAATAGCGCCTTCTTCTCTTAATACATTCTCATCTTCGAAACATCTAATCACATGTATCACGGCACTTACTTCTCTAATATTGGCTAAAAACTTATTACCTAATCCTTCTCCCTTACTTGCGCCTTTCACTAAACCAGCAATGTCCACAATTTCTAATTGAGTAGGGACTATTTTATTGGGAATAATTAAATCTGCTAATTGTTGCAATCTATTATCTGGTACATCCACTAAACCTACATTGGGTTCAATGGTACAGAATCTGTAATTACTTGCCTGTGCTTTGGCACTATTGCTAACTGCATTAAATAAGGTCGATTTTCCTACATTGGGTAATCCCACAATCCCTGCCTGTAAAGCCATAATTTCTAGTGTTTTATGAGCGCAAAAATACAATTCTAAACTCAAAAATGACTATATTAGAACCATAAACAATAGATTATGGCCTTGAATATTATTTGGATGGCTTTTTTTGTGATTGCCTTTATAATTGCCCTCTGTAAACTTGTTTTTTTGGGCGATACAGCCATTTTCAAGTTATTAGCGGATGGTATCTTTGATTCAGCAAAGTCCTCTGTAATTGATGTAGCCTTCCCACTAGCTGGCACCATGGTCTTTTTCTTAGGTTTAATGAATATTGCTGAAAAAGCAGGAGCTATTCAAAAGCTAGCAAAATGGATGAATCCATTTTTGAGTCGTTTATTTCCTGAAGTACCCGCCAATCATCCAGCCATGGGCCAGATGGTGATGAATTTTTCTGCCAATATGTTAGGATTAGATAATGCAGCTACTCCTTTTGGTTTAAAAGCCATGGAAAGCTTACAAAGTTTAAACCCTGAAAAAGAGAAGGCCACCAATGCACAAATTATGTTCTTGGTATTACATACCTCTGGACTAACCATTATTCCTTTAACTATTATATCCTATAGGTTAGCAGCAGGCTCACAAGATGCAGCGAGTATTTTTATACCCTGCGTATTAGCCACCATTGGAACTACACTCGCTTCTATATTAATGGTAGGATTTTACCAAAAACTAAAATGGGATAAGGTTTTAATTAGCTGGTTAATAGCTTTAGTATTAATAATGGTGGGTGTACTTTTTGGAGTGAATTCTTTAAGCCCTGTTAATAAAGAAGTATTTTCAAAAGTAATTGGCAGCGGATTACTTCTTGTAATTATTGTTGCCATTATTCTAGGAGGTGCTTATAAAAAAGTATCTGTGTTCGACGCCTTTATTGAAGGTGCTAAAAATGGTTTTGAAGTAATTATAAAAATTATACCTTATTTAGTGGCCATGCTAGTAGCTATTCGTGTATTCAGAGATAGCGGTGCTATGACTTATGTTTTAAATGCCATTACTTATTTAATTCAACTCACAGGAATGAATACTGAATTTATTGGAGCTTTACCGGTGGCCATTATGAAACCCTTAAGTGGGAGTGGAGCTAGAGGAATGATGTTAGATATATTTCAAAACCAAGGGCCCGATTCTTTTGTTGGAAAATTAGCGTCTATATTTCAGGGCTCTGCAGATACTACTTTTTATATCATAGCTCTATATTTTGGAAGCGTGGGTATTAAAAAAGTTAGATATGCTTTATGGGCTGGTATATTTGCAGATATAATAGGGGTTATAATAGCGATATTTATTGGCTATGTATTTTTTAAGTAATACCCCCAAATATTAATAAGATACTTATTTCCCCTGGCTCATTTTCATGACTTCCTTCCACTCTTTATCTGTAACAGGCTGTACCGATAATCGCCCTAATCTTACCAATGCCATATCGGCTAAATTGGTATTGGCTTTTACGTCTGATAATTTCACAGGATGTTTTAACTTTTCATGAGGTGCAAAGTCAACCGCTAACCAGGCGGTTTCTTCTGTGGTAGGGTCTTGGTAGGATTCTTTAACCACTTTAGCAATACCCACAATTTCCATACCCTCATTACTATGGTACCAAAAAGCCAAATCGCCTTTTTTCATAGACCTTAAATTATTGCGGGCACCATAATTTCTTACACCATCCCAGAATGTTTTTTTGTCTTTAACAAATTGATCCCAAGAATATTTGAAGGGTTCTGATTTAATTAACCAATAGGCCATAGTAAAATAGTTTTGAAAGTGTAGTAAATTAAAAGTTAGGTAAGTTAAGTATACTTCTAATTTAATATGACGTTAATATCCACTTGCTAGTACATCTGCTAAATGTAGTATTTGCACATTATTACCATTGAATTTCATGCGTCCATCCAAATGCATTAAACAACTTAAATCGGTACTAATTAAATATTCAGCATTTGTATTTATAATGTTTTCAATTTTTTGATCGGCCATTGACACACTAATGGTATCATACTTCACGGCAAAACTTCCTCCAAAACCACAACAAGTTTCCACTTCATTCATTTCCACTAATTCTAAACCAGCCACTTTTGATAAAAGTGTTCTAGGTTCTTGTTTAATATGACATTCTCTTAAACCCGCACAACTATCGTGATAAGTAGCCTTGCCTTCAAATTTAGCGCCAAGGTCGGTAACATTTAAAATTTTCACCAAGAATTCTGAAAGCTCAAACATTCTATTAGTTACTTTTTTAGCAGGACTTTGAAAGGCATTGTTCTCGAAAATTTTACCAAAATTATTTCTTACAAATCCTGTACAACTTGCACTAGGGCTAACAATATAATCGGTACCATCAAAGTCTTGTACAAATTTGGTACATACATCTTTAGACTCGCTCCAAAAACCAGCATTAAAAGCAGGCTGGCCACAACAGGTTTGTTGTTCGTTATATTTAACCTTACAACCTGCCTTTTCTAATACCTTAATAGTATTATAAGCAGCTTGTGGATACAATTGATCCATAAAACAAGGAATAAATAGCTGTACTGTCATGTATCAAAAATAAGAATACTTAGCTAATAATTAAGCTAAAATAAAAAGGCATTCTCCACATTTGGTGGAGAATGCCTTTAAAAGCTTTTGGGTAATAAATTAAGGCTGAACCTTCAATCTATTAATATACTTATCGGCCTGGAAGCCTTTATCTGTTTTAGGATACTTCGTCTTAATCGTGGTATATATTTCAATAGCGTCGTCTGCCTTTCCATTAATTTCTAATAAAGAAGCGGCACGGTATAAATACTCAGCAGAAATTCCTTCATCTTCTGGGAAATGACCACCAGCTTTTTTATAATAATCAATAGCCTCTTCGTTCTTTTTTAAATCCGCGTAAGCATCGCCAATTGTTCCGTAAGCGATAGCTTGTACTTGTTTTGCAGAAGTGGAGAAGTCCTTTAAATGTTCAATTGACTTATTGTAATCGTTCAAGCGGTAATAACTAATACCTGCATAGTAATTAGCTAAATTAGCTGCCTTCGTTCCACTGTATTCTTTGATAACATATAATACGCCTTTATTCGTTCCATCTCCGTTTAATACATAATTAGAAGAGTCTAATCCAAAATATTTTTCTGCTGTAAACATAGTATCAGCAGCCTTGGCTTCTCTTGGGTTTTGATATAATTCAGTATAGCCAAAATAAGCTAACACAACTACTACTAAAGCAGTTAAAGTATAGGTTAAGGTTTTTTGATTTTTCTTTACAAAATCTACAAAGGGGTGTTTTTCTTGGTGTAATTCGCTCATATATATTTGTTATAATTAGTCAACAATAAAAGGGTAAGATGAATCAATGTATACATCTTTCAATAATTCACTATCATCAGGCCATGGACTTTCTTCTGCAAATTTTACCGAAGCTTCCACAATTGATGCAATTTTTTCATCTATCGCATTAAGTTCTTCAATAGTGGCAAACTTATTTTCAAGAATAGTACTATGTACTTTTGTAATAGGATCTTGATTTTTATAATCTTCCACTTCATCCTTAGAACGATATTTTTGAGGATCTGATACAGAGTGACCTCTATAACGATAGGTTTTCATTTCTAATAAAGTAGGGCCTTCACCATCACGAGCTCTTTTCACAGCTCTCACCACACCTTCATGAACTGCTTCTGCTGTCATACCATCTATTTTATCAGAAGGCATTTCATAGGCATCGGCTAATTTATAAATATCAATAACATTACTTGTTCTTTCAATGGAAGTACCCATTGCGTAGTTGTTATTCTCGCAAATAAATACCACTGGTAATTTCCAAAGCATGGCTAAGTTAAATACCTCATGCAACATACCTTGTCTTGCAGCACCATCTCCAAAAAAACATAAAACCACATTTTTTGAACCACGGTATTGTTCTGCAAAAGCTAAACCTGCACCTGTTCCTATTTGAGCTCCCACAATACCATGTCCTCCAAAGAAATAATGCTCCTTACTAAAGAAGTGCATACTGCCTCCTTTTCCTTTTGAACATCCTGTAGCCTTACCATATAATTCTGCCATGGCTGAATTGGGACTCATGCCTTTCGCTAAGGCTAAACCATGGTCACGGTATCCAGTTATGAAGGGGTCTTCTTGGTTGGTAGCTGTCATACAGCCAGCTGCAATGGCTTCCTGTCCATTATAAACGTGGAAAAAACCTCTGATTTTTCCAGCCATTTTATACATCTCTTCCGATTTAGATTCGAACTGACGTATTAACTGCATGAGTTCGTACCAGTAGAGATAAGTTTCTTTAGAAAATTTTTGGGCCACAGTCCTTTAATTTTGAGCAGCAAATATACTGTTTTCTACCATAAAATAGAGCAAAAAACAGTGCTTTACGCTTCTTTTAAAAATGGATAAGTATAGTCGGTAGGAGGGTTAAAGGTTTCCTTTATTGTCCTTGCGCTTAACCATCTGTATAAATTCAACATAGAACCTGCTTTATCATTGGTTCCAGAAGCCCTGGCACCTCCAAAAGGCTGTTGTCCTACAACGGCTCCTGTAGGCTTATCGTTGATATAAAAATTACCCGCTGCATGTCTTAACAATTTAGTGGCAAGTTCAATCGCAGATCGGTCTTGTGCAATAATGGCACCTGTTAATGCATATTTAGAAGTGCTATCCAAAAGCTTTAATGTTTTTTCATATTCAGCTGCCGGGTAAGTATAGATAGTAAGTACTGGTCCAAAAATTTCTTCACACAT
>Ga0164293_10003661_pt1 | contig 13107 bp, 12 predicted proteins | sample GEODES118metaG_FD_111487 | JGI IMG/M metagenome (GOLD analysis project Ga0164293, IMG submission 111487) | Eutrophic lake water microbial communities from Lake Mendota, Wisconsin, USA - GEODES118 metaG | ecosystem: Environmental > Aquatic > Freshwater > Lake | place: USA: Lake Mendota... | reverse complement strand
TCAAAACTTTTATAAGAATACTTGCTATTATCTGATAAAATACAAGTAATTGACATTTTGTACTAAAAAGATTATGAATATAATCTCAAAATATAGGAATCAATTTATGTGAATCAATTTTTTACTTTTATTTCAAAATATAAAATAGCGAAATTATTTTACATGATAACCAGTAACTTTAATGTTTGCTATAACACGATACATAAAACCTTTATTTGGTGTTAAAATTTTACGTCCATTGGTTTCAATAAAAATTCTAAAATTAGGAAATGCTTTTGGATCTACTGTAACACCCTTTCCAGTAAATTCTTCAACAATAGTTAATGAATTGGATACCATTTTTCTTGCTTCTTTACCTTCATACATCTCACCAGTAGTATTGTTTACAACTACAATATCACGACCATCAGGTATCTTTTCTGATATAACCAACTCATAAAAGATTCCTCCAGGTCTAAATTGCAAATTATAATCTTGGTAAAATTCTTTAATCCAGCAACTACGATCAACATCCAATATTTGATACTTCATTAGTGTAATATCTTTTTCGGCTGTCTTTCTATTCTTTTCATGGTATGAATAGGATTCAATACCATCATTATCTTCTGGACTATCAGGATTTTTAAAATCATATTTAGTTGTATTTATTCTCTCGAGATATTTCGTATATTTATATTTTGTATTAAAATAACATGGTGCTCTTTCTTTGTATATATCATCTTGATTAATTTTATCCATCAAAGTATCAAAGAATAATTTTACGGTGATATTTTGTGATCCATACTTACATTCCATTTCTGTTCTAACATTTTCTAGTTGTCTAGATGTTTCTGATACATTATCATAGGTTTGATGTTTAATTCCAATTGCTTTAATCATATCATTAATCATTGTTAATTGATCTAAAAATAAGAGGTATCCATTATCACTTGCCAACGGTTGGTAAAACTGATATGAAAATCGGTTTCCAAAATATAACCCCATTAATGCATAGACTTTAATATTACGATTTTTAAATTTAGAGATATCACTATCATTTGGTGAATAACCAATATAATGACGAACACAATCTCCAATCATAATAACACTTTTATTAGTATTTGTAATTCCCCATGGCATTTCAAGAATATTTTTTAAAAGAATGTGATAAGTACATTTGACATCATCATCTAACTTATCTAGTGTAATATTATTGATAAAATTAAGGATTGAGTCTTTATTAGAAGTAAAATCTAATTTTTCATTGTGGGTTATTATGGCAATACGTAATCTAGTAATAGTATTAAAATATTGATCAACAATATTTTCCATATTCTTTTTCAATAAAATGATACCTGGAAATAAAGATGGAGTAACATCGATTGATAATACAATATCAGTTTTCATATTAACATTATTAACATTATTAACATTAACATTATTATTCAATGGACTAATAATTGATTCTGAAGAAATTGATGACGTAATATTCACTTTAATTTTTGAACTAATACCATCTTCAATTTCAGTATCATGTTCTAGATTATTATCAGACCATTTGGCTCTACATAAAGGACATGTCTCATGACCAGTATTAAGCCACATTTGTATGCAATTATTATGAAAATAATTTTTACAAGTCTTAACACATTGTGATAATGTATCTTCTTTAGTCATATCTTCAAAACAAACAGAACATGTACTATCAAGCCCAGGATCTATTTCCTTCTTTTCAGTAACATTTGTATCTTTATTACAATGACTAACAAGACGACGAATCCATAAATCATTACAGATATTAAATAGTTCTGTATTCCAACGATCTTTATGTTCGCATACGATTACAGCAATTTCAGTTTGATTAGCGACTCTAGAAATAAGAAATAATAAATGTTTACAAAAGGCTTTTTTAATAAAATGATTAGGACATGAACATTTATAAGAATTAGGTGTTAATGTTTGGGTATAGATTTTATTACTTTCTCCTCGAAGAGAAAATTCCCATATGTCAGATGATTCATGTTTTGCTGATAATAAATATATTCTTTGATCTAATGCTCTTTGAAATTTTTCCATTTGATATGTTTAGATATGTTTCTATATGTTAATATATAATAAAAGTGTTTATATCAAAAACACTTTTTAGGAAAAAGTGTGGTCAAAAAACAATTTATAGGAAAAAGTGTTATCAAAAACAATTTATAGGAAAACACTTTTTATTTTATTTTATTATATTTATATAAATGACATATTCTGTAAAAGAACTTAATAATTATAAGTTACCTAAATTAAATAATATATTATATGAAAAATATAGAATAATATGGTCTATTTATAATCCTGATATACAGAAATTATTAAATCAGTATTATAATATGAATAACTATGATGATTTATGTAAACATATACTTAATTTTGAACATAAAATAACAATTCCAAGTGAATTTCGTAATATTGATATTAACTTTATAAAATCAAGTACTCCATTATCACATTTATCATTAAGTACAACAAAATATTATTGGTTTCAATATTTTATTGAAAAAATCAATCTTAATATAAACAAAAATAATACTTTCGCAATTGTAACAAATTCAGATAAAATAATTTTACAGGGTGTTCAGTTTAAACAAAAGTGCGATGTAATTATATTTCCTAATACAGAATATGATACAAATATGGATGAATTATTATATCTTGTTAAAAATTCAGATGTAAAAATATTTTATGAAAAAAATAAAAAAAAATATGATAATATACTTATTCGTAATTTTGAATTTATGAATAGTTATTATTTACCATATTTTGAATTAACAAAATTATCATCAACCATATTATTAATAACAAATGGGTTAATTAAATTAAATAAAAATGGTAATATGTTTATAAATTTAAGAATAATATATGTTAATAATACTCTTGAAAAAATAATAAATTTACTTAATAACACTTTTAAAAATGTTATAATCACTAAGTCAAATGAAACATTAGATTCTAATTTTATGATAGAATGTTACGATTTTCTAGATAATATAAATGATCAAACATTTGATCAATTAATGGATTTAACAAACAAAAAATATACATATTCTCTATGTCAATTTATGAATTATTATTATTATATGTTAGAAACTAAAACACCTTTTATGTATCATATTGATTTTAATACATTATCAAAAGAATTTAAATCAAAATGTAAAAAAATATCCATTATTGATGATTTTGATACACAAAATAATGTTTTATTTGCACCATCTTCAAAAGGTTTATTTTTGATACAAGATATAAAAAATTATTATAATGATTTTCTAGATAATATAAATTTACTAATTTATCAATATATAGATGAAAAAAATAATATTACAAATCCAGATTTTTTTAAGAAGTTGAATTACCAAAAACTACAAAAATATGGTGATATATTTAAAAAATATAATATACCATATGATAAAAGTGTATTAGTCTATATTAATCAATATAATGTATCTCAAATTTCTAAATTACATAGTTTAGATAATAATATAAAATTTTTATTAACAAAAACATCAAAATTTAAAAATGATTTTAATTTTAATTTAAATGTTAAAAAATATGATTATAATAATGAATTAAAAAATTTAAATGATATGTATGAATTAGTCTTTAAAGTTAATAATTTAACACTTAATAAAATTAAATTAAATGATAAAGTACCTAATATTGTTAAATCTGTAACTGATAACTATGCTAGAGGGGTTGCTAAATTTATTAATCAATCAAAACAATACAAAATTAATTATCGTATCTCAAATGCTTTTACAAAAATGTGGGAAATGTTAGCATCTGTTAAACTTTTACCTAATCAAAAAGATAAAGATATCAACGTATTTTTTATTGCTGAAGCACCTGGTCAATGGATTCATGCAATTGATTATTATATTAAAAATAAATTAGATAATGTTAAATCATGGGATTGGCGTGCTACAACATTGGATCCAGCACATCCAATAAATGTTTTTAAATTTGGTGTTAATAAATTGCCAGATGATTATGGATTTATAAAAAAATATCCTAATAAATGGTTATATGGTGTAGATAAAACAGGTGATATTACTAAAACTGAAAATATTAGATGGTATCAACAATATGTAAAAGAATGGGCTAAACCAGATTTAGTTACAGGTGGTGCTAGTTTTAGATCAGATAATCCTATGATTTATCAAAGATTAGAATATTCTCAGGTTTTAATGGTTGCAGCGGTATCTGCAAAAGGTGGTAATTGTGTTATTAAACATTTTCTACCATATGTTCCAGATATACCAGAAACTAAGACTGCAAATGGTTTCTTTATGAATTATATTTATTTATATTATTTAATGTTTGAAGAAGTTTATTTAATAAAACCATTAAGTAGTGATCCAGTATTAGGTGAATTTTATGTTATTGGTAAAAAGTTTATTGGATTAGATCAAAGTATATTTGAAAAAATGATTGCAATGCTTGATAATTTTGATGTAAACATGTGTTTCTTTGATAAAAAATCAATTCCAGATCATTTTGTAAAACAAATAATTCATTTTATTGAAAAATTAACCCATTTAAATGTTAATTTTATTGAAATACAAAATACATTATTAAACTGCTTAATTAAAAAAGATTCTGTTTTTGAAAAAGTTACTGAATGTCGTAAATATTTAAATCAATCATATATGAATGAAATTCAAGAATCTAAATTTAAAAAATGGATTGAAATATATGATTTCAAATAATACACTTTTTTAGGAAAAAAGTGTTAGCAAAAAAACACTTTTTTAGAAAAAAAGTGTGATCAAAAAAATAGAGTTATGTAATATTTCGAAAAGTATAACTAGATATAACTAGAAATTGCCACAATAGGCTTAAAATTAGTTAATCTAGTTATTTTTTCGAATAGTGATGTTTAACAAATTCTAGCAATAATTTACATAATATAGTCGCATGGCGACGGAATAAATGTAATCTTGCTATCTATTGTTACATACCTCGACCTTGAATGTGGTTGGTGTTATTGGTGTATCAGAAACATAAAAAACACATTGTTCATGTAATATGATTTGTATGGAATTTTTAATTATATCATTTCTAGATATAATCTTTTAATGTAAAAGGTTTATCACAAAACATTCTAATAAATTTAACATCCTAGAATGGATCTTTTTAATAATATTATTTCTAGATATAATCTTTTAATGTAAAAGGTTTATCACAAAACATTCTAATAAATTTAACATCCTAGAATGGATCTTTTAAATAATATCATTTCTAGATACATACTTTTAGCTTTAGTATAATTTGGAAAAATTGAAACAATCATAAATCACAAATACACAAATGTCTAATATTAGTATTAGATTTTTAAAGTAATTAGAAATGATTACAATTGGTTGTTCATTTGATAATGATAATGATCTAGAGGAGTATATGTATCCATCAATTCAAGATATACCATCTCATTTATACCATAATATTGTTAGTCTCAAATGTTATCGTAATAAACTTACTGTTTTACCTTTAGCCAGAGACTTACCTAATTTAAAATATTTGGAATGTTCTTTAAATAATTTAACATCTATACCATTATATCCAAACCTAGAAGAATTAATATGTATTAAAAATTTTATTAAAAAAATTGGTGATTATCCAAAGTTAATACAATTATATGCACATTTTAATAATATTCGAAGTATTGGATATTGTCCAATGTTAACTCACTGTTTCTGTCGTAAAAATAAAATTAAAACAATAAGCCCTCATAATACTAGAATCATCATTCTAGATTGTGCTTTTAATGAATTAGTTTCTATTCCGGTATTTCCAGAGATTTATGCATTATATTGTCATCTAAATCGTTTAGATAGTTTACCAGAGATGTCTTCATTACATATTTTATCATGTCAAAATAATAATTTAAGTGAATTACCAATGTATCCTCGCTTAATTAATCTAGATTGTTCTAATAACAGAATTCGTAGTATCCCAGGATATACTGAATTAACTGCTTTAAAATGTTCATACAATAGATTAACGGAATTACCAATGTATCCTCTCTTAGTTAATCTAGATTGTACTAATAACAGAATTCATAGTATCCTAGAATACACTGAACTAACTGTTTTAAAATGTTCATACAATAGATTAACTGAATTACCAGATATTACTAATTGGAGAAATTTAAATACCCTAGAGTATGCTGGAAACGAGATAGAATATATACCTCCAAATGTTACTAGATTTATTAATCATTTGTCACATAAAAAAAAGTCATCAACATTGGCTGTTTTTAATGATGGACAAAATGTACATGATCATCAAATTCAAGAATCGATCCGTTCTAGCATTGTAAGTATTATTAAAAATAAACCCTCTTTAAATTATGATGAATTGTTCCTAGAAATTGTGGATGATCATATTTTAAATGAAAATACTAAACGTGCCTTACTAGAATACTCAAATGATATTGAAGTCAATATGGTTTTGAACCTAACATTCAAGGAATTACTTTTATCTGTTTGGTCAGTATTAAAAGATCATATCCATAAAAATGAGATTCTAGAAATTATGAACATTGAAATGGCTGATGCAGTTTGTAAATGCTTTACAGGGCGTATGAGTCGTTTAATTAATGTTTTGAATGGTTTTGATCCTAGAATTAGAATTGAAATGGCAGAAAATGCTCAGATTGGTAATATCATTATTTTGATTAAAAACAGATTAAAAGAATCTTCTAGTTACACCGTTGAACAACATAAATCTTTAGTTGTTTCTGAATTAGAAGAAAGAGGATTCGCACGTGATATTATTCAACTATGGGTTAATAATATTGAAGAAGACGATGAAGAACTATAAAATCTGTTGATAAAAAAATATTTTTGTTAAACCATTTTTGTTAAAACTTTTTTTTAAAAAGTTTCTAAAAAGTTTGAGGTGTAAATACATAATATGGATTTTGACATTTAGATGAATCAATTTCACTAGTTATAATTTGAATTGCATCAGATATATCACGTAATTTTACAATACATAATTCATACTTAAAAGAACGATTAAGCCATATAAAATTATATGTACCCCATTCACCTTCGTATGAAAGAATGTGATCATTAAATTTAATGATACTGCCATAACCTTTGAATTCACCATATGAATTGTAGTGTAACTCTGCATCACTTAAACTTAATTTACCACCATCATAATGCATCCAAATCTTTAGGTCATCTAGGATACCACTGATATCCTTTTGATTAATAATTTCACCAGATTCAGTGACTGAGAAAGACATATCGATTATATCTTAAAATGGATTATCTATTCGATCCACATTAATATAAATTAAATAAAAAATAAAACAATTTTTATTTTACAAAAATCTACCAAAAATATTATTTTAGCAACCTAAAATGCTTTTTTAACAATTTGATCCCACGTTTTACCATGATGATGATTACTAAAAGTAGTAAATTCCTCTGGTGATGCTTCAATTAATTTGAACGAATCAGCATATTGATAGGAACTACTAAACTCTTTAATTTCTTCATATTCATTGATAATATAACAATAAATCTTATCATTAGGGGTTTTGTAGGTTAACGGACGCCATGTTTCATCCTCACAATATTCAAGAACTAGTTGACCACTAATCATATTAAATTCATCTGTGGTATTAATATAGTGTTCTTGGTTCCACAAAAATGATATATTACGAGGATTATTCTTGATGAACTTGCGAATTATAGAGATTCTTTTGTTAATTTCACTATCATAATTACGGTATTCAGATTGATCACAATATTCACTATAATCACTGGATTCATTATATTCAGCGACAATGTAAGACATTTTATGTGTCTTAAAATGGATTTTATACTATCCACATTAATATAAATTAAATAAAAAAAAACAATTTTTTTATAATAAAAATAATCTAATTTTATCGTTTTTTTGTTTTACCATCATCTTCATAATAATCTTCATCATAATCAGAACAATCATTGATTGATTTGTCTTCAAATTCATCATCTTCATCAGTTTTTTCATGACTATCTACTACAAAATCAAATGGTTTAGATGTAACATTAGTTGTTTGACAATACTTATACTCAAAAGTGGGTTTTAGTCTGTATTTTTTAGTAGTATATTTATTAATAATGTATCGATTAGTATTGTATCTAGGAGTAAAATGATCTTCTCTATCTTCTTGTGGAATTATAGATTGGATAAGTTGTTCTCTGGTTTTACCAAAATGATGGTTATCTAGATTGTTAAAATCATTCTCAGATGCTTCTGAGATGGTTTTTTGAATTAATGAATCGACATATTGATCTGAACTAATAAATTCTTTTATTTCATTAGATTCATTTATAAGATAACAATAGATTTCATTATTAGGTGTTGTATAAGTTAATGGACACCATTTTTCATCTTTACAATATTCAAGAATAAGTTGACCAACAATTTGATTAAATTCATTGGTTGTGTTAATGTAATGTATTTGATTCCATAAAAATGATATATTATTATAGTTATTTTTTATAAAATTTTTAATTGTATCAATTCTATCACTGCTTTCATCATTATTTAAAAATAACATTTTATTAAAGATCTTCCTCTAAATATACATATATAAAAGCGTATTTAAACTTTTTTAAACTTTTTTTTAAAAAAAAGTTTTAACAAAAAAACATTTATTAGGAAAAAAATGATTAATGTTACCGAAATATATTGGTATATAAGCAGATATTGGCATTTAAAGCCTTATTTTGCAATGATTCCAAATTATTTCGGAATCATATATGTTTATCATATCATTGCTATTTATATGTAATTCTTCTCTGCTACGCGAGATCTTTCTACATGTTCCTAGCAGACTTTTGATAATCCCCGCCCGATGTTTGGATAGTGTCATGTACCCCCTTACTTCGTAAAAAAGGTGTTGTGAAAATCTAATGGAGTGTATTAGTATTAGTATTGTTATTTTTACTATCTATAAAAAATAATAAAACTATGGGTGGGATATTATTTTTCTTTGTAAATAATAAATAAAAAATGGATAATCAAATTGTTGTTAAACAAACCAACTCAAAAACACCTATCGTTTTCGGTATCGTAATGAATGCAATTTTAGTACTTATTGCATTATTTATTGCAATTGTTAATTATAAAAAAGTATTATCACTTGATATATTCCAACGCCTTATCTTAATTCTTGTCTTTGCTGGAATGGTAGGTTTACATGGATTATTACACTCTGTTATGGGATATGTTTATGGTGATAATTTAATCACTATTCCACATGTCATGACAGTACCAATCTAGATCTGCCCAACATCATTTAATTTTTAATATTTTTACAAACAATATTATTTCTATAAAATTGATCTATACAAATATATATTAAAGTAGTCGAATCTAGACGTATAGATTCTTTAGAAAAGATGTCATTTGATATCTCTTTCCCCAGTGAGTATGTTTTACTCTATTCCGATTTTCCTAATGATGATTCTCTTGTCGCATGGGTAATTAAGTATGCACCAATTCTAGATAAACAGTTTCTAGGTGCAATTATTGACTACCAGGATGAAATTAATACATCGAAAGATTTCCTTGAGTTTATCTTATGGTGGGAATCTCGGAAATTTTTCCGTATGAATTACATGAAGAGTAGTTATTTTGGTCTCATTCAACAGTATTTGGGTATGTTAAATGAATTCGAAAGTGAATATATTGATGAACGAATGGTCTACTGGCAAAAAGATGTTCCTTTTAGACAGTTTCTAGATGATCTTATAAGCAATTTTCCTGCTTAATGATGATCTTTTATAATTTTATGCATCTAGTTTCATTATTGCTATATCAGATCTGTTTTCAATAATTTTGAATTCAAAATTATTATAAAAATCTTCTAATGGATGTTTACACCATAAATATAATGGTCTAATTGATACATGTTCTAGATACCACATAATCATTTTATTTGCAACACCTTTTTTTCTATATTCTTTTACAACATAAACATATGATAACCAAGGTGTTAATGTTGTTTTTTCACCTAAATCGTTAGGGGTAATAGCAATTGAGCATATTAATTTTTTAGTTTGATTATCATGTAATATACCAATAAAATATGTAATTTCTGGTGCTAATTGATATTCTGAAAAATCATTTATATTAAATTCTTTTTTCAAAGAATCTTCCCATTCATTCCAATATAATTCTCTTAATACTGGAATAAATTCTGGATGGTTATCTAACTTGTCAAAAAACACTTTTTGAGAAAAAGTGTTATCAAAAAACTGATCAAAAATTGTTGTGTCTTGCATTTAAACTTTTTTTAGAAAAAAGTTTTAACAAAAAACTTCAAAAAGAATGATTGTGGATCCGAAATAGGTTGGAAACATAGCAAAATGAGGCTTTTAATGCCAATATCTGCTTATATACCAATATCTTTCGGAATCATAGATGTTTATCAAATTCTTGCTTTTTATATGTATGTCTTCTATGCTTCGCGAGATGTTCTACATGTCTCTAGCACACTTTTGATAATACCCCTCCTCGAAAAGGATGGGTCATATACCCCCTTACTTGGCTTAAAATGAATGATGAGATTCTAATAAATCAGGTGAATATTATTTTTCCTTAAAAGTATTTTTGACCAGTATTTTTATTCAACAATCCATTTAACTATTTGATATAATCCCTCCGCACATTCAGGAGCAATAAAATAAAAAAGTGGAAAAATATGAAACACTCCTTCAACTAGTTTCATATTAGTTATAACACCTGCATCTTTTGCTTTATTCACCGCACGAATTGTATCATCTGTAAATATTTCAGAACAAGATGTAATAAAATATAGTGGTGGTAATCCTTCAAAATTTCCAAATAGTGGTGATATTTTTGGATCTTTTCCATCTAATCCATGATATGACATTTTTAAACATGATTTAACAACATCTGAATTAAGCATTACATCAATATCACGATTAGAATTGAATGATTCCCCAGAACAAGAAAGGTCTGTTATTGGAGATATAAGAATTGCACGTTTTGGCATTTCAGAACTTTCTGATGCAAGTCTTTGAAGTGTAAGTAAAGCAAGAGCACCACCGGCTGAATCACCCATAATTATTACAGAAGAAATGGATAATTTAAAATGATTACACATAAACTTCAATGTAGATATTATATCATTAACTTGATCATTAATTGTATTCTCTGGAGTAAGAAGATAATGGGGAAAGACTATAGGCATATTTGTACGTTGAGATAATAAATTAATAAAACTTCTAAATCCAGCAAAATCACCACTAACAAAACCACCTCCATGGATATATAAAATAATGTTGATAGGTTTAACTATTAAATTAATAGGTTGTATAATAAAAATGTCAACGTGATTAACTTTTACAAGTTTGAAGGAAAAATCATAAGGTATTTGGTTAATAACTCCTAGAAAAGGAACTCTAATCTTTGATAATTCAGCAACTTGGAAATTACGTGTTATGAGCATTAGTTTTTTGAGTGCAACTAATGAAACCGATTGTTCATGTTGGTTCCATGAAATTAATTTAAAAAAAAACATACCCATCCAGAATATGACTTTAAAAAAAAAACTATATATAGAAGAAGGAACGTATGTACCTGTCCATTGAGAAGCAATTAAATAGTTTTTATCATTGATATAATATGAATTCATCATACATAAATATTATTTTGATCTAGTTTGATTTATTTTTATATATTTTCTTAATATGCTTAACAAAAAAATGATTATGTTACCAAAATATTTTGGATAAACCGCAGGTATTGTCATTTAAAAGTAAGATCTTTTATTTAGATAAGTTTATGCATGGTTATTTTAGAGAAAAGATACTAATATATTGTATTAAAAAAGAATATTAGAATTATTTAATATTTATTATGTATGTATATAATAATATTATGCCCAAAAAAATACAACAGTATACTTCTGAAAGACAATCATTAGTAAATAAAATGCTAAAAATTTTGGAAATAAATGAAACAAATAATATACTTTCATTAAAAAAATTAGATGAAGATCAACAAAAACAACAACAAATTATTAATCTTATTGATGATATTAAACAATATTTTATTTGCTCATCTTGGACTTTTTTTAGTAACAAAAAAAGAAAAATTAAAAGACTTTATTTATCTTTAATTAAATCTGTTATGAAAGAAATGAATGTTCAAATGATTTCATCTACAAGATTGAATAAAACAGATGAAAAAGTCCAAAATGAAACTTTTTATATATTTCTTTTTAAAAACATTTAGATTAAAAGTTGACATAAAAATTTCTTTTATAATATTAAATATAAAGATTTTATTTATTAAAAAAAATAAAACAAAAATGGAGTTACAAGACTTTAAAGAGTTCAAAGAATTTAGATACTTTGGTATCAATGTAATCGCTTATAGCGATAAAGATGGTAATATAAAGAAAAATGTTATTGCACCATTAGAAACTAAATACAAAAATACAATACATTATTATAAGCCTATATATAATAAAGTTACAAATATAGAAGATATAATACCAAATGGCATAGCAATTATTACTAAACAATTATCTACTATTGATGTTGATGATGTTAATAATTGTTCTATTTTGGATCAATTATTAAATGATTGTTCTTTTATTATTAAAACACGTAAAGGATATCATTTTTATTTCAATAAAGAGAATGTATTAGAAAGAAATAAAAAATGTGGTGTTGCTGATATCAATCTTAATACACTTTATTTTGTACCAAAATACTATCATAATGTTTCTCGAGAAGAATATCAATATTCTATTTTTAAAAATTCTGGACCATTAGTTGATATGCCAAACTATGCATTAGAATGGTGTCTAAGATTAATTAAAGATAGATATGGAGAAAAAAAAGATAAAAAAGATAAAATTACTAAAAACGATAAAGATGAAGATACTGATACAAAAGAAAATGATAATATATTATATCAACTTTTAGATGGATTAAAAATAGAAAGATTTAGTAATTATGGAGATTGGTTTGCAATTGCATGTGTTTTTGTAAATGAAGGATTTGATTTAAAAATATTTGATAAATATTCACAAAAAGGTAAAGG
>Ga0164293_10003659_pt1 | contig 13109 bp, 21 predicted proteins | sample GEODES118metaG_FD_111487 | JGI IMG/M metagenome (GOLD analysis project Ga0164293, IMG submission 111487) | Eutrophic lake water microbial communities from Lake Mendota, Wisconsin, USA - GEODES118 metaG | ecosystem: Environmental > Aquatic > Freshwater > Lake | place: USA: Lake Mendota... | reverse complement strand
CATTGGAGATGATGCAGACATCGATGAACCTCCCATTGAATTTTCATCTTCATCACCCACCATTTCAGTTTGACCATTTTCAGAATCAGAATCAGATTCATCAGATTCATCATTTGATTGACCCGAACCACCACCGCCTTCACCTTCTTCGTCTCCATTTTCTCCCTTACCGGTTTCACCTTGTGTAGAGTTAGATGGGTCTTGTGCCTTAGTTGCGATAGGTAAGTTAGTTAAAATCTCTTCAAAGATACTCAATGCAACATCAAACGCATCTTTTGTAGATTGTAAACGGCTGATATTACCCAAGCCAACCAATTTGTAAATGGCTTTAAGACCATTCAACTTATTAAGGTCAGCGTTTTTATTATGAAGATTGATAATTCTGAACATATATGATTCAATAGTTTCCTCATTATATTCATCACTTTTTAATGCCTTATCAATTAAAGGGTCATTAAAGTACTTATCATACATTGAACGATAATACTCTCTATAACCAGGTGCCTGATTAAATACATACCAGTCAATTCGTCTATCTTCAACATAGTTCCAAATATCTTTTACGATTGATATCGGATTCATAATCCCTTTTTTAATTGCGGAATCAGAAACCGAAGCGGGAATCATTGAATGAATATCTCTCAATAATTCAAAGTTAGATAATTTAATGTGAGAACCCTCGTGTAACGCCAATCCAACTGCCACGTCAAAATCCTTTGGTTCAACTACATTAGAACCGATTACCACTGCTTTACCATCAGTATAGGAATTACCCTTACCGGAGAATTTCACAGGGATTGATTTGTTAGTAACAATGTTTACGAAGTTTGAAATCGCCCTCTTTGCAGTGGCTAATTTATAAAGGTCATGTGATTTACGTTCAACATCATTCATGTTGGTAACTAAGATGTCATCATCTTCCCAATCGCGTAACCAGTAAGAGGCGTGGGGTTTATAAGAATATTTACTCATATGTTTATGTTTTAATGTTATCAATTACTACAAAGCTAAACTACTAATAAAAATCGGTATTTCCAAATTTTTACCCATTTATTTTTAAATTATTTTGGGTCTTATTATTAGGGGTGTTATCTCTCATTGTTATAAAGCTAAACTACACATTATTTATGACATTTCCAAATAATATGCCATTTATTTTAAAAAAAAAAATAACCTATTGAATATCAATAAGTTATATATAATTTTTTTAATATGAGTATAAATTGTATTATACGAGGAAGTTACGTCAACTTATTAGGAAAATCCTATTTTTGTTAGTTTTTTAGTATTATGAGTGATAGTTATATAAAAATAACACAACAAACTCAATTATTATGCTTAACTTATTTATAGGATTATTCTTACTATGTTCTACTTTTGGATACTCGTTATCTAAATCAAAAAATGATTCTGTCATTAGAAAACCTCGTCAACATACTGAACCTCTTACATTAGATTAATGTAAACTTTCTTCAAATACCAATTGTTCTAATCCTTGCTTTTGTCTATAATCATTTATTGCAGATTTAATAGCATCTTCGGCTAATACTGAACAATGTATCTTAACTGGTGGTAATGATAGTTCTTCTACCAATTCCATATTATCCATTTTGATTGCATCATCTATCGACATTCCTTTCAACCATTCAGTTGCTAGGGAAGATGCTGCTATTGCCGAACCACACCCAAAGGTTTTGAATTTAGCATCAGTTATGATATTATCATTGACTTCTATTTGTAATCTCATTACATCACCACATTCGGGTGCTCCCACCAATCCCGTACCTACGTTGGATTTACTTTTATCCAAAGTACCTACGTTTCGTGGGTTATTGAAATGGTCTATTACTTTATCTCCGTATGCCATAATTTATTTTTTATTTAAATGTTTCGTAAAGTAAATATATACCCCAAAAAAACATCCCGCAATACAATACAACACGAAGTTCGCTTTCCATAAACTTCCTGTCAGTAGCAGTAGGGAATACTGAACGGCATCGAATCCAAACGGATTGAAGAATAGAGCTAACATCAGGGCCATGTCTTTGTATAAGAACATCCTTGTTTGTTTGTCTTTTAATTTGTTGATTGTTTTTACTATCACCGTCGTTCATTTATAAGTTAGTTTCGTGAATAATGCGTAACCTTTTATATAAGTATCATCCTAATCAATATAAATAAAATCTAAATATTTATCAGATTTTAATTTTTGACGGATTCGTTCATCTGAACATTTGAAGTGATTTGCTGCATCTAATAAGGAATAGAACTCCATACCTTCACAACTAATTATCGGCAGTTCTATACGAATTGTGCCGTTCCATAGTTTTTCCATCTCATCATAGGTAATATCCCATTCATCAGTTTTTTTCCAATGACGGTATTTTAGGTTACCCGAATCTATAAAATTACGAGCTCTTTGTTCACTAAAATCTCCACCAATTAGTTCTGCTATTTGTTTAGGAGTTTCAAATGGAATTCCATCCACTTCATATCGAATTGTGGGTTTAGTTTCTGCTCCTACTATTTGCCAATCTTTGTATTTTGATTTAGTAGATTTACACCTACGTTCTATCTCCGTTGCAACTAACTCATTTGGGTCTATTGATATTGCTGCTTCTCTGAATGATTTGTATCTGATACCATCTACAATACATTTATATGAACCATCCCAATTAATATCTTCAGTTGCTAAATCTGGATTACCTTTTACAAACACCAATATATTTTGATGAACCGATGCTATTTTTCTATTTCTATCAAAATAGGTTTTAGATATTTTAGATGCCTGATGTTGTGAATTAAATAACACCATATCGTTATAGAAATTAAAACCAATCTCCTCACACCCCATTATTGTTTTAGCAACTAAGTTTCGATACTTACCAATCTTATAATTTCCTGTCTTAGATACCTCACGGGTTTCTGATAGGACTATACAAAAGAATCGGTTGTCTTTTAGTTTAGAATAGGACTCAGTTAAGATATTTGCATATGCATCATCAAAATCCTCATCATCCATATTTGATAAATCATTTTCATTATCAGAATATATTTCTAAATCGTAGTAAGGTGGACATGTAAATACGAAATCATAGGTTTCATCATCTAGTGTTTCTAATATATCTGCACTATCACCTACTATCCAATTTGGTTTTTCGGATTGTTTTTGATTTGCAAGAATTTGAGTTTCTGATATATCAATGCCTGTATAGTTGTATCCCATTTCTGATGCAACAATACCTCTAACACTACCTCCTGCAAATGGGTCTAATATAGTTCCACCTTTAGGGCAAAACCAATCATACATCAATTCACATAATGTAGCATCAAATATTGATACCGAAGTTTCCTCAGTATTCCAGAATTTTGTTTTGGAAATAGTTTGTTCTCTACCTAATTCAGATTGAATTTTATAGGTATTAATCCACCATCTCTTTCTATCTTGCCACTCTTTTGTACGAGTGTCTAAAATAGAGAAAGGTTTAATCATTTTCTTTTGATTTGTAGTATTCTTCTATCTTCATATCGAGATAGTCAATAGAGCCAGAATGGGTGCTAGAAAACCCCTCATATTTTATATACCTTTTAACCGCATCTGGGTTTTCTTCGAATTCTAGTTTTAATTTATCTAACTCCGGTAGATGTGCGGTAATGTAGGTCATAACTTATTTGTTTTCTTTAGTATTCATCCGAAGTAAAACCATTGGATTTTCTTTCCAAATCTTCGTATAAGGCATCCATCTCCTTTAATACGAGTTTTACTTGTCTCCAATCTTGTTCATCTATTGCATCTTCTAAGATGTTACAATATTTTCCAATAAGTGTTGTTAAATCATCCATAATTATTTCGTTGGTTTATTTATAAATTAAATATACCTTATTTAAAAAAAAGTTAGTTTTCCATATATTGAATAATAGAATCTGCTATATATTGATGTTGTAATAGGGTTGGGTGACCATTTTCAGTATTTGGAAATTCATATTGAATACGTGAGTAAGGAAATGTATTTTCCCATTCCTTCCATTTTTTATAATACTTACCATCATATCCTTTTAATGGAATTATATACTTTTCTATCGTTGGATGTGATGCTAATATTTCAGAAGTCAATCCATCCCAAGAATCTATTAAATATACATTAGTAGTTTCCAACCATTTTTTTAAATATTTATCTATAAAAACATCCAAATTTCGTTTAAACATTTCAATAAATAAATGATATATGTGTTCAATGTTAATTATATGTTGCGTTCCTATAATTGGAATATTTTCATTTTTTTCCAACCAATTTAAAAAAAACATATCTCTTTCTGATAGTGGAATATTTTCTAATTGTTTATTCATACACTCTAAATAAAACATAATTGGTCTAATATTTCCATATTTATTCTTACAAAATTCGCAAGGACAATCATCATCATAGTGTAAAAGCATTCTATCAAATATTGTAAATTGATATACAACTGCTTTAGGATTTTTATCTAAATTATCAGTAATTAATTTAGCAGACTCATTAAACCCACCACCATTGTAATCTAATGTTATTTGATTACAGTTAAATTTACTAGAAACAATACCAGCAAATCTATTAGATTCTCTAAATATAATACCATCTAACGTTTGTTTTGATTCTAATTCATTCCATCCATTTAAATTATGTCTTTCATTAACCCAAAATGGGGTATCTAAATATAATTCTAACCCCTCACCCCAAGTGAAAGAATCACCACCAAAAACCATTATATTCTTATTTTCCATCTAAATGTGTTATTATTGATTTTGCCAAATATTGGTGTTGTAACAGAGTTGGGTGACCATTCCATGTTTCTGGAAATTCGTTTATAATTCGTTTATGTGGAAATGTATTTTCCCATTCCAAATAATTTGTATAATAGGTGTTATCAAACCCCATTAAAGGAATCATTCTTTTACTAAATTCAGGCAGTTCGTTAATTACAATAGATGAATTTTCCTCCCACGAATCTATAAAATATACTGGTGCTATGGTTTCCCATTTAGATACATAGTCTTTCATGAAAAAATTTAAATTTCGTATAAACAATGGTTTAAACCAATTATCAATTTGTTGAAATAAAGTATGATAATCTAAATTTTTATAAGGAATATTTTCATTTTTTTCTAACCAATTTAATGCCCAATAATCAGTATCGGTTATAACATCATTATTAATATGTTTATGTATGTATTTAGTATAGATATTAAATGGTTTTTCAAATCCGGTTACAACACAAAATTTACATTTACAATCTTTATCTAAATGCAATGACATTCTTTGAATAGTTGTAAATTGTAAAATTATACATTTTATTTTATTAGGTCTGAACCCTACATCATTTTGTATATTTTTTTCAATATGTGCAATTGGAGTTTCAAACTGTCCGCCATTAGTTGCATAAACCCGAGGGTCAACATTAAAATAATTTGATACTATGGTTGGGAATCGATTTGATTCTCTAAATTTTTGAGATTCATAATCTTGTTTTTGATATAATTGAGTCCAACCATTTATTTTGGTTCGCTCATCAATCCATTTTGGGGTATTTAAATATAATTCTAGACCTTCACCCCATGTAAAGGAATCTCCGCCAAAAATGATTACATCATTTGTATTACTCATTTGTAACCAATTTAATTAAATTTATCTACCTTGACCACGATAGTTCTTTTCTTTCCTATCATGTCTATTAGTAGTTTTAGATGCCTTACCGGATTTTCTTTTTCCGAATGTTACTTTTGATGTAGTTAATGATTTTCCTTTTGCCATTATTTGATAAACCCTGCGGATTTCAATGCCCTAGCATTTAATACCCACTGTTTTCCTATTGGGTTGTAAATAGGTTTGCGTAAAAATTGGTCAATAGATGTTTGAATATTTCTTGCGATGGGTTTATCAGATGTTGTAACCTTTCCAGTTTTCTTATCTTTAAAATTATAAATGTTTTTACTATAACTAGTATTATCAACAATTATAAAATTTCCACCAAACATACCTTGAAATGCACCTAAGTTATTTTGACAATCTTTCCAGATTTTATTTACTAAATCATCAGATAATGTCCTATCCCTTTCTGCATTTCTCTTTAACGCAACCTCCAGCGAAGTATTTACGAATACCATATAACAATCGTATCCTAAACTTTCTGCATGTTCTTTCTTTTTCTTTAGCTTGGTAACCTCGTCACCCGTACCATCAATAACCATACCCAATCTACCTGCTTCATAAAAAGCTCTTTGTTTATCGGTTATGTTTTTTGCATGACTTCTGATTGAGTTTTTATTACCCTCTCCTGAAATCATATTCCAAAGTTCTGGATTTTCTTTTTCAATTTTACCCAAATCTTTCATATCGATTCCGTTATCTTTTAATCCCTTTTCAAAAAGACTATCGGAGTTAACTAATTTTAAACCACCTGCAGATACTGCTGATAATGTTTTATGTGATACCCCAAAAATCTCATTTGCAATGAAAGATTTACCACTTCCTGGTCCACCTGCCATAAATATACATTTTAAGATACCAGGGTCATCTACACCTTCAAGTATTAAGTGTTCAATGATAGATTCCTTTATGGACATCATTTCAGATTCCATATCAAACATATTATCAACTATAACTGCTTCTGCAATTAATTTTTTAATACTCATAAGTTCTCCTTATTTCTTAGTAGCAGTTTTTTTAGCCTTTACTGATTTAGCAACTGATTCTACTACATTGATTGTAGTTTCGTTTTGAGTAGCAATTTCTTGTCCTTGTTTAGTTACTTTTTTTGCTTTAGCAATTCCAGTTTTAACTTTATCAGTCACTTTCTTTGCTTCCGGTGCAATTACTTCCACTTCGTTTACAAATTTTTCAACTGAATTTTCAATCTGTTCTGCTTTAGAGAAAAGATTCTTAATGAATGCGAATAATCCCATAATTTTTGGTTTTTGATTTGTTAATAAATATAAATATAAAATTTTAAAAGTTATTCTTCACCATATAATGACCATTTTTTCTCTGGTTCTGGTTGTATAACTCTCTCTTCGGTATCTATAATGTACGTGAATCCTTCTCTAGCATCCATATAGAACTGCGTATTACCGGTCTTTTGGTAAACATATTCCAATACTTCAGTTAGGGATTGCAGGGTGACTTGAGGGTTGTCAAGAGGTTGCCACCTATCTCCAGGTGGAACTCTCTTAGCAATTTTTGTTTTAACCTCTTCTTTTACTATTTCTAATTGTTTTCCCATATTATCCAATTACCCTTAGTACTCTACTTTCTTTAGCACCACTTACTTTGTAATCAATTTGAACTCCTGCTTTTTCAAAGTCATTAACAACTCTTGCTTCTGCTTCGGTTACTGATTGGGCATCTACTAAATAGATTTCTTTGTTTTTCTTTTCTTTGCCATTTTTAAGTGTTGCAACTACCACTTCGACTGTAACTTCAAAATACTTGTTCATACTTTTTTTTGTTTAAATTATTAATTATAAGTCCAAAGATACGAAATCTTTTTCAATTTTCCAAATTTATTTTATAGGTTTTTTCCAAGTCATACCATAAAACCCATAGTTTATTTGAATAGATTCCTCATCTCCCAAAGCTACAGCTTCTCTTTCATCTCTATAAATTGCATCTACGGGGCATTCAGGTACACATGCACCACAATCTATACATTCTGCTGGATTGATATATAATTGTTTACCTACTTTTTCTTCATCGGTTAATGATAACGCATCTTGACCTCTATCATCGATTCTGAAGGGTCCATTAATTACATCTACGGGACAAACTGTTACACATGCCCCATCTATACAACTTATACACGCTTTACCTATTATATAACTCATTAATATTCGTATTCTTTTTTGGGGCCAGTTAAATTACCATTTAATAAGAATGAACAATTAAAACATAACATTCTTAAATTATCATAAACGTGATTACATCTATTACCATCCTGAAAATCTAATACCAATGGAACTTTACCGTCAGTAATTCTCTTTTCTTCAAATCCACAACTATTACATTTTTCTAACATATAACCATTTAGTAGTAATCTTTGTTTTAATTTCCAAATTGGATAATCTGGGTATTTACCTGCAACAATATCATCTAATGAAAATTTACCTCTTTTGATATTAAATCCTTTACGAATTCCTTTACCATCCGGGTTCTTTAAATTTTCAAAAATACCATATTGTCTTGCGTATTTTTTATAAGTGTTGTATGATATACCTAACACCCTTGCTGCTTCCATTGCTGAACGAGCCTTTGATTGTGCATCTTTGATTTCGGATTCCATTATAGGTTTAGCACCCAATCCTCTTTTCATTCTCCTACTATTACCAGCCAAAGAAAGATTCTTAGTTGGGTCAAAGTTAGGGAATACCTTTTCCTCATTATTTTCCATAGTAACTATATTTTATTATAAGTATAGTGTAGAATAATTTTTGTATGAAAATGAGTAAAATATATTATAATAGTATTGTTTTGTGAAATTTATTTAGCATATCAAAACCTTTATTTGATATTTCATATGCTAATAATGAATTGTGTAATAATCTATTTTTATTTTTATTTCTGAATTCTAAAATATCTAATTCTGATACTCGTTTTAATTCTTTACACATTTCTTTTAAGCGTTGATGTGGATTTACTATATTTTCATATGATTTATGATTTATAAAATCATCAAACAAATCAAACCCAAAATTTCTCAATATAGTATTCAATCCTTTCAGTCCATATATCATAGGAAGTTGATGAGCAAGAAATGGTTTTATTGTTTTTTCAGTAAAGGTTATTAATCCATATTCAGAATCATCACCCTTTACTAATCCAGTTACATTTTCCGTAATAAAATTTAAAGGTAAATTATAACTATTATCTATTTTATTTTGAATCCATATTGGTTCACTCGAATCGTAATCTAATATCTTTGGAACTTGTTCTTTTTTTAATATTGTATAATCTGATTCAGTTACATAATTATTTTCTAATAATTCAATTAACATTTCATCATATACTTTTTTATTAAATTGATACCCACCTGTTGGGTTACTTGTATAAAATAAAAATGATGTGTGGGCGTTATTAATATTATGTTTTTTCATTTCTAAAAAAAATAATATTCTTTGCATTCTAAGACTCCCATTGAATGACATAAACCCATTTTTCATTTTATTCTCTTGATGATTTCTTTCAACTTTTATATATGAATCAGATGCTGTATTCATGAATCCATAAAACGCCAATTCATGTCCATAAATACATTCATATTTAACATTAACTTTATTTAAATAATTAGATAAATCACTATCTACAAATAGATAAAATTTATTAGGGATGGAATCCGTTAGTTCTTTAAAATAATCTAAAAATATTTGTAAGTTACCACTTTCAGTAGTTATATCAACTACAAATTTAGTAGTATCTTTTGTGTATTTTTTTATATTTTCAAAATTATCCTGTACACCTTCTCTATGCAAATGAATAATATCATATTGGTCAGTGGCAGTATCAATATCATCATACTCAATATAAAATCGTGCAAATATTCGATTTAGTTGATTGTTTACATCTAATATTCTTATATCTGAATTAGTTATCATCTCTAACAACATCTAATGTTACACAATGTGGTCCACCACTAAACGTTCTGGCATGTCTCATTTTTACAGGAATTGATTCAATACCCCATTTTTTTAATTCCCTCATTAATAATGCTTGGTTTTCTTCAACCATACATAATCTATCATTAATAGGTAATATATTCATACCTAACCACGGGGAAGCAGGACACCAATCTTCCATTACTTGTGTTGCATATGGTTCAGGTGCCCAAATTTTATCAAAATCATTTAGCATCTGAGGGCAATTAGTCCAATTAACTCTTGATGGATTTAACATTACCAATCCTTCTCTTAGGAATACAAAAGTAGTATCTATGTGAATATATGCATAAACATTTTCGGCAGTATGAACTTTATATTCATTACCAAATGTTTCCTTACAATACTCCTCTAACCATCTAGCACCATCCTTATTTCCCGTATTACTTACTAAGTATAGTAATTCGTTATTGTGTTTAATAACATTCGCTGCATCAAATACAGGTTCTCCGTTTAATAACGTTGGTATTTTTAAATTATCTCTCTGATAAATTGAATCTAATAATTTTGGTTTTGGTGCATCTACCCAATGATTTGGGTCAAATAATCTTTTACATGTTTCTGCCTCGTTTGAACGATGGCGTAATGTCATTGGAGTTGCAATAACTTTATCATTAATAACCAACATTGAATCACGAGGACAATAGTTATAATAACCATCAACTTCCCACTCATCGGTCTTAATTGGCTGTGAGAAATCTCTTTCATCTGGTCTATGTACTATTATACCAAGTGATTGTAAAGTTCTTGCTATTTCATTTAAATCTTGTTCCGTCTCTTCCATTATTTTTTCAGGATATGGACCAGATGGTCTTTTAGCAAATTCCTCATCAGATAGATGTGCATAATCTATACTATGCAAACATTTATCACCAATTGTTGGTACTTGTGCACCAATTGGACTACCTACGATGATTTCACGTAATTGACCCCATTCGTTTCGTACTTGTGGTTTTATCATATTATTTTAGTTTTTAATTTAAAGTCTTTTAATTCTTTCCAATTTATATCTATCTTTTCTAAATTAATCAATCCCAAATCGATTAAAGTATTATAAATACTCATCGCAACAATTTTATTACTTATATATCCATTATGTAAATCTCCATCAATTCCATCAGTTTCACATTTTATTGATAAATTATTATAAGCTGAAAATTGGTTGAAATCATTTGATTTTTTAAAATAATCACCATCTCCAAATATAAAGTTTTTACCAATATTTCCTTCAAACACATCACTAACGTAAAAATAATTCAATTGGTGTAGTTTTAAATAACTAGAAAAGAATTCAATATTTTGAAAAAGTAATTTATGTTCCTTTTGTAAATCTAATGTATGTTGAAAAAATTCTAAAAACATTGATTTATAGTTTTTTAAATTATTTTCCACTTCAAAGGTTTCATAGCCATATGAATTAGCTAAATTAACTTCATCTTTAAGTTTACCAGTATTCCAATCAAACCAATAATTTAATACTATATAATCTTGTATTGGGTTAAACCAATATTCGGTTCTACCTAATCCAGCGTATTCAATTATAAAAATATGTTCATCTTTGTTAAAATCTGGAGTGTTAACTATTTGATAAATTTGTCTGAATGTTCTATCATTCCCATACCCATTTTTAGCATAGTTAATAACTTTAATATCCTTATTTAATATTTTTTTAAGTTGGCCAGGATATGAAAAATTAAATTGAGTTAATGGATTTTCTAATCCTTCATATAAATTATTACGTGGATTTTTATGACCATCAAATTCAAACCCACCACCTGCTGTGAATGATGTACCAAAACAATTGATATATTTAATTTTTGACATTGCGTTTTTTCAATCCGTATTTAATCCAACGATACCAAATTCTTTCGTGTATATAATATTGGATGGGTTTATAAATCAATTCCGCCACTCCAAATGCAGTTCCAACTTTAATTGAACCACTTATCCACCACATCAATAAGAACCCAATTAAGGTACTTAAAATTCGATATGAGATGGTTTTAGCAATGTGTCTTCTTTTATCTACGGTCATAACTTACCATCTGTTTTCAATTGTTCTCTGATAGCAGTTGCAGATATTTCCTTTATCTCATCCGGAGGACAATGTTCTATCACATCATATCCAACTCCTCTGCCAATATTGATTGATTCAATATCAGGTATGATAATAATTTTAACTTTACCTTCTTGAATTATATCTAATAATTCATGTGTAAGATTTTGTAATACTTCTAATGGAGTCCACGGGTTTTTCTCATCTGGTTCTACATCTCTAATACAAATTAGAACTTTCTTACCCTCATTCAATCTTTGGTCGATTAACCAACGATGTCCTGCATGCCAGGGTTGCCATCTACCAATGTACATTGAATACTTTACATCATTTGATGATGATTTAAACGCTGCTTGTGCTAGATACTTTTTCATTGTAATTTATTTTTTATTTTATTATATATTTCTACGGCTATCGATTCGTGCCCTTTAATATTTGGATGATAATCATTTGAATCTTTTATAATATCAATTATACGTTCACCTTTGGTTGCTACAAATTCGGATAACCCATGTTGTTGACCATAATTTACCTTACTATTATTTGTTGTCATAAAGATAGAATTATCAATAATAACAGGTTCATCATAAATACCCATCCAAAATGGATTTTCAAGATAAATAACCATAAAATTAATTTTTTTATATAATAATTTATATAATAAATTTACAAATTGTTTATCTCTACTAATTAAAAAATCTTTTTCATTAAAATGAGTTTCTAAAAATTTCTCCCACAACTTAAATTCGATTGGCTCTAACTGCATACCATATGTGTAATCAGTTGTCATCATTACTGAGTATCCTCCATTCTTTGGGTCTTTTCCATCAGTTGGACCCCAATTAGTTACGATGTATTGATTTCTAGTAGAATCCCATAATTCAGTTCTACCCCAACCTGAATACTCTAATATAAGTAATTTATCAGAAACATCTTCATTTTCGATTATTTCTTCAACATTGCGAATTAGGTAATCAATACCACTCCCACACTTACCTAAATTTCTAACTGTTGTATTTGATATTTTATTTAAATGAGATGGCCAAGAAACCTCCGATTGTTTATCGTATATTATATTTTGTTTTTTATAATATTCTTTTACTAATGGGTCGTATAACCCACCGCCTTCAGTATATGATGTACCAATACAAATAATTTCCTTCATTATAAATAAATTATAATTTATTAATTTTATTGAGATTATTTATTAATTTTGAAAATGAGGTATCCGGTGAATCCTTTGTAGTATTAATATCAATAAAGTTCACTTGCGGTTGTTCGTAGTTAGAAACGTGAAAATGGTCTCTTTCTCTTGCTTCGGTAGTATGTACAAATATTTCAACAATATCGTTACCGATTTTATCTTTGAAT
>Ga0164293_10003658_pt1 | contig 13115 bp, 10 predicted proteins | sample GEODES118metaG_FD_111487 | JGI IMG/M metagenome (GOLD analysis project Ga0164293, IMG submission 111487) | Eutrophic lake water microbial communities from Lake Mendota, Wisconsin, USA - GEODES118 metaG | ecosystem: Environmental > Aquatic > Freshwater > Lake | place: USA: Lake Mendota... | reverse complement strand
TGATCTTTTCACCCTTGTCGACAATCGCAAGATTGCGAAGGAAGAATTCAGGAGTTTTGAGTTTACTTCTTGTTGAATCGGCACTGCGAAGGGCCTTGCTCATCTCGGTCCACTTTTCCGAAAGATCATAATATTTGTCATCAGTAAGGTTTTGGAACATAAAGTTTTTAAGGAAGTCCGCTCCTTCAAGCGCTCGCCCACGAACGTTCATTTTGAAGAAGATATCAAGAGCTTGGCGTTGATCTCCTACATTTGTCTCAACAATAAATGTTCCTTGGATAACGCCTCTGATGAACTCACCAACCTGCGCGGCAGTCACAAAATTCTTATCTAAGAATTCACGACTCTTTTCATAAGCATTCCAAATATTGACTTGAGATACAGTCAAGGTACCAATTGGTTTAGGAGCTTTTATTGCGAGCGCTGCCAGAAGTTGATTTCCCCCACCATATTCCATGAAAATAGGAAATGAGATTTTGGCGTCGACATCCATTGAAACTTTTCTAGTTATTGAATCAACCGTTAAGTGAAGAGCCTTGAACCCCTCACTAGCGTTTGCAACAGAGCCAAACTCTGTGTTCAACCGAAACTCGAGCTGGTCACGAGCGGCGATCAAAAGTGTGTAGAGGGTTACCGTGCGTTGCTGTCCGTCAACGACTGCATGGGATCCATCAGGGAGTGAAAAGGTGATAATTGAACCCAAGACATAATTATGACTAGTCGAAGCAATAAACTCTTGAAGGTCTTCGAGAAGCTGACGAACTTCCTCATCGGCATCCCATGAGTACTCTCTTTGCCACTTTGGAATCGTTAGAGTTGTATCTCGCGAAAACAATTCCCCAATACTCAATAATTGAGGAACATCTGGACGCTTGTAGTTTCGGGCCATCAAATATTGCCTCTCCGCCTAGCTGTTTTCAAATCGCCTTGCGAATACTATCCGTCCATGGAAAATAAAGCCCCTGACGTTGAGAGTGTCGATATTCGCCCAGGGGTCGGGCTTTATGCCCTTTTTCCTTCGCTCAGATACACCCCTTGGGTGGCCTTGGGTGAGATGGTTGATAATTCAATCCAGTCGTACATTCAGCATAAGGAAGAACTAATTGCTCTGAATGGTCCTGACTATAAATTAAGAGTAGACATCAACTTTTCTGGCGGCGAAAACCCGACAATTCAGTTAGTTGATAATGCCGCTGGGATTTATACGAAAGATATTGGACGAGCATTTACACCTGCAATGCCGCCAACGGACAGAACGGGTATATCTCAATACGGCATTGGAATGAAAAGCTCTGCTTGTTGGTACTCAAAATACTTCACAGTTAGGTCGCGTGCACTTGGTGAACCGATTGTAAGGAACGTGATTTTTGATATCCCAAAGATAATTGATCAAGAGATATTCAATTTGGACATTCAAAAGGAACCGACAAGTAATCCTAAAGCTCATGGAACAAGAATCATTATGAGTAAATTGAATCAACCTGTTCCTACCGCGGGGGCTGCCTCAAGACTGCGCGGCTATCTCAGGAGTATGTACCGTGACTTTCTTCGAACAGGTGAATTAGTTCTCACTATTAATGGCGAAGTACAAGAACCGCTCACAAATAACTGGTTGAAAGCACCAAACTGGCCGAACGGCAAGGGGCCAGTTGATTCAAAAATTCTTGAGTGGGTCAAGGAATTTGAAATCGAATTGAATGAATCGCACAATCCTGCAAACCCAGATACCCCAGCTCCAAAAATTCGTGGAACGATTGGCATCCTGGACGAAGGAAGTACCAAACGCGCTGGTTTAGCTTTGCTCTGGCGTCGAAAAGTTGTCCAAGGCGCTGGCGGGTTGGCCGATAGCCCAGATGATTTGTACCGTCCAGGTCTAATTTTTGGTGGTGCGAATAGTTTTGAGCGACAAAGAATCATCGGCGAACTTGATGTTTCTGAATTGAAGGTAACTTCATTCAAAGATGCGGTGAACTGGGATGAAGGTCAAGAAGAAGAGGCGTTGCGTAAGATCAAAATTGCCTTAAACGCTGGTGAAATGCCAATAATCAAAATGGCAAGGAATTATCGCGTTACCGAGAATTCAAAGGCGACCCAGGCCAAGGTTAAAGCAACCTTAGAAGATGTTGTAGAGTCGACGACCCGTAGTTTTATCGATGGCAGCGCTGTTGATTTACTCGGAGACGACTTTGAAATTCCTTTTAAGGATGAGACACCTGAACCACCTAGAGATGAAAATACAAAGGTCGTTCAGAAGAATATTCGTCTGATTCCCCAATTCAAATCTGACATCATGCTTGAAGTAAAAGACCAAGGTAATGACCCTGCATGGCTCCGTGTAGCCACATCCGAGAACAGCAAATGGATTATCACCGTAAATCGTCAGCATCCATTTATGGAATCTTTTACTGTTGCAGATCCTGACTCTCTTGAACCCGTTTTGCGCTTGGCACTAGCAATTGGAATAGCTGAAATTCAGGGAATGAGTTCTGGTTTTGAATCTGCTGGTTTTCTTCGTATTCAAATAAATGAACTTTTACGAAACTATCTATCAAATCGATCAGATGTGGACGTAGTCCTGGAAGAAGGCGAACATGATTGAAACAGGAGGTGAATTTGGTGCCTTTGTAAAACGTCAAGATTTACCAGAAATCTCTGAAAGAAGATTGGTCGAAAATACGGTTCGAATTTTAGAGCGAACCGAGTTATTAAATGGAGAAAAATCGGCAAATTGCCAACTAGTAGTTGGTGAAGTCCAAAGTGGAAAAACAATGTCTTTCACTGCCTTAATTGCCTTGGCACATGAGAATGGTTTCCCTCTCGTAATTGTCTTAGCTGGGACAAAAAATCAACTACTCATGCAAACCAAGGATCGTTTAAATCGTGACTTACGTGCGGACGGTGACGGCGGTGCAAACCCATGGGTTGTTATGGACAAACTGCAGAAAAAGTCCAGGACAGAAAATATCCAAAAAATCCAAAAGATCCTGAACATCTGGGTTGAGTCCGACGCTCCTAAAGCTTTTAAACCAACTGTTGTTATCTCAAGTTTGAAAAATCGTGAGTCATTGGACGAAATCGGTCACTTAGTTGAAGGATTGAAATCGCGGTTCAGTATTAGCAACTTCCCTGTTTTGATAATTGACGATGAGGGCGATCAGGCTGGGTTAAACCTGAAGTGGCGCGACGACGATGAATCTCCAGTTTATGCAGCCATAAATAGGCTTCGAAATGCTTTGCCAAAGCACAGTTATGTCATGTACACAGCGACCCCGCAAGGTCCATTACTGATCGGCATCCAAGACGCGTTATCTCCAAAGTTTGTAACACTCCTTAAGTCCGGGGACGATTACTTGGGCGGACGGGATCTATTTGAAGACAATGAATATTTTGTGAAATATATTCCTAATCAGGAACATGGCTCTCTGTTTGACAAAAGCACTTCGGCCCCAGTGCCGGCAAGTTTGAAGCAGTCACTTGCCTATTACCTTCTCGCACTTTACGTCGCCCAAAATCGAGCACGACCTAAGCCAATTTCGATGTTGGTACATCCTTCTTCTAGCATTGAATTGCATAGGGCTTACGAGCGTTGGGTGAATAATGTTCTCAACGCCTGGGAATCAGTACTGCGAGATCCAATGGAACAAACATACAAAAATGAAAAAACGCGAATTTTTGAAGTTGCAGAGGCAGAGTTAAGAAAGACTATCAATTTGAAGTCGGATTGGAATCTAGACGAAGCACTACAAGAAATTCGTTGGTGGATCTCCAAAATCGGAGTTCGTGTCATCAACTCTGAAGGTCAGAAAATCAAACCGGACGAATGGAAGTCGCAGGCGGGCTGGATCGTAATCGGTGGAAATAATTTAGAACGTGGATTCACGATCGAAAATCTTGCGGTTACCTATATGCCCCGCTCATTGGGTGGTGGAAACGCTGATGTGATCCAGCAACGTGGACGCTTTTTTGGATACAAACGAACTTATATCGATCTGCTGCGGGGCTGGTTTTTTCAAGATAACGCCCAGGCCTATAGAGATTATGTCGTTCACGAAAAGTCCATCAGATCTCAACTTGAAGTAATTGACAAAAAGAATGGGAAGCTTTCTGAATGGAGACGGCGATTTCTTTTGGATCCTGCCTACTCCCCAGTCCGGAAAGAAGTTATAGCCCTACAGATTATGCAAAAAAGGCTATCTGTCTTCAAGCAGCATAAGTTGTTTGACCCGACACTGCATCCTGTTTCAGAAAGCTTTCTGAGAAGAATTTATGCTTCCATATCTGATCTGAAAGAAATGGAAAATGATCAGCGAAAGGGTTCAAAGAACTACTTTTCAGAAGTTTCTATTGATACTGCCCTGGAGTTCTTGTTTGATTGGCCAATGGCACCCGAAAATCGTGCCGAATTGGATGACACAATTTGGGCTTTGCGAGCCTTGGCAGATGAAAACAAGTTGAACAGGGCTTGTATTGTTCTTATGGATTGGGATCCCAAGAAGGCCAAGCAAACTGTCAGAGAGCGTTCCATGCTGAAGGATCTTCCAAATCCTGCCTTACTTCCAGAGGAACAGGCAATTGCAAATATTTTCCAAGGTCGCAGTCCAAAAAGTGAGGGTAACTATCCTGGCGATGCAGAAATGAAGTTCAGTGACGCCCTAACGATTCAGGTACATCGCGTCGCGCCACTTCTTTCTGGAAAGAAGCAGCCTGACGTGGTTGCCTTGGCTCTCATCATGCCGGATAACACGGCGGGGTTTGTTGTTGAACTTCCTGCTAGAAAAAATTCAAAGTGAATTAGGAAGCTTTCGACTTAACGTTCTTCTTTTTCTCTTTATTCTGTGTTGGTTTTATATCTGACTTGTTGATTGACTTTAAGAGTTGTGGATTGGTTATCTTCAAAATCTCTTCGTCTCGCTTCGCCGCCGCTCGTAGGACTTGATAGATCGCACCAACGGCAACACCGTTACCCATTTGCTTGTAACTTAAGACGTCGCTTTGCTCACCAAAAGAAAAACTCTCTGGCATGCCCTGCAAGCGTGCTGCTTCGATTGGAGTGATGCGCCTTTTGAAAGGGCCAATGATTGTAGTTTGAGTAATCGCAACCAGAGCTGGAACATATGTAGGGCGCTTTACACGAATCCCTGACGGTCTGAAGTGAATCAAACCTTCCCAAATAGATCCCAGGTCCTGAGCTTGCCACTCTAATTTTCTCTTGGAAGGTGAAGTTTCCTTAAGGACCGGAAATTCTGCAAACCATTGATCGATCAACAATTTATGCTCTTGGTAAAACTGTTTATTTTTTGCCTCGAAATCCTTTTTCCAATCAGGAGCCTTTTTATCGTAAACATAAACTGGGTTTTTTCCCCAAATGTCCGCCCACAATGGGAATCCTGGGAGTCTTACTCCTTCACGTCGGATCAACATGTTCTTGACTAGCCAATCCCATGCATCAAGAATCTGTATTTCTTCATGGGAAATTCGATACTTCATAAAGTTTGCATTTGTCTCATCTAATGGCAGGTCTTTAAACAGATTCCACTTTTGGGGATCCCAACCATCGAAATCAGTTGGGAACTCAAGTGGATCATCATTACCTGCTAGTGCATGGCGCTTATTAGGGAGCCTAGTTCCCACAATAAACACGCGCTCACGCGCTTGTGGAGTTCCACCATAGGCTGGGGGAATTCGATGGGGTGAAACTACAAAAGGTTTACTTGAAACTCTGTAGCCAAGTTCCCGCAATTTGTTGATTATGTAATCCCATTCATGTTTATGTCGGGGTCCAGCAATATTTCTTACATTTTCAAGAACAACCATTGAAGGTTTATGTTTTTCCAAAATAAATGCGATGTCATGAAATAGGGATCCACGATCTTCATCCATTCCGAGCTGCTTGCCACTCTTTGAAAACGGCTGACAAGGAAATCCGCCAAATAGAACATCGTGGGCGGGGATCGGCTTCTTTCGAGTGCCACGAGTGAATGTGTGAATGTTTCCCAATGGGTCTTGGCCCCAATTCAATTGATACACACCTGCCGCGGCTGGATCTATCTCATTTGCAAAAACGCAATCCCACCCAAAGGCCTCTCCCGCAGCATGAAAGCCGCCAACTCCAGCAAAGAGGTCAATAAAGGTTGTTCGCATGTGGACAAGATAGCGCCCATGGGTGACAATTTGAGGAATATGACTCGAATCGTGCCCCAGAAAAGCCAGATCATGCAAGAAATTGCGATCCTGCTTGGCCTTCCGGAACTCAAACCTGGCGTGGGCTCATCAGTGCCCAGTCTTTTTTTTACGAGTATTGCTTCGGAAATGGGAATTCCTGTTGTTCAAGGTATGCCTAACATGGCAAGGAAGATAATCGAGAGTTCACATTTGCCGTGGCTCCCAGAGTTTTCAAGCGAGGGAATGCCGTCTGGTGGCGGTGGAACCGTGACAGCCCTAGGGCTTATGCAAATTAAAAATGCGGTGTTGATTTGGAAGGGTGAGAGTCCAGAGCCATTGCCTGGTCTGCTTCTGGTTGAAGATTGGGAGCCTGAACAGCGTTGGCAAGAGATTCGAAAGAGTTTGCCACGTGAAACCCAGGAAGTGATCGCGCGTCCCGGCGCAGCAGAGTTTAGAAAACTAGTCCTCGATGAGTACGACAATCAATGCTGCATTAGTGGGTATTCAGCTACAACTGCAATTGAAGTTGCCCACATCATTCCCTACTACGGGATCGAAAGTGATCTCATTCAAAATGCAATTCCTCTAAGAGTCGACCTCCACCGGCTATTTGATCAAGGATTGATTCGAATTGAGTACAGCATCCCAGCTAAAGGATTTAAAGTGCATATTCATCACAATGTGTTTAAGGATTACGCTGCTTTTGATGGGCAGCTTCTTATTCAGCCACGCAATCCACTGTCAGTACCAAGCAAAATCGCAATCGATGAACACAACAAGCAATTCAAAGAGTTGTGGACTGTTATCTAAACTTTGTGAAATAAATGATCTGGGAACCATTGTTCCGGAGTTACCGTTGCAATGTAACCCCAATGATCTTCAAAGTATGCGCCCACTTTGCCATCTTCTGTAACCCGCAATCGACCACCAGAGGGCTTCCGTGCGATCAGCAATGTTCCGACTTTCGTAGCGAATTCAGGGTTTAGATCGCTTAGCAATTCATTGGTCTTGCGATTTCTAATGTCCCCACTTAAGTGTAAAACATATGAAAAGTCTAAGAATTTTTCCTCGACCAGGTCGCCGATTCCAAGCTCGTTTTCAGATATTACCTCTTGAATACCCTTTACCCACTCAGACTCTGAATCAGAAGTGGATGCTGCAACTATTGGATTATCAATTTGAGGAACATCTGGCTCAATGCCGTCAAGTCTCAAAAGTAAGAAATCGCACTCAGCAATCATTTCTATCTGTAACTTTTGCGCAATCGGGTAAATATTTAGAATTAAAGTCTTGAGGTTTTCACGAGTAAATGTCGAATTATGATGAACCCAATCATTGCGATCATCAAGAACGATTTGTAGGCGATTAAAGAATGCCACGATGTCTTTCTGCACAACTTTTTCTTTAATGGGCTTTCTGAGTGGGGATGTACTTACTCTTAACAACTCCTTAAGAAGATTTGAAGGGTCATTAAAATTATAGTTTTGATAGACCAAACTGGTTTTACGATACTTTGTTAGCCAATCAATTCCATCAGTCTGCTCTAAACTCTGGTTTATTGCGGTAAAAAGATCAATACCCAATAGGTTTATCAGGCCAATACCTGTCTGATGAATCTGACCTTCTTGGTCTAGGTCTGGAATGGCTAGTCGCATAGCTAAAGATACCTCGTAAGCACTCGGACACACAGTCACGGAGATAGAAAGTCTTTTATTCTGGTTAAAATTAATTTAGTATTCGATTATGAGGCTTCCACACTCCAACGAGAACTTGATGCCAGGGCTTTACTTCTATTTTCCTCCTGACGAAATCCGCCCTATTGAGTTGATCACGATTCAAAGCCATGCAAAGGTGTTTTTACGTTCTCAAGGTGATTGGGTTAAGCACCCAAATATTAGTGAAGTCTTAGAAAATCTTCCTGAATTGGTCATTTTTGGGGATGAAACTCAAGTTGCTTATGACTTAGTAGATTTGTCCGAACGTGAGAACCGCGCAATTAGGCCTGAGGAATTAAGGCGGTTTAATAAGTTCTTCTAATCTCGAACTTCGAAACTTTGCACATTAGGCCTTGCGAGTTTGAACCATTCGGCAGCTTCCTCAGAATCACCAGCATCATTTGCCATAACTCCAAGATTAATCATTGCATCGGTGTCCCCAGCCTCTGCGCTTCGTCGATACCACTTTTTAGCTTCAACAAGATCACCCGATTCATAAAAAATTACACCGAGATTATGCATAGCAGTTGCATGTCCTTCAACCGAGGCACGCAGATACCATTTCTTTGCCTCGTCTAAATTACGTTCTTGCTCCCAAGTAACACCTAAGTTATACATAGCGCCTGAATGACCTGCATTAGCTGCAGCTTCATACCAGCGCTTTGACTCTATTTCATCCTCGTTCTCATCAGCGAGCTGTGCCAGTTCATACATAGAAGCCGAGTGCCTTTTTTCAGCCGCTTTCAACCAATGAGCCTCGGCATCTTCCATCTCACCCACTTGATATGCAATTACACCTAATTTACACATTGCATCAGGACTGCCTAACTCCGAAGCTTGATAGAAAAGTTCTATTGCTTCTTTGCGTTTCCCAGAATTCCATTCCTTGATACCTAAAAGATAAACAGATTCTGCATTTTTGCTCATATCATTTCCTTGCTCTTAATTCCGGGCTCTTTGTGTCATAACTAAAGTTTGTATAAAGCCTATTCGATAGCTCGGATTCTTCGTCATTTCGACATAGACCCGCCATCCGCACAGCTGATTATGAATAGTTCTGGCTATTGGTCTTCTAAGTCGCAATTCCAGGTTTGGACCATGGTAGCTCGAAGGCCGCTGGAATTGAGGCTGAGGTTTTGATTGGGGATTGAATTGGAGCTAATGCTGCTTCCGTTGTCAGCGCCAGTAGTTGAAAAAACCCTTGACTATTTCAAATCCCGAGCCAATATTGGACCATGATCTTTCGGTATTCAGTAGACGAAAGGACCCCATGATTAATGGAACAAGCCTACTTTCTACATTAAATGAACTAAAGATTGCAGTCGATAGCGGAGTCCACCATGCGTCCCCTCAAATCCGAGAGCCTCTGGCGATACTTTTTCCCCTCACCGATAATGAAGGTGAATCTCCGCTTCCTGTAGCTGAAGTAGTCTCCGATAAAGAATGGTTCTGGGATTTAATCCACAAAATCGCCCTAAATGAGAGTGTTCTTTGGTATCGAACTGCAGTAAAAGCAATTCTTGTTCATGCGGACCCTGAAGGGCTTGTCAATATTGGTGTGAAGAATGCCAACTATGTATCGAGAGCACAAAATTTCAAGGAACTCGCAGATGCAGTCAGGGCACGTGGAGCCGGTGATTACGTCAGATTTACAGAATTGGTTGACCGATTCGCTGTCCCAAGAAGTGTTGGACAGGTGTCCATAATTCAAGAGTTGATGTTAGAAGCTTATGAGTTAGCAGAGAGCGAAAAGGTTATTTCCAGCATAAAGAATCTTTTCGAACATGATCCGGTTAGATTCTTGCCTCACTTGCGACGGCTGTACTACCAGGCTGGACTTATCAAGAGTTTTGATTTCTGTAGGTTACTCCACTCTGGAATACCCGTCTTAACTGCAAATTCTCCTTCAATAAAGGCTATTGATCTCTGGCAAGAAATCTATAGTGTGGATATGGAGTATATCTCCCGTGCTCACGAACAATTTTCAATTGCATCAACTGATCCTTTATCTCAGAGAGCTTGGCTTGGATTTAGAGATTTTCTTAATGTAAAGATTCAACATCCAAGCATGACGCCGGAAATTACACTTGGAATTTCATCCACCGATTGGTTGACGAATGAATCTATTTCAAATCAAATCAGAAGTTTTGCAAACGAATCTGACAACTATTATTATGCTGGATTATGTAGATTTGCACAGATTCAAATACTCCGCGAAATGGTTAATGCGTGGGGTGGGAGCAAAACAGCATTTCTAGGAAAAGTCGTTCGTAATTCCGCTGATTATTGCCCAATGCATTTGACCTCCGGAGAGTTGGCAAGAAAATTCGTAGAAAGTTTCTTAATTACCAGCAGTCTGAGTCCAGATTCCTTTGCAATGAACAGGTTTGGAACACAGAAGTTCTTGCGACTATCCTATGAATCAAGACCTTTTAGAATTTCTAGCAAGGCTATGAACTTCCTAACGAGAAATGGGTCTTCTCCGTTATTGGAATGGCAAGAAGCAGCCCTCACATCCTGGGTAGCGCATGGACGGCAAGGGCTTGTTTCTGCTGCAACTGGAACTGGAAAATCTCGACTTGGAATTGCAGCAATATTGGAAGCTTTTGAGGATGGGCTGCCTGTGGTCTTACTAACTCATAGACTCGCAATCAAGGGTCAATGGAAAAAAGATGAACTTATGAGTATCTCCGAAGCAGATATTCACGGATATGAGTTGGCCGACAAGGATCGATACTTTAAATTGGGCGAAAATGTAGTAGAACTTAGTTCGGAAGATCATTACAACCCGAATGACCCACCCATCGCACGCCCTGGAAGAGTACTTATCGCACTTGATAAATCTCTCGCTGATCGGACGCATCTTCTCCCTTCTGTGGATCAACCGGGTTTACTTGTTGCAGATGAGGTTCATCAATTCAATGACCCGACTGGAGCTAAAATTCTCAGGGGTTCATTTAGTCGCAGACTGGGCATGTCCGCAACTATTAGCGGATTAGAAGACTATGGACTGTTGCCGCATTTCGGCGGTGTGAAAGTTGCTGATTACGGTTTGGGTAAGGCCACGCGCGATAAAGTTGTCTGTGAGTACAACCTATTAGTCATTAGAGTCCCATACATGCCAGTTCGTGGCTTCGGCGTGACATATCAAAATGTTGATTTGATCTCAAAAACCAGTTTTGAGGAAGGGTTAGTAACTGAAGACGAACTTGTCGCAGCAGAAAAGAAGGTTGCCTTATTGCTTGCATCGCTAATAAATGCCGAAACAGGAATTCCCTTTGGGGAAGATGAGAATTTTGATGAAGTTCTAGATCGTGTAATACTCGCTAAACATCCAGATTTTATGGTCCCCGCAAAGAAATACCTAAGAGAACGTAATGAATACAACCGACTTGCTCGTCAATTTAAGTCCCAATTAAGCGTACTTGAGCTTCTCAAATCAAGAATCAATGAATTTGGGAAAACGCTTGTTTTTTCCAATACTAAAGTGCAAGGAAAAGAATTTCGAGACGAATTAGAGCGCCTTGGCGTCCCTACAACTTATATTGATTCAGATACAGAACAACATGGTCGCAAAGATGCCTTCAGAGCGCTAGAAAAAAACCTAACCAAAGCGCTGGTTTCACCACAAATACTTGATGAAGGCGTGAATATTCCAAGTGCACAGATTGGCATCTTCCTTGGAACTGGAAACGGAAAATATCGCCAGATTGTCCAGCGAATGGGCCGAGTGTTAAGAAAGAAAGCCGACTCTAAAGAAGCGTTGATTATTGTGGCCGTTGGGATGTACACACGTGAGGATCCAGGTATAGACGGAGCCCGGGTATATCCTGATTCTCAATTTGGAATTATGAAAAAATTTGCAAATGCATGGAAAATCGTAGATTATCAAGATTCGTTCGGCTTAGATAAAGCTTTAGATGATTTTCTAAAGCCCTAATCCGCGGGTAAGAATTCATTTACATACATCGCAATTTGTTCAGCCAATTCTGATTTTTCATCGAAATCCAGACTTTTCACATCATTATTGTTGTTAGAAGGTAAGCCTTCGAGGTACTTTGAAATTCCGTTTACGACATATGCCTGATATGAATATTCGACGCCAAACTCTTCAGCAATCTCGCAGAATCTTGCGAAAGTGAGTTCCGAATTTTTGTATTCTTTAATTAACATTCTAAACATTTCATATGATTCTGCACTCATTACAAATTCCCCATCATCTCGGCAAACTCCATAACATCCCATTGGAAGCCATCTGCTCTTCCCCAAGGAAAGTTTTTTCCATCAGAGGTAGCTATGTCTAGGGTTCGAAGGTAATACTTTCCATTTTGTTCGGTTAGATTTGAAAGTCGCAGATCGACTGGGGCTTCCACCCGCTTGCCTTCCGCGCAACTTGGCTCGCAAAGGTTTTCCGAGAAAACTCCTGCGCCAGTTGCACCGTCTTTGCTCCAAGTGCTCCATTTGATCTTTTCAACATAGAGTCCACCATCAGCGCAGGTAAAGAAGATCAGCTCTGGCTTGTGGGTTTCAATCTCGCAGTTCCAGGTTAGAACCTTGGAGGCGGGAAGGTCGGCAGGAATAGAGACTGGGGTTTGAATTGGCACTTGTTCAGCGTCGATAGAGGGTTCTGAAGCAGGCCCTTGGGGAAAAACCACTGCAAGTGCGGCGGATAGGAACACCGCACCCGCAGTGATGGCAACTCTGGATTTACTCACCTTTGATGGTCTCTTCCAGGGTCTTAATTCGACGACGAATCTCGTCGGCTTCAGCTACTCGACCTTTGATGGTCAAGATATTTGCAATCTCTGTCTCAAGTTCGATTGTCATTTCCCAATCAGGGCTGCTAGTTCTTGAGTTCATTGCAAGTGAATCTCTCAGTAGATCTTCTGCTTCATCTAGTTCGGCAAGCAAGACCTTGGCGCATCCCAGGCGATACTTCGCCCAGCTTTCTAAACAACTGTTCTGTGCTGTGATTGCAAAGTCCAATGCTTTTTGTGCATGCACCGTTGCTTCAACACCGTTGCTAAGTTCCAAGTAACAAACTGCTAGATATTCGTCGCAGTAGTAAATCTTTTCTGGCTCTTTATCCTTCTTGAAGTGTTCACGTGACTTGACCAGGTAGGGAATTGCTTCTGGAAATCTTTCTAGCTTCATCAATGCAAACCCGACGTTGTAACTATCGATTCCCATTGTCCACTCTGATAAATCTGGATCAACTTCTTGCATTGCCTTCAGATG
>Ga0164293_10003656_pt1 | contig 13120 bp, 3 predicted proteins | sample GEODES118metaG_FD_111487 | JGI IMG/M metagenome (GOLD analysis project Ga0164293, IMG submission 111487) | Eutrophic lake water microbial communities from Lake Mendota, Wisconsin, USA - GEODES118 metaG | ecosystem: Environmental > Aquatic > Freshwater > Lake | place: USA: Lake Mendota, Wisconsin... | reverse complement strand
GAGATCGGCCGTGAGGCCGTGCATGGCGGCGGTCGACTCGCCGGCCCGCTCGCAGGTCTCGAGCGCGTTTCGCACGCCCTCGGCGGAGCGGCCCACCAGGAGCACGCGGGCTCCGGCCAGCGCCAGATGCCGCGCGAGCACGAGGCCGAATCCGGCCGTGCCGCCCGCCACGATCACCCGTCGATCACGCCACATCATGGAGTCTCGTGGGAAAAGTGTACCCGGGGTTGGGCTCCTGCCCGAACACGATCCTCACGAATGGTCGCTACCCTCCCCCGAGTGTGAATGGGAGCCAGGCGCGGAGATCGCGGTATGCACATCGACCAGCATCGCGAGCGGTTGCGGGAGCGGATCGCCCTGTTGGCGGCCTTGGTGGAGGGCGCGTATGTCGCCACGATTGCGTCGGCCTCCGAGCGGTCGGTAGCGCCCAGCGGCCGGATGGCGCTCCTCCACGACGACATCGTGAGCCTTTCGCAGGAAGTTCAAGCCGAGGCCACGCAGTTTCTCGCGCGGTTTCGGCCGGTGGCGTCGGACCTGCACTTCGCCACGGCCGCACTTGGCTGCTGCGCCGACTTGCAGGTGGCGGCTGTCGCGGCGGCCCGCGTGGATGCGGTGGGAGGCGAGACGGAGTGGGCGTTGGCCAAGTCGGCGGTGCCGTCGCTCGACCGCCTCGCGTCGTGCGTCTACGTGGTGGTGTCACTCATGGTCGATGCCGTGAACGAATGGGATCCATCGGCCGTGGATGCGGTGGGAGAGGCCCGGAATGAAGCCGTCGTCGTCCGCGAGCAGGTGCGAGCCGAGGTGGCCGAGGCGGTCGTGCGGGCGGGGTTGGACGCCGATGCGGTGATGCGGATCGACGCGATCGCCTGCCTCCTCGAGCGGATCGCCGCCGTGTCGGCAGCGTGCACCCGGCGGCTGGCAAGGATCGGGCCAGTGGACCAGATCACGGAGGCGGTGCGGGCATGAGGCACCACTGGCTTGCGGACGCGGAGCAGCTGGAGCCGCGGTGGGCCCTCGCCACCGCCCCGTTCACGGTCGCGGTGCTCCCCGACACGCAGTTCTACTCGCAGTCGTACCCCGACACATTCAAGGCGCAGACCCGGTGGATCGTTGACCACAAGGCGTCGGACTCCATCGCCTTCGTCAGCCAACTCGGCGACATCGTGCAAACGGGCAGCAGCACGACGCAGTGGACCAATGCCGATGCCGCGATGGACATCCTCGACGGAAACCTCGCCACGACTCCGGACGGTCTGATTCCCTACTCCGCGACGATCGGCAACCACGATTACCGGACGATGTACACCAAGCCGAACGGGGCGGCCCTCTACGAGCAGTATTTCTCGTCTGCTCGCTACCGTGGCCGCAGTTGGTACCTGGAGGAATCGGGGCGGCTGGGCGCGCATGCCCAGGTGTTTACGGCTGGGGGCTACCGTTTCCTCCACCTGACATTCCAGTTCGAACCGCTCGACAGCGACCTGGCGTGGGCGCAGGGCGTGATCGCCCGGAATCCAGGGATGCCGACGATCGTCTCGACGCACTCGTACCTCAATCCGACGACGAAGGCGCGGATGGCCAGGCTCAACGGCGACGTCGGCTTCCCGGGTGACCCGAGCAACACCGGCGAGCAGGTTTTCCAGAAGCTCATCAGGCCTCATCCGCAGATCATCCTCGTGATGAACGGCCACTTCTCCGGGGAATACCACCAGACATCGCTCAATGCGGCCGGCCAACCGGTTCACGAGATGGTGGCCGACTACCAGAGTCGAAGCAACGGTGGCGACGGCTGGATGAACCTGCTGCGGTTCGATGTCGACGCCGGCACGATTTCGGTGAAGACCCACAACGTGCTATCGGGAGCCTACGAGACCGACGCCGACAGCCAGTTCTCCTTTGCCGTCGATTTTCGCGGCCGCTTTGGGCCACCGGCGGTCGCGGAGGCGGGCTCGAGCGGCTTCCAGCAGGGCCGCGTGAGCGGTGGCATCACCTACGCGGGCGTGGTCGACACCCAGCTCCGGCAGGGCGACCCGGCGACGACGTTCGCGACGGCGGCATCGCTCCTCGTCGATGCCGCCGATTCGGCGCAGACCAATGCCAGCCAGGTGCTGCTGCGATTCGACTCCATCGTGGGGGCCGCCGCCGGTCAGGTTCCCAGCGGGGCCCGGATCGTGTCCGCGCGGCTCGTGCTCGACTCCACCAATCCCGGTGCGGGAGGCCGCTTTCACCGCCTCCTCGCCCCGTGGAATGCGACCGCTACCTGGAACTCGCTTGCGGGGGGCGTTCAGGCCGACGGTCGCGAGGCCGCGTCGGCATTCGTCGCGCAGGCCGGCACGGCCTTTCGGACACCGCTTGTGCCCGTCATGACGGGATTCACGCTCGACGTCACCGCTGACGTGCAGGCCTGGGCCGACGGCGGCGCCAACAACGGCTGGGCCGTTCTGCCGTGGAACGCTGGGACAGACGGCTGGGCCTTCTCGTCGTCCGAGGCGACGGCGATCGACAAGCGTCCGCGGCTCGAGATCGACTGGGTGCGGCCGACGGCGAACGTGGCGGTGTTTCAGCAGGGTGTGTCGGGGTATGCGGGAGCGGTCGACACCATGCTCGCGCAGTCGCGGCCGACTGGTGGTTTTGCGGCCGCCGCTGTTGCCTGGTCCGGCTCCGCCGTGGGCCAGCAGCAGGTGGCGCTGCTTCGCTTCGACAGCCTGTTTAGCGTGGCGTCTGGGCAGATACCTGCCGGAGCGACGATCGATTCGGCGCGGCTGGTGCTGACAACGCCGGCGAGCATCGCGGGGGCAGCCGGCGGGGGCGGGACGCTTCTCCGGCTCAAAAAGCCTTTTACCGCTGGGGCTACGTGGGCCTCGGCGCTGGGCGGCAACGGCGTACAGCCCGATGGCATCGAGGCCGAGGTGGTGGCGGACCGCGTCATCGGGAGCGTTGCCGAGGGGATCTGTTCGTTCGACGTCACGGCGTCGATTCAGGCTTGGGCCGGTGGCGCGGCGAATCAGGGCTGGGCCATCCGCGGCGGATCGACCGATGCCTGGGGGATCGCGACTTCCGAGTCGGCTGCCGTGGGAGAGCGGCCGCGGCTTGTGGTCACGTGGCGGCCTGCGGCGGTGCAGTCTGCCCCGGCCGGTGCGGCGCGTCTTCCGATCGACGCGGCGGTGCTGGCTGCCGCGTTTGCCACGCTGGATGGCGAGACGAAGCCCCGGCCCCGCAGGCTCAGCGCTTTCTAGCCAGTCGCTCATCGTTTTCTCACATCAGGCTCATCAAGGCCTCATGCTCCGCGGCGACATTTCGCGCGTCATAAGCCGCGTGTCGACCGGCGTGACTCCCGCCATTGCGAGATGCCTCGTGGACTCATTCGATTCGTCGCCGCTCCCGCTCTTCAGCCGCTCGCTGGCGTGTGCGGTGGTCATGGGGGGGCTGACAGTGATGGCCCTCGGTTGTGGTGATCACCTCGCCACCGTGCCCGTGACGGGCAGCGTCCGCGTGGACGGCAAGCCCGCGGCCGGCGTGCAGGTGGTGCTTCACCCGGTCGATGCCGATGACGAGCGGCTTGAGAAGCTGCGGCCGACGGGCCGCACGGCTGCTGACGGCACGTTTGTGATCGGCACCTACGAGATGACCGACGGCGCCCCGGTCGCCGAGTACCTGATCACCGCCGAGTGGTTCGCGGGCGGCCCCGAGACCACCACGAGCGAGACGGCCGATCCCGAGGCGAACTCGGCCGCCACTCAGACCGACCGCCTTGGCGGGCGGTTCGCGAATCCCGAAACGTCCGCTTTTAAGGCCAGCATCGGTCGGCCCTCGTCCGAGATCCCAGCACTCGAGCTTTCCACGCACTCGGCCAAGCCCTCGGGCTAGTGCGGCAGGTTGCGTCCGACGACTGCCACGCTTGGTACCCGTTTCCCCACACCCACCCGTCCCACCCCGCCCGCAGGTTGCACGATGAAGATGCTTCTCTCCTCGCTCGTCTCTCTCGTCGCTGTGGTGACGTCGGTCGCCGCGACGGGCCAGGCCCAGGTGGTGTCGACGACGACCACGACGTTTCAGCAGGGCACCGGCGGCTACTCAGGGGCAACCGACCGCCAGATCAACATGACCGCTGGCACGCCATCGCCAACGCGGGCGAGCGTCGACGGCTCGAATAACGGCGATACCACCGAGTCGCAGTACTTCATCTCGTTCGGCTCGATCTTCGGCGGGTCCGCCGGGCAGATCCCGTTGGGTGCGACGATTCTCGATACGTCGTTGCGGGTTGTGACCGGCACGTCGACGAACGACAACAGCAATAGCGGCTATTTCCTCTTTTCCGGAATGCGGACGGCCTTCTCGTCCGGTACTTCGATCACGCAGTTCGGAACTGGGACAGGGGCACTCGGTGCGAATGGCCCTACCTACGCCAACGGCAATGCCACGATCGGGTACGGCAGCCTGCGCGGCCCGGCGCTCGGCACCGCCTACACGGTGCCCCTCGGGCCGGGGCTCGTGCAGCAGTGGGCCGACGGCACGCTCGCCAACAACGGCATTGCGGTCCAGGCCCAGACGACCGACGCCTGGGTGCTCCTCGGCAACGGCAACGCCACCGTTGCGAGCCGGCCACAGCTCTCGGTGACCTACACCACGGAGCCGACCACCACCGCCTCACTGAAGCAGGGCGTGGGCGGGTATGGCGGACTGACGGCCGTGACGATGAACGGCTTCACCGGCGCCACGATCGACGCCACAGCCAGCTCCACGATTGGCATGGACGGTCCCACCAACGGCACGCCACCGGGCGATGCGGGGAGCCCTGATCTCTTGGGCTTCCTCAAGTTCGATGGCATCAATGGCGCGGCGGCCGATCAGGTTCCCGTCCGGGCGAGTGTGGCCAAGAGCTGGCTGGTGCTGACCACTGGAACGAGCAGCAACGATCAGACGCCGGGACCATATACCGCTCACCGCATGCTCACGCCCTGGTCCGCCAACAGCACCTACGCGGGCTTCGGAGCCCAGGGGCCCGTTGCCGGCACCGACTTCGTGACCACGGCTTCGGGAACGGCGAACGCGGCCTCGCAGAACGGTCAGGCATGGATCGATGTCACCTCGGCCGTCGCTGCGTGGAAGGACGGTGCCGCCAACAACGGGTTCCTGATCCGAGCCGCCACGACCGACGGCTGGGTTGTCGGCGGCGGCGGTAACGCCGACGCGACGCGGCGGCCCGACCTCCGCACCGTCTACGTCATCGACCCGCTCGTCTGGACTGCGGCCTCGTCCTCGAGCTGGGACAAGGGCTCCGCCATCGGCACGGGCGGCACGCAAAACTTCCGCCTGCAGACCGGCGGCTCCGCGACCAACTTCATCGACACCGACCGCGTCGTCTTCGACGCCAACGCTGCCGGCGAAGGTGATGTGGCCGTGACGATCGCCGAGGCTGTCGCGCCGCAGCGGACGACGATCGACACCGCCGATCGTGGCTACACATTCACCGGCCCTGGCCGGATCACCGGCGCGGGCCTGCTGACGAAGACCGGCACCGGCCGGGCCGTGGTCGCGACCGACAACGATTTCACGGGCGGCACGACCGTGTCGGCCGGCACCCTCCAGATCGGCAACGGCGGATCGGCCGGCTCGCTGGCGGGCGATATCGCCGTTGCCTCGGGCGCAACGCTCGCCTTCGACCGCACGGGCTCTGTCGTGATGGCCGGGGCGGTCTCTGGCAGCGGTTCGCTCGTCAAGGCGGGCAGCGGTCGCCTAACGCTCTCGGCTCCGATCGCGTTCGCCGGTCCGGTGTCGGTGTCAGCGGGCACGCTGGTGCTCGGCTCCGGCGGTGCCGGCGTCGGCGGCCTGACCGTTGCCAACGGCGCGATGTTTGCCGCCTCGAGCGGCGCCACGGCCACCACGTTTAGCACGCCGACGCTCGCGCTTGGCTCGGCGGGCTCGACGCTCGGGTTCGAACTCGCGGCGGCCTCCAACCCCAGTGTGCCGCTGCTCTCGGTCACGCAGGCCGACGGTCTCGCCACAAACGGCGGCAGCCACACGCTCTCGCTCGCCTCGTCGGGTGCCCTCGGCGTCGGCCGGTTTACGCTCGTTGACTACTCCGGCTCTCCGATCAGTTCCGGCTTCACGCTCGCCCCCCTGCCCCAGCGGCTCTCGGGCAGCCTCGTCTATGACACCGCCGCTACGACGATCGACCTCGACATCACCGGCGTAGACACCCTCCGCTGGAAGGGCAGCGGCTCGACGACCTGGGATACGGGCTCGGCGGTGAACGTTGGCGGCTCCTTCAACTGGGTGCTCGCCTCGTCGGGCACCACAGCCACGAACTTCTTCACCGGCGACCAGATCGGCTTCGACGACTCCGCTGCCACTGGAACAGTGGCGGTCGCGGGGGTCGTTGCCCCTGGGGCGATCGTGGCGACCAACTCGTCGCTCGACTACACGCTCGGAGGAGCAGGTTCGATCGGCGGCTCTGGTGTGTTCGCGAAGTCGGGCACGGGCCGGCTCGCCCTGCTGGTCTCGAACTCCTCGACGGGTGCCACGACAGTCTCGGCTGGCACGTTGCAACTCGGCGACGGCTCGACCGCCGTGAACGTGACCGGGGACGTGACGGTGGCCGGCGGCCTCCTTGACGCTCAGAATGCGAGGCTCGCGGGCACGCTCGGCGTGTCGGCCGGTTCGGCCGAGTTCACGACGGGAGCGGTGGCCGGACTCGTGACGGTGAGTGGGGGCACGGCCTCGTTCGGCGGCGGGACGTTCGAGTCGGGCGCGGTCGTCACCGCCGGCCGGCTCGGGATCGGCAACGGCGGCCTCACCGGCAACGTCTCTGTGGCCAGTGGGGCCACACTCGCCTTCGGCCATGCATCGGACATCACCTACACCAACATCCTCTCCGGCAGCGGTGCGGTGGTGAAGTCGGGGGCCGGCCGCCTGACGCTGACGGCCAACAACAACCCCTTCGCCGGGTCGCTGACGATCGATGGCGGCGAAGTTCGCGTCGATGACCAGGGGCTGGGCGGCGACTTGAGTGCCGCGTCGATCGTCGTCAACAACGGCGGCACGTTTCAGTTCGGCAATGCCACGCTGGGCAACCCGGATCTCCCCGCCTCGACCTTCATTATCGCCAACGCCGGTAGCCGTATCGTTTGGCAGGAGAGCGAGGACTTCGGCGGCGTGCACCTTCAGGGCGGCACGATCGACCTGCAGCAAGGAGGCATCAGCGCCACAGGTTCGTCCGTGCAGTCCTGGACGAGCGGCACCGTGACGGGTGCCACGTACGCGATCGGTGGTACCAATCCGATCGTCAAGACGACCGTGGGAGAAGTGCTCATCAACGGCTCTGCCTCGATTACGACGACCGGTGGCATCGCCATCGAAGAGGGCACGATGCGGTTTGCCTCGGCCCTCAACCTCGGCTCGGGGAGCATCGGCCTGGGGGCCGCGTCCACGTCTGGCATCTACCGCTACGACGGAGCGACTGCCTCGCGGGTGGGCTTGTTCACACTCAATGGGAGCGGTGAGATTGCGGTCACCGATCCGGCTGCAGTGTTCACGATCCCCACCGGCCTCACCGGCGCCGGCTCGCTGGTCAAGACAGGCTCCGGCACCCTGCAGCTGAGCGGCTCCGGGAACTTCACGGGTGGCACCACCATCTCGTCGGGCACTGTGCTCGCTGGTGTGGCACGGGCGCTTGGCACCGGCAACGTGGTGGTGGGTAACGGCGGCGTGCTCGCCGTGGCCACGCCGCTCGATCTGGGCACGGGCTTCAGCGTCACGACCCAGCCCGGTGGCCTGGTGTCGGTCGCGTCTGGCGGCAGCCTGCCGCTGGCCGCCGGCAGCAGCCTCGCCGGCTTTCGGTCGGCGTCGGCCAACACCACAGCCTCGATTCTCTCGGGTTCGGTCGGACCGTCCGGTGGCACCGTGTCGGCCACGTGGCTGCCGACGGCGACCGGTCTTTTCTCCGATGTTCTCGAACTCTCGACGGCCACGGCCTCGTCGCCCTTTGTGCTCTCAATGACCTACTCTCCCGGCCTCGACGCCGGCACGGCCTCAGGATTGTTCCTGGGTTGGAACGCCACGTCGGGCAGCACGGCCACGTGGGTGAATGCGACGACCGGCAACTCGGTCACCACGGCCACGCCCACGCAGCAGGGCTACCTCGGCAGTTTCACCGCCTTCCAGGCCCAGTATGGCGACGACCTCTCCGCGTACGTCGGTGCCTACGGTCGCGACCCGGCGACCAACAGCACCTGGTCGGTGGTCAATCACAACAGCCAGTTTTCGATCGTGCCCGAGCCGGGCACGCCCACACTGCTTGCCATCGCCGCCGTGGCAGCCTGGGCGGGGTGTCGACTCCGCCGGGCCGCCGCGGCGGCCGCGTTGGCCGCCGTGCTCGTCGGGGGGGCTGCCCACGCCCAATCCACCGTCACGTTCCAGCAGGGCGCGGCCCTCACGGGCGCGAGCCCAATCTACTCCGGGATCACCGAGGCCGCGATCGGCAACACATCGGCGACGAGCACGGTGACGACCGTCGGGATCGACGGCGTGAGCAGCGGCGACGGCACCGAGCGGCAGTTCTTCCTCAAGTTTGACTCGATCTTCGGCACTGGTGCGGGCCTGATTCCGACCGGGGCAACGATTCTCGACGCCCAACTCACTCTCCGCACCACGGGCAACAGCAACTCGCAGTCGAACGGATACTTCATGATCGGAGGGATGAAGGTGCCGTTCTCCACGGCCACCAGCCTCAACGACCTCGGCACGGGCAACGGCGCTCTCACGACCAATGGGCCGACCTATGCAAACGGTCTGGCGACGCTTCCGGTGGCGGGATATCGCGTTCCTGCGCAGAACACGTCCTACTCGGCCTTCGTCGCACCCTTCGTGCAGCAGTGGTCGGATGGCACGCTCGCGAACAACGGCATGGTGGTGCAGGCCAATACGACCGACGCCTGGCAGGTCTTCGGCTCCGCCGATGCAACGGTCGCCTATCGGCCGAAACTCGCGGTGACCTACACGACGACGCCGACGATCACCACGTCGCTGAAGCCGGGTGTTGCCGGCTACACCGGGTTCTCCGGTGTCACGCTCCACGGGCTCACCAACGCCACGCTTGATGTCACCGAAGGCACCGCGATCACGCTCGACGGGCCAACGGCTGGTACGCCTCCCGGTGACGCCGGCAGCCCCGACCTCCTCGGACTGGTGAAGTTCGACCGCATCTTCGGCTCCGGTGGGGCTCAGGTGCCGACGCGGGCCAACGTGCTCAAGGCCTGGTTCGTGCCGACGACGGGCAACGCCTCCAACGACGAGTCGAGCGGCCCCTACTTCGCCTACCGGATGCTCACTGCCTGGGGGAACACGACCACCTACTCCATGTATGGCGCGGGCGGCCCGGTCAGTGGCACCGACTACGTGGCTGTCACGTCGGGCAGCGCGTTGGCCCTCGGGAAGAACGCCCAGGGCTGGTTCGACATCACGTCGACTGTCAACGACTGGAAGGCGGGCGCTGCCAACAACGGCATCCTCGTGCGGGCCTCCACCACCGACGGCTGGTCGTTCGGCGGTCCCGCCGCCAGCGATGCCAACCGGCGGCCCGACCTCCGCGTCACCTACACGCTCGATTCGCTCGTGTGGAAGGGCAACACGTCGTCCACCTGGGACAAGGGCTCGGCGGTCGACATCGGAGGCACGCAGAACTGGGTGCTCCAGACGGGAGGGTCGGCCACGAACTTCATCGACAGCGACCGCGTGGTGTTCAACGACTCCGCGGCCGGCACTGGAGCGATCGCCGTGACGATCGCCGAGGCCGTCTCGCCGCAGCAGGTCACGCTCGACGTCGGCAGTCGCGGCCAGTCGTTCACTGGCCTCGGTCGGATCACCGGGAGCGGGAGCCTGGTGAAGACCGGAAGCGGCACCGCCGTGATGGCGACCGACAACGACGCGACCGGTGGCACCACCGTTTCAGCCGGCACGCTGCGGATCGGTGCCGGCGGCACGTCGGGCGGCCTTGCCGGCTCGACGACGATCGCCTCCGGCGCCTCGCTCGAGTTCAACCGCGCCGGGCGGTTGACTGTCGCCGGAGCCCTGTCGGGCTCCGGATCGCTGGTGAATGCAGGCCCGGGCCGGGTTGACATCCTTGGTTCCCATACGTTTGCCGGTCCGATCACCGTCTCATCGGGCACGCTGGGCCTGAGTCCCTTCGCGGCCGCGGCGGGTGTGACGGTAGGCAACGGAGCATCGTTTGCGATCGTCAACTCGGGCTCCGAGACCACCTTCTCGACACCAACCCTCACGCTCGGCACGCTGGCCTCGGATCTCCGCTTCGATCTCGCGTCGAACACCAATCCCGTGGTGCCGCTACTCAGCGTGACGAATGCCGATGGCCTCGCGCTCTCGGGCGGCGCCCACACGATCTCGGTGCAGACCATGGGTGCCCTGCAGGCGGGCCGGTTCACGCTCGTCGATTACGCCGGTGCACCCATCTCTTCGGGCTTCACGCTCGCCGCCCTGCCCGCGCGACTCGCGGGTGCACTTATCTACGACACCACCAACACCACTGTCGATCTCGACATCACAGGGCTCGATTCGGTCCGTTGGGTGGGCAACGTTTCATCGACATGGGATGCCGGCACGGCGGTGGACGTCGGCGGCACCCGCAACTGGGAACTTGCGTCGAGTTTGGTGGCGACGAACTTCGTGGCCGGTGATCAGGTGATCTTCGACGATTCGGCGGTGGGAGGGAGCGTGTCGCTCGCCGGCGACGTGGCCCCCGGCTCGATCCTGGTCGATAACGCGGCGGTGGGATTCACCTTCGCTGGCTCCGGTGCGATCGTCGGTGGCGGCAGCCTGGTGAAGCAAGGAGATGGTCGACTCACGCTGCTCGTCTCGAACTCCTCGACAGGCGGCATGGCTGTGTCGGGCGGCGCGGTGGAGGCGGGCGACGGGTCCACGGCCGTGACGATCGCGGGCCCACTCACAGTGAGCGGCTCGGGCGGCTTCACGCTCCGGAATGGCTCGATCGGCGGTGGGCTCACGTTGACGGGCGGTTCCGCGACGATCGCAGCCGGCAGCCTCGCGTCGGCTGCCACGATCGACGCTGGCACGCTCTCGATCGGTGCCGGCGGGGCTGCTCCCGCCATCGCGGCCGGTTTGGTGGTCAACCAAGCCGGCACGGTCCGGTTCGACCAGACCGACGTGCTTGTGTTCGGGGAGTCGCTTTCGGGTTCGGGAGCGATCGTGCAGTCGGGCAGCGGCCGGACGACCTTCACCGCGGCCAACACCGGCTTCACCGGCTCAATCACGATCAACGCGGGCGAAGTGCGGGTCGAGGATCCGGGCTCCGGCGGCGACCTCAACGCCACGTCGATCGTGGTTAACAACGGCGGCACGTTCCAGTTCGGCAACAACCAGATCGGCAACCCCGACCTACCCACCACGACCTTCATCACCGCCAATACTGGCGGCCGCGTGATCTGGCAGGAGGGCGAGGACCTCGGTGGCGTGCACCTCCTTGGCGGCGAGATCGATCTCCAGCAGGGAGGCATCACTTCGAGCGGCACCGGGACACTGCAGACCTGGACGCACGGCCGGCTCACCGGCAGCGGCACGCAGGCCTTTGTGGTCGGCGGAGCGGCAGCGATCCTCAAGACGACCGCTGGCGTGGTGACCGTGGACGGCTTGGCATCAATCACCTCGACCGGCGGCATTGCCGTCGAAGACGGCACGCTCCGGCTTGCCACCGCCGCCAACCTCGGCACCGCGCCCCTCACGCTCGGCGGGGCATCGACCGCCGGAACGGTCGTCTACGACGGCGCGTCGGCCACGCGGGCCGGGGCGGTCACTCTCGCGGCCGGCGGCGGCACGGTTGAGGTCACGGACGCAGGCGCGGTGCTCTCGCTCTCCGGCGGCGTGACGGGCAGCGGCCCGCTCGCCAAGGCGGGCCCTGGCACCCTGCTCTTTACGGGTGTCAATGGCATGCAGGGCTCGTTCACGGTGTCTTCGGGAACGCTTGGCTCGATTCCCTTCAACGCGGTCGCCGGCGGTGCAGTCTCCGCGGGAGCCGCCTTCTCGGTGGTCAACCAGGCGACCACGACCACACTGACGCTGCCAACGCTCTCGCTGGGCGCAGGCTCGAAACTCGGATTCACGCTTGCCGACGCCGGCATCCCCACCGTGCCGCTCATGAGCGTGACCACGACCGACGGACTGACGCTCTCCGGGTCGGTTTTTGTCTCGTTGGCATCGGCCCAGTCGCTCGGTGTCGGTAGGTTCACGCTGCTCGAATACGACGGCGCTCCCCTCCCGTCGTCGTTCACGCTCGGGTCGCTGCCGCCGCGCATGCAGGCGACGCTCGTAAACGACACCGCCAACACGCGGCTCGACCTCGACGTGCTCGGCACCGGTCAGCTCAAGTGGCGTGGGAACGCGTCGTCGGCGTGGAACACCGGTTCAGCCGTGGACGTGGGTGGGACGCTCAACTGGGTCGATTCGGCGACGTCTGCCGCGACGAACTTCATCGTCGGCGATCGGGTGGTGTTCGACGACACCGCATCGAGCACGACGGTGGCTATCGACGAGGTCGTGAGTCCGGCGGAGATCACATTCGCAAACTCGGGTGTTGATTTCTCACTCTCCGGCATCGGTTCGATCGCCGCCGGCACGATCACCAAGACCGGCACCGGCCGTGTCACAGTCGCCGTGGCCAAGACTGGCACGCAATCCACCACGATCTCGGTGGGCATCCTCCGGGTCGGTGACGCCCTGAACTCCGGCAGTTTCGCCGGGCCGGTGACTGTGGCCGCCGGCGCGGGCTTCGACGTCGCAAACGGCGTGGCGACAGGCCGGGTGACAACCTCAGGCGGCCTGGTGACCGTGACCGGCAGCCTCGCCGCGGGGGCGGTCGTCGATGCGGGCGAGCTTCGGATCGGTGCGGGCGGCACCTCGGGCGGCCTCGCGGGCAACGTCTCAGTCGGCGCGGCCGCCACGATGACTGTGAATCGCAGCGACGCTCTCACCTACTCCGGCACGCTCTCGGGCGCCGGCACGCTCGTCAAGACGGGTTCGGGTCAGTTCACGCTCCTCGCCGCTAGCACCGGGTTCACCGGCGCGGTGAACGTCAACGGTGGTGAACTGCTCCTCG
>Ga0164293_10003653_pt1 | contig 13121 bp, 15 predicted proteins | sample GEODES118metaG_FD_111487 | JGI IMG/M metagenome (GOLD analysis project Ga0164293, IMG submission 111487) | Eutrophic lake water microbial communities from Lake Mendota, Wisconsin, USA - GEODES118 metaG | ecosystem: Environmental > Aquatic > Freshwater > Lake | place: USA: Lake Mendota... | reverse complement strand
GGCCAAAGAGCTTTTTCGGCCGGTCGTTGGCCTTAATGGCGCTGGCCGCCGACTTGGCAAGACGGCCGATTCACTGAAACACGGCCGATACGCTCTAGCAGGGCGTGGCTCTGAATGCGTCGCGGCGCAGGAATTGCGAGGTGGCGAGCTGAATCTGCCTGCAGACACAGTTTCGCTGCTCGGAAATCCCGGGCTATGCGTTCGTGGTTATTACGCTCCGACGGCTTTAGGCTAGGCTCCGTCGGCTTTTGGCCGCGGAACTTTCCCCCGCTTCCCCTTTCGTCCGCGTCCCTTGTAGGAGCCACCTTGTTCGCGGACGGCGGAGATGGGCTCGCCAATCGCATCTCGCATTTGGGTTATCCGGTCCCGCAAACCAGCCGCCCGCTCGAACTCCAGCGGCTCGGCCGCTTGCAGCATCTCCTGCTCCAATTCGTTGATGTACTCTTCGGTGATGTAAACCGTTTCATCAGTTCGCCCGACCATTTCATTTGCCTGGCGATGGGCGGACAATTCGGACTCGATCCCCTGCGAGATGCTTTTCTTCACGGTTTGCGGCGTGATTCCATGCAACTGATTGTATTCCTGCTGCAATTTGCGACGGCGAGCCGTTTCGGCAATTGCGTTTCGCATCGCCTCCGTGATTTTATCGGCATACAAAATCACCTTGGCATTGACGTTTCGAGCTGAACGCCCAATCGTCTGGATGAGGGACGTTTCGCTCCGCAGGAACCCCTCCTTGTCGGCATCCAAAATCGCCACCAGCGAAACTTCCGGCAAATCGAGGCCCTCGCGCAGCAGGTTCACGCCTACCAAAGCTTCGAATTTGCCCGCTCGCAGGTCTTTGAGCAACTCAACGCGCTCAAATGCGTCCAGTTCGCTGTGCAACCACTTGCAGGCAACTCCATTCTCGCAGAGGTAAGCTGACAAGTCCTCAGCCAAGCGCTTGGTCAGAGCCGTGACCAGCACCCGTTCACCGACGGAGCGACGTTCCTTGATTTGCTCGAGCAGATGAGCCACCTGCCCGCTGGCCGTCACCACTTCAATTTCCGGGTCGAGCAGGCCAGTCGGCCGAATTACCTGTTCCACAACCTCGCCGCCGGTTTTCTCCAATTCATAATCGTTCGGCGTCGCCGAAACATGAACAACTTGGCAGATCTTTTGTTCCCACTCCTCGAATTTCAGCGGTCGATTGTCTAAGGCACAGGGCAGCCGAAAACCGTGTTCCACAAGAGTCATTTTGCGGCTGCGGTCGCCGCTGTACATCGCTCGCACCTGAGGAATCGTGACATGCGACTCGTCGATGAACAGCAGGTAGTCTTTCGGAAAAAAGTTGTACAAAGTATCCGGTGTCTCACCCGGAGTTTTCCCGGCCAAGGGACGGCTGTAGTTCTCAATTCCCGGACAATGACCCACCTGCTCCATCATCTCGATGTCAAAGCGCGTGCGGGCACTCAGTCGCTGGGCTTCCAGCAATTTGCCTTCCTTGCGGAAATGCTCCAAGCGTTCGGCGAGTTCCTGCTTGATGATTTCAATTGCCGACTTGATTCTTGATTCGGGGGTGACAAAGTGTTTGGCTGGATAGACGAACAATTGGTCGTGAGTGCTCAAGACCTCGCCGCTCACCGGGTGAATGATCGACAGTTGCTCGATTTCATCGCCCCAAAACTCGACGCGAAAGGCGTACTCCTCGTAGCTCGGCCAAATTTCCACGGAGTCGCCACGAACGCGGAACTTGGAACGCTCGAAGGCAATGTCATTCCGCTGGTAAAGAACATCCACCAGTTGGGATAGCATCTGATCGCGATCCCGCTGCTCGCCGCGCTTCAGGGAAACCACCATTCGGCGATAGTCGTCCGGTGAGCCCAACCCGTAGATGCTGCTGACGCTGGCGACGATAATCACATCCGAGCGACTGACCAGTGAACTTGTCGTGGCCAGCCGGAGGCGATCAATCTCTTCGTTGATCGATGCATCTTTTTCGATGTAGATATCCCGCTGGGGAATGTAGGCTTCCGGCTGATAGTAGTCGTAATAGCTGACGAAATAGTGGACTGCATTGTGTGGGAAAAATTCTTTGAACTCGCTGTAGAGCTGAGCTGCCAGCGTCTTGTTGTGTGAGATGACCAGAGCGGGCCGCTGCATCTCCTGGATCACGTTCGCCATGGTGAACGTTTTTCCGGAACCGGTGACCCCCATCAAGACCTGGTGCTTCTTCCCTTCGCGCAGTCCTCTGACCAGGGACGTGATCGCGGCCGGTTGATCGCCAGCTGGTGGAAATGGGGACCGCAATTGAAACATCACGCAATGTCCTGAAAGAAAGTGATACCGGGGAGCCTCATTCAATCCCTGAACAGTCAAATGCCCGGTTCCGGTGCCGTAAGAAACCTCGCCCTACCCTCCCCGCAACTCATTTGTATCGGGCAACAGGGGCACTAGTCCAGCCACTCGCTGGAATTCAGCTGCGAGCCTGCTATCGCCCGTACTTGGATGCAGGCGTCTACCGAGCCGCCGAGCAGCCGAAATGGGGCGAGTTATTTGGGGGCGAGTTCTCCGTTTGTCTCATCCAGTCGACGGAGAAACGGAAGGATTCCTTTCAGCTTGGCTTCACCAATTCCGTTCACATTCAGTAACTGCTCGGCAGCTGAAAACGAACCATTTTCCTTCCGGTAGAGAACAATCGCCGCAGCCAGCTTGGGACCAACCCCGGGCAAGTTTGCTAATTCGGCAGCTGGGGCGGTATTCAGGTCAACCTCAAATCGCAACTCGGACCGCCGGGCCCGGTCGATATCGATAAATCGAGTACGTAGCATCGTTACCTGCCAAGCACTCCAACCAATCATTGCCAGCGCGGTGACCAAGAGCAATCCGGCCAAGGTCCCCTGATCGTAGCGACTCAGGAACCATGGATCGGGGCCAACTGGCGATGACCCGAACGCGCTGGCCGACCTGAACCCACTGGCCGGCATGAGCCTCTCTTGCTCCGACTGCGGTTCCTCCGGAAATTCTCCATCAAACTCGACGGATGAATCGGCAGATCGAGGGAAGGGGGCTGCATCCTGCCCTTTCTGCGGAAAGGCAAACGAAGGAATGGCCGTCACGGAATCGGGAGCCGGAGGCGAATCGTCGGGAAGAAGGGGTCGGGCGTCCTCTGGGTCGGCTGGCACTGGTCTGACCGCTCAAGCAATGATGCACAAGGAGACAGACCCTGATTATACCCTCTTTGCGAGGAGCTTGGGGCGAGCCTTGGCAAATCTGCTCTTTGGCCCATCGCAAAACGTCGTTTGTTTTTCCTTGAACCTAGCCAGCGTTGGGTGCCAGCCATTGCCGCAGCACCAAACGAGGAAAGACCCAGGCATCCTTGGCATAGCGTTTCACGAGCCGTTTGGGTTCACTCAGCATCCGATGCAGCCATTCCAACCCGGTCCGCTGCATCCAGCGCGGGGCTCGTCGCCGTTCATTCGCCAGGAAGTCGATCGTGGCTCCAACGCACAAAGCCACTTTGGCCGCGATTTGTTCGCGATGAGTATGGACCCAGCACTCCTGTTTCGGCGCCCCCAACCCGACCACGAGGACATCCGGTTGGCAGTCAGCTATCCGCCACAAAATCTGTTCGATCTCTTCCGGCTTTTTTTCGAATCCGATTGGCGGACTGTAACAGCCCACGACTCGAACTCCCGGCCAGAGCTTTTGAATGTTGCTTGCTGCCCGCTCGGCAACTCCCGGTGCCGCCCCGAGGAGATAGGCCGTGATTGGCCCTTGTTGTTTGGTTGATTCGAACAGCATCGGGACCAAGTCCGACCCCGGCACGCGTTCCGGCAGCCTTTGCTTCAGAAGCCGCGAGGCCCAGACCAAGGGGTGTCCATCAGCCAAAACCAAATCCGCCTCGCGGTAGGCTCCTTGCAGTCCAGCATGCTCTTGCAGCAACACTGCATGATCGACGTTAGGGGTAACTACAAAACGACAACGCTCCGAACCCTCATTAATCCAAGTCCGCAATTGCTCGACCGCCTGCTTCATCGAAAGCGGGTCAATTTCGAAACCGAACAGCCGGCGTCGCGGAACGGGACGAGGGGTGGGCAAAGGGCGATCGCAAATCGACATGGCAGAGCGCTTTTCCGGAGGGCAGAAGGAGGGCGACGGAGAACGTGCCTGACAAGCCGAGGCTTTGGCGGCGACGCAGAATGTGCATTCAAAGCTTAGCTCACAAGCGAACAAGCCGTTGCCGGGATCGGCGCTGAAGTTGCCGAGCGCGCTGCTGGTCATTGGCAAAGGATTTTGCCGGTTGTAACGATTCTCTCTAAATCTGTCTCTCGCAAAGCACTTGGTTGCTGTCGGGCGGTTTGCTTCCTCCCCGGTGGATCCCACACTTTCCTGAAACAGTGCGGGCGTCTTGCGAGTGTCGGCCAAACTGCTCGCTTTTCAGCCAGCTCTTCGCTGGCGTTGTCCGGCTCTTTTGGTCTTTTCGTCTCTGCTCTTCTGCTCGCGTCCCTCGCTCGTCACTATCGCATATGAACTCTGCCGTACCAGACTTCCTGATCAGCGCCTATAACTGGACTGTTGGTCCGCTTCGGTCGGTAAATATCCGAGCACTCAAAGCGCGGGGCGAATTGCCCGTTGCCATACTCTTCTACCATCGCGTGGCTGATACGTTTCTCAATGGCTGGACAATCAGTCGCGAGGGATTCACTCAGCATGTCAATTGGTTGCAAGCGAATTTCGACCTGGTGAGCCTGGAGGAGGCCCAGCGCCGAGTCGCCAGCGGATTCAATGATCGGCCCACCGTGGCGATTACGTTTGACGATGGTTATGCCGAGAACAGTGAGTTTGCTCTCCCACTGCTGCTGGAGCGCCGTATTCCTTTCACTTACTTCGTCACGATTCGGAACGTCGTTGAACAACGTCCGTTCGTTCATGACTGCAACTTGGGGCAACCCCTGCCCGTCGATTCGCTCGAAACAATCCAGGCTCTGGCGGCAATCGGAGTAGACATTGGTTGCCATACCTTGACCCACCCGGACTGCGGTAGCCTGAATGATACGCTCTTGCATCATGAAATTGTCGATGCAGGCAAAGAGCTGGAAGATCACCTCGGGCGCAGTGTTCCCCACTTCGCATTTCCTTTCGGCCAGTATCAGAATATGACTCGCCGGGGCTTTGAGCTTTGCCGCCAAACCGGTTATCGCGCCGTCTGCTCCGCCTATGGGGGAATGAATGCAATCGGCCAAGACAGCTTTCATTTACAGCGAATTCATGGCGATCCAAGTCTCGCCCGAATCAAGAACTGGCTGTCGTACAGCCAGCGACAGATGTCCGTTCCACGCTTTCGTTATCAAGACTGATGAATAAACCGGTTCTGAAAACCGCGGCGCGGACGTCGCGCCCCCTGAACGCGATGTTCGTGCTCACCAGCCTCCCAGTGGGTGGCGCCGAGACATTGCTGCATAATCTGACTCGGACATTTAACCCCGAACGGATTCGTCCCCTCGTTTGCTGCCTTAAAGAGGCAGGAGAACTGGGTGAACAGATGGCTCAGGAAGTGCCCTTGCACAGCCGCCAGCTACGTGGCAAGTACGATCTGTTTGTGCTCCAGCGGCTTGCTCGGCTGTTTCGCCAAGAGCAGGTTGACGCGGTGGTTACCGTTGGAGCCGGAGACAAAATGTTCTGGGGGCGGATGGCCGCAAGGATTGCCCGCGTGCCCGTAGTCCTTTCGGCGCTTCATTCCACGGGTTGGCCAGATGGAGTCGGTCGACTCAATCGCTGGCTTACTCCCATCACCGATGGCTTTATTGCCGTTGCCCGACCTCACGGACAGTTCCTCGTCGATTTTGAGAAGTTTCCGCAAGACAAGGTATTTGTGATTCCCAACGGGATCGACACTTGTCGGTTCGTTCGCAATCCGGCGACTCGCATTGAGTGGCGTCGCAACTGGGACCTGGACGAAGCGGCGCCCGTGGTGGGAATCGTCGCGGCCCTCCGACCAGAAAAGAACCATTCGCGCTTCCTGCGAATCGCCCGCCGCGTCGTGGACCAGCTTCCCGCTGCCCGCTTCGTGATCGCTGGAGATGGTCCGGAGCGTAACCGGATTGAACAGGAAATCGCACAGCTCGGCTTGGCAGAGTCTGTCCGCATGTTGGGTACGATTCGTGATATTCCCGCCGTGCTGTCGATGCTCGACCTGTTTGCCTTGACCTCGGATAACGAAGCCAGTCCGGTCTCAATTCTCGAGGCGATGTCCTGCCATCTCCCGGTTGTCGCTCCCCGGGTCGGATCGATTCCTGAGCTCGTGCGCCCCGAGATCAACGGGTTACTGGTCGAAGCTGCGGACGAAGATGCTGCGGCCGAAGCATGGCTTCGGGTTTTGCGCAGCCCGGAAAAAGCCCAAGCTTGGGGCAAAGCCGGAAGGGGGCACGTCCAAGCTAACGGCTCATTGCAGTCCATGACCGAAGGGTACGAGATTCTGATCAGCTCGCTCTATCATGCCAAGCAATGGCGCGGCGGCGGGAAGACCTAACCGAACTTTCGCAATTTGGCTACTGCCTAATGTGTCAGGTTGCCTTCCTCTGAAATGCATCCAGATCCGATTTGCAGGGGGATGCAGCCAGCCCCAGCACTACTTGCCCACGCGCCTGCCATTCACTTCGCCTTCTCCCCCAGCGGCCGCCGACCATTGACTTGGAGGTAATGGGCGCCGTCTTCCAGGCGAACAGCTTGAACGATTCCAAAACAGATGGTTAGCGCTTGGGGTAACGTTTCGAAAAGCAGAGCTGCCTCTCCGGCGTAGTTGCATTCATGCCGGTCGCGAGGTAATCCATCCAAATTTGAGTACGTCTCGTCTTCCAGAAACGGAATGAAGACCGCGAGTCGAATCGGGTCCTGATAGCTCTTCCAACCTCCGGCTTGATTGACGCGATCCGGGGAAATAAGCCCTGCCGTTGCCATTTGCTCAACAAACGGCTCGGTTTTGAGCTCCCATTGCGACTCGTATCGCCCGCCTTCAATCCGCGTCAGCAACCGAGTCTCAACAATGGTTGCCAGCTTCTGCTCGATCGCCTGTTGCGGCGTAAGCCCGTTCAATTCAGCCGACAATCTCTCGGGATAGGCTAATAGGTAGGCTTGATATGACTGCTGCTGCCGTCCACCTGTCTTGGTGTAATCCAGAGACAAAGAGAGCCCGTCGGTCTGCCTCACCAGTCGAACGCTGCTCAAATAGGACTCTGCAATCGGTGCGCAGTGTTGAGCGCTCAAGCTTTGAGCCCAGATTGAAATCCCAAGGATCGCGAGCGGCCAGGAAAACGTGGACATTTGACCTCGTTGTTGGATGGGGAATACTTGGAGAACAACTTAAAGAGTGGTCGCGCAGTGGCAGGTGAAAATTTCCAAATGACGGGCGTAAACTCCCGCTCGGCTTCGCTCGCAGCCTCTATCGCAATTGACTTGGGAGTCACGTCGCTGCCCCAGCAAGTCAAGTTGACTCCGCCAGCCAGATTCGGACAGGAACGCGAACCAAAGCCTGACAGCCAAGACTTATTTCAAGCGGACCAGTTTTCCTTTCCGTTTGGCAACATTCTTATAGTCCCATTGAATCGCTTTTGATTTCTTAAGCCAGCGTTTCATTTCCGTCAGCTTGATCTGGTCAGGGTGGGTGAAGATTGCAGAGGCGTCTTTGAACTTTCCCGTCCCGGGCTGTAATTTCTCTTCGTCAAAGCTCGCGCCACTCCAGAACATGAGTCGAATCCCTGCCTTCTGCTTGCTGTAGCCAACGGTAGGATTGCCATCTAAAAACCAGACAGGATGCCGATGCCAGATTTTGCATTCCGCTTCGGGTAAAAGTCTGTCAATGGTCATCGCAAGCGTTTCACAAATCAACCGTTCTTCGAGCGCTTCTTGCACTTGGTTATAGGCGTCGATGTCTGGGTTCATTATCTTGAGCGCCAGGGAAAATGAGTGCCGGGGCCACCGCCAACTGAATTTGATTTAGGGAACTATCTGGTCCGAGTTGCCGATTGAACCAGTGATTAATCGGCGTTCGGTCCTGAGTCTGATTCGGCCAGCCAACGGTAAAAGCGATCGGTAAGTCCGTTTGCGAGTCGAATTTCCGCGATAAATCGCAAGCGGCTTTGGTCGAGGATTTTAACCGATGCCACGTTTCGAACATCGGCGTAAGCAACGATCTCGGGTAGTCTTCGCTGGAGAATTGCGAATTGGACCACGCCGTTGCAGACCTCCTTGCCATAGCCAAGGCCAAAATGTTTTACGCAAGAGGCGATAACCAATTTCCGCTCGCTGATCGTTCGGGGTAATGGCACAGGTCCCAACAAATTGGCCATCGACCTTCCGGGTGATTGCCCAAACCCAAAAGTCATTCTCCGGCTTCGCATAGCACTCAATGCACATCTTCAGTTGCCGGCGATTCTCGACCTCGTCCAGGCTGCTGCCGGTAGTGTACCGCATGACCTCGGCGTCGGATTGCATTTCATGAAACGCGTCGAAGTCCGATTCCAGCAGATGGCGAATCCGTAATCTGTTTGTTTCAAAGACAGTTGCAGGAAGCATTGCTCAGCTCAAAGCGATGTGAGGGCGTCCGTTTTTCGACTCCAGTTAACTGGTCCCCTTCGACGATCGGAAATTCGGGGGGCGTTCATTTCCTCCACGGCTTCAATGACCTCTCGGCTGCTTGGGCTGTTTGTGGATAACGCCGCCGCACACGATTCGCCATCCCATATCGCACCGTCGGCGGCCTCGGTGCAATGAATTGTCATGCACCCGTCGCGCGTTGCTTTAGTCCCTTTCGAATCGCTCGGGTTACCTTTGCTTCAAGCCCTTCGTACGGGGGCTTTAAGTTCAGCAGGACTTTGACTATTTCGATTGACTGAGTATCTCCGACGGCGCGAAGAACAAAGGTAACCGGGTAACGTTGCGGAGCAGATAACTCTAACGTCAGACACATGTTTAAAACAGATCGGACATCGTTTTCCAGTTCCGAATCAACTGTTGGCGAGCCCCTCAATGACAGGACCAGGTTGAACTGTTCGGCGATTTCTACGGCTTGCGCTAGGTTGCCGATTGTTGTTGGGATTAGCGCATGAGAGATCCTCGCCAGGGCAGCCACACTTTGAGAGGTCTTGAGACTCCCCAGGACCGCGGCGCAGAACGAAATATTGGTCGTATCCGGGAATGCGTTCGTTGCCAGCGCTACTATTCCCGGATAGCCACTCGCGAGATACTCGCATATTACGTCCGCCCATCCCGCCAACGAGGAAGCTCAGTTCAACGTTGACGAGCGAGTCTTCGAGTGCTGCACGGGCGACGACGACGCCTTAGCCCGGCCCGCGGTTCGTTGCGAGCAAGTCTTGATAGAGCCTGTCGACGGGGGGCGAATGCAATAGCTGGATAACGGCCAGCGTCACCAGGGCTCCGCCGAGGACGTTTCCATCAGTATCCGACCGGATCGGCGACTCCGGTGTACGCCTCTGTTAGACCGCCTGCAATTAATACCGAAGAAGCCAGTAAGCTAATAGTAGAAATGCTGCTAATGCAACCATGACCGCGAACGTGAGTTTCCAGAACTGACTCGCAAACTTGCCCTCCAGGGCAGGGGTGGGTTTTCCATTCTGCCATCGCACGCCAGCACTGCATGAACTACACATTGCGCTACCCTCGGCGATAGCAGCGCCGCACACCGGACAGCGATGTTCCATAGCCCGAACCTCAATTCCAAAGAGATGTGAAATAAATTTTTTAACCAAATCACCGCACCATGTTTCGGTACTGACTCGCATCAATCTCGTGGCAGGGCGAGGCATAGGAACGTCGCCTAACGACGGCGGAAGCCGGTCAGCTGCCAAAAGCCTTTATTCTAAAAATCCGTATCATCAGCGGGTCCGGTGTACCGCGTTGTTATGTGTAATCCGTGTTCCTGGGGTGAATTACCAAAATACAGGATCGTTGAGTGCGGTCACGCAAGTGCAAACGCCCGAAAGTGTATCAATCGACTTTCCACAGAGAGATAGACCAAGCCAGCCCTCTGGTTGTGAAAGCCGGAAAGGGGCTTTGATAGCTGTGGTAGATATCTGTTGAAAACCGACTTTCCGATAAAATCTGGGGTCTCCGTACGTAAGCACGAAATTCACCCCTCGTTCCTTCAGGTCATTCAATCCGTGGAAGATCAAATCCTGCCCAATACCTTCACGCTGTCGATCACTACGCACGGCAACGGGAGCAAGGATGAAAGTATCGCCATTGTTTTTGAATTCGAGCCGCGTGAAAAAAATTGACGCAATCACGCAATCATCTTCGACGGCTACGTAGTTGATTAAGTCGCGATCGTCCGTAGTCTCAAAAAGGTTTGATGCGAGTCTGCCTATCAATGAACCTTCGGCTTCGCCTTCGGAGGTAGTGAACACGGACGTAAAGAGATGCACAATGGTATTCCCCTCTTCCGCGTTGTATCGTCTGAGAATCATCGCTTCCCCTCTTATGCTTAATTCTCACAGCCACCGGGCCGCAGCGAATGAGTTGGACTTCTAAATCTGCACGGCCCCGCGGCTTCGGTGCAATGTGGTGTTTGTCCGGTTGGAGCACCCTGAAGAATCATTTCGACGATACGCGTCCGAAGGATGATTCATCGTACCACACATCCTCGGATCCATTCGAATCGATCTGTAACCGCCTTCCTGAAGGGGTGGCACAAATGCGGTACAGCGATCCGGCAGTACCTGCCAAGGTGAGTGCCCCAGAGCGGCTGATGCAAAGTGGGATTGTCGGTTGGACTATCACCGCCGTAGATGAACCATCCAGAGGAAACACTGACCGCCGGAATCCACCGTCGGTTGATTGGTTTCAGGTCGAGGGTATGCCGAGCGATCCAGAGTCGAGCTTGCCAAGGCATGGCCTGAGGGCCCACTTGGTATCATCCGCAAATGGCTAAGTGGGTTGGCCACGGGGCACCAAGCCCGTCGCTGCGGCTCGGCTTGAATAAGGGGGGGCATCACTGAGCGAGGTATCGATTGGGTACGTTGCCGAGCGGTGGAGTGGCACGTCCAGCAGCCAATAGAAGTGCTTTTACGTTTTCATAGCAGGCCTGCTCCGTCCGCTGCATCTGAGGTAGCAGCCCCAATTGCGCATACGAAATCGGCGTTACATCGAAGCAAGTGGTTTCCCACTCGAAACCCTTACCCCATGTGAGACCCTGAAGTTGAATGTCCGTTCGAGCGCCCGCCGCCAAAAGGAGATGCATGACCGGAGCCGAGCGGTTCGCGTTCGAGTTTACCGTATGGAACAGCGGAGTATGTCCGTTCATTCCAAATTCGTCGGTCGCCGCGCGTGCGTTGACATCTGCGCCCAGATCAATGAGCTTTTTGGCTACAGCCAAGTTTCCATACTCGGCGGCGATGTGTAACAGGCTTGCACCTTCCAGGGGGGTGAACGTGCATTGCAACGAAGTCCTGTGCTCTAACAGCGATCTGTCCTTAGCCACCATTGCTTCAAGCGCATCTGGATCGTTGAGCAACACCGACTCAATCATTGGATCTTCAAGCACTGCGCCGCGATCCAGCAACAGGCGAAGACAGTCAGGAAAGCGGTCTGACCTGAAGTACATCTCGATCAAATAATTGATTGGAGTCTTGCCGTCGATTGGGCTCGTGGCGCTGCAGCCCGCGTCCAAGATTGCGCGGATGCGTTCAACCGAGTGACCTTCGAATGCTGCAAGAAGCTGGCCGGAGGAGGGGTTCATGCGATGCCTTACTCTGGTGAAAACGCGGCCGGAAGTTGGCGTTGCCGAACAAAGCGATGATCGCGAACCGGCCTACTCCGGATCGCGATCATCGCTTTGTTCGTCGGAACGGTTCCGAGACGCAGTGGGATCGGGAACTGCATTATTCTGGTTAGGTAGTATGTAGGTGTCGATGTCAATGGAAGCATTTACGTCTGCAAGGAACGCGATCACGCGGTGTGAAAACCCAATGGAAGGCGTCGATACTTCTTCATCAGAGGAGAAGTACAGTACGACCTCAAGTACGGCGTGAAGATCAAATGCGGCAATAGCGTCTTTGATTTGAGCAGCGTTTCCTTCGAGTTGGGAAACTACCTGGTCGGCCAATTCGTATACGTCGATGTCCTCCGCGACAATTCGTTCGGTTGAGACTTGCCACTGCGAGGTCTTCGGGAGCCCGCGTTGCGGATTCCTCGAACCTTGTGCAGACGACGACGTTGGCGTAAAGCCGAGTCGAAGCGTCATCTCATCCGGATCAAACGTGCCGCGCAATCCGAAGTAGACGTATGCCTCGTTGGGCGTTTTTCTTTTTTCCGGCGGTGTCAGTGTTGAGTCTCCTGGTTCGACGAACGCTCGGATTCACCGAGCCGCCATGAATGAGTTGGAAGTCTAAGGCCGCACGGACCAGCCGCTCCGCTGCAGAGGAGTCCGAACACGGCTTCTAAATACTGCTCCGCGATTTTCGCATCTTCAAGCGGAAACCACTTAAGCCAAAATCCCGAAGTGGAGAGATGAAGCTCACCGCCTTGTCGATTAAGGCATCATCCAAATATCAGGCCATTCTGCCGAGGAATGACAATCGACCAGCCAATACTCGGGTCAACCGAATTGACGTGCAGCTCAAGAGCAGGGAACTGCTCCCGGATTCGTTCTGCAATCTTCTCAGCTGTGAACATCGATAGAGACCAAAAACAATGCATTACGTTGGGGTTCCGCCGGCCCGAGGAGTTGACTCAACGGAAGACAACACGGCTGATCGAGGGCTTCGTCAGCAACCCGTTGTTATCTGACGTTTCTTGATGGTTGACGAGTAACCCGAACTATCGGGGCACTGATACCAATCACAAAATGAACGGTTAGCAGCATGGAAACATACGCCATCGCGGTGAGTAGTACAACGACATGCCATTTTTCGCCAGCCCCATAACACGCAAAAGCCGCGGCTGCCATTAGCGACCAGTTCATTGCAGGGTCGAATGTGCCGAGCAATAGTCGCATAAAGATCAGGGAGCAGGATAGACATCCGACAATACACGGGGCCGCCACGAAGAAGTCGAACCGCCAGTCGTAGTCGGTTCTGTCGAAGAAAAGAGCAGCAGCAACGATTAGAAATGCCAAGGCAAAAGAG
>Ga0164293_10003652_pt1 | contig 13125 bp, 13 predicted proteins | sample GEODES118metaG_FD_111487 | JGI IMG/M metagenome (GOLD analysis project Ga0164293, IMG submission 111487) | Eutrophic lake water microbial communities from Lake Mendota, Wisconsin, USA - GEODES118 metaG | ecosystem: Environmental > Aquatic > Freshwater > Lake | place: USA: Lake Mendota... | reverse complement strand
CCCAGAAACTATCAATCAATCCGAGTTGTTCGATCACCAAGTATCGGGGAATGGAGACAGAGGCACCCACAAACATGATGGCGATGTTATTCAACCAGAGCAAGGTTGCTTTAAACCGAAACTCTAATTTAGAAAGGGCAAAACCTGCTAACGATCCTATGACAATCGAGGCAAAGACCGTCAAACTGGTGATGAGTAAACTATTGAATAAATATCGTGACATCGGAATGCCAGTGGAGGAGGTCACCGCGAACAAATCGATAAAGTTATCAAAGGTTGGGTTTTGGACAAAGAATCTTGGTGGCCATTCGAACAATTCCACCAAGGGTTTAAAGGCATGGTTAAAGATATAGACAATCGGTAATCCCATGAAGATGGCCACGGGAATCAGGATAATCAAAAACCGCCATTGGGAAATATGGAAGTGTTTTGGATTCATTCTCGTTCCAAAATAATTGGCCATTAGTCTTTTTCTCCAAACAAGCGATACGCGACTTTGCTAAATAAGTAAACCATCAACAAAAGAATGATGGATAAAGCGGCTGCATAACCCATATCAAATCGAATGAATCCATAATCATCGATATGCGTGACAATCAATTGACCAGCATTTTGTGGGGTGGGGTTTTGTCCTGAAAGTAACACCCCAATGGATCCTGCATTAAACGTCGCCACCAACGACATGACCGCACCAAAAAGCATTTGTGGTTTCATCGATGGGATGGTGATATAAAAGATTTCTTGCAGTTTACTTGTCATCCCATCCACATACGCAGCTTCAAACAATTCTGGATTAATATTTAACACCCCAGCAAGCATCGCCAGGAAACCAATCCCCATGCTGCTCCATAAGGTCACCACAATCATGATCGTCATTAAGTAATCTGGATTGGCCAACCATTGAATCGGAGAATCTATGATATTTAGACTTAACAGGATTGCGTTTAAATAACCAGCTTCATCCCCAGAGAAAATAATTCGCCACATGACGGCCATCGCAACCCCTGCCGTCAGGGAAGGAGAATAAATCACCAAGGTGAGAATCGTTCGTAATCGATGAGGAATTTGTGCGAGTAACCACGCTAAGAAAAAACCAAGTAAATATCCCACCGGACCGACGACAACGGCAAAGGTAATCGTATTCGGAACGATTTGTTGCATGAAGGCACTATCGGAGGTGAAGATAGAAATAAAATTTGTTAAGCCAATAAACCTTGGGGCATCGAGTAAATTAAAATAGGTGAACGACAGTAACATCCCCATCAATACAGGAATGGTGATGAAAACTAAAAATGCTAAGACATATGGCAAAACAAATAACGCCCCCGTGGTGCCATCTTTATATTTTTTCAAGGTAAGTTTACGGATCATACGGTCAGTCCAATCCATTGGTCAATGGTTTCTTTGGTTGGTAAAATATATGGTTTTAAGACATTCCCTTGGGCATCAATAAAGCGAAACTCAATCATCTTTCGCCGTATTTCTTTATTCGAGATGATCAAAGAATCCTCAATCGCTGTTCGTAAATTGACTCCTTGGAAAACCACCTTATTCCAAATGTTGGATAACTCCCGTTCCACCATATAGGACGCTGGGGTTTTCGCGGTATCGTTAATCCATTGCCATTGATCGAGAATCGTTTGCCGATGTTGTGCATCCCATGACATTTGTCCGAATGCTTCAATGTTAGAGGAATTCCATAAATATTCAGGACCATAGGCAGAAATTAGATTTTCAGCATAATCGAGTTGGATGCTTGCAGAGGTCCACCATTTCATAAACGACCACGCTTCATTTGGTTTTTTGGTTTGTTGAAACATCATTGCACTGGTGGACGACCCATCAAATGAACGGTCAACTTCTCCATTTTGCATTACCCCTGGCAGTGGGGCAATATTCCATAACCCAGCAATTTCTGGTGCAGCATGAAGTAAAGAAATATACATGCCAAAATCACCAACACCAATCGGAAGCCGACCATACCGGAACTCGTTATAAAAACTACCAACTTCTAGAGGCAATGAATAGGTTGTAAACAAGTCGGTCATTAAGGTGAATGCTTCAATGGTTTTTGGATCATCATAAGCAGCGTAAAGTCCATCATCACTAAAAATTTTACCACTAAATTGCCGGATAAAAGGCATGGTTTGAACAAACGCTTTAAAGGCGTTATTACTAGAAAGCATCGAATAAAAGTTCATGCCAAATCGTTGAAGTTCAGGAAGAATCCCAATGACATCATCCCAAGTAGAAGGGACCTCTAATTCAAGGCGATCCATGATATCTTGCCGGTAAAAAAGCAGATAGAAGTTTTGTGTTTCTGGTAAACCAAAGACGCCATCTTGATAAATCAACTGTAAGAAAGATCCTGGATAAAATCGATTGGAAACTTCTTTGAAATCAGGAAAGGTGGATAAATCATAGACGTTATTTCGGATGGCAAAATCATACGGTCGCCAACCAGCAATGCCCATGGCGATGTCTGGTTGTTTGCCAGCACTGCTTGCCAAAATCAGTTTATCTTCATTAGGGTTGATGTTGATGCGAACGGGAATCCCAGTGATTTGGGTGAATTCTGCATCCACCATTTGTTGGAGTAAATTCACAAATTGCCGACTTCTTGATACCCAAACCACGAGTTCATTCGGATTGGTGGAATCTTGATATTGATCTGAAAAAAATGATGCAAAGAAGCGTTGAATACCAACCCACACGGTTAAGAAAAAACCTGCTTGCACTTGGGGTAAAATTGCCGTTTGACCATGAACATAAAATTGGTCAATGGTTAAGGGTGACTGAATCATCAACGGAAGAATGATGCCTAATCGATAGAGGGCGGAGCCACTGGCCCCTGACAAAGTTTCAATTCGGCGAGGAATCGCATCGACATCGTTTCTTAACGTCAGGAGTAACCGCCGGGCAATCGAAAGACTAGCAATCACATCTGATTGCTCATTGGCATCCATGGTGGTAATCCAATGATCACTAACTTGATCAAGCGTGACCATAAATTCATCTAAATCCTCTTCGATGCTTGGTAAATAGGTTTTTAAATCCCAGTCACGATTAGGATCGATGGTATTACCAGTGATTTTTTTGATCGCTAAACTTAAGGAGTTGATGTCATTCATTAAGGATTGAATCGCTAAAAAACTAGAACGAAACTGACTGGCATTAACCTCTAAACTAATTTGATGAACGCCAGCTTCTAGATAAAACCGATAGGGTATGCCTTCGTCATCACTCAACGTTTGATGTTGCCATTGGCGACTTGGGTCAAACGCAATCGCATGGGCTTGATCAAATGGAACCTCACCGTTAATTCGAAGCCTGCGGAAGGATTTTGTTTGAATCCGACTTTGAAGGATTTTCCATGTCAGATGATAAAACCCACTCGCAGGAACCTCAATCTCATACGTCACCACTTGCCCAGGGGTTTGATACGTTGCCCCGTCCAAAACATTGAGTTTTCCTTCAATGAGAGCAAAGGGAGAGACCATCGGTTCGCGGTTAGTATTAAACCGGGTTAATAAACTATTGCGCGTCTTTAAATGTTCTGCTTGATACGTTAATAAGGTGTTTGTTTGTAATATTCCTGAGGGAAATTGATTGAGATAGGATGCATAGGAAGGGGCCATGGATAAAGGTTGTAAGTAAACCTGACCCAACAAAAAAGATCCACTTAAACGATACAATCGAATGGTTTTCATGCCAGGGGTTAACCGCCATAGCAAAGGGTTTTCCATCAAACGTTGACTATCATAAGCAGCTTGATGAACCCAAGTTTGAGTTCGCTCAGCCTTTGGCATGATTTCATTGTCATACCGATCGGTGGCAAATTCATGAGGGGTCACCCATAACTTTTTAAAAGTTAATTGCTTGGCATCCTCAAAGGGATAAACGCCATTCACCATGATGGCAAGGTCAACATCTCTAATGCTTGTATCCAAGGCAAAAAAATCTAAACTAAGTTGAACTAAAATATCCGATTCAACTTCAAACTCATATTCAATCCATGCATTGTCATTGGCAAATTCCCAAACTTGGTTAATGGATGGATGTTCATTTTCATAGCCGTAGGTATTGCTCGTTAAGTTAATGTCGGATTGGCGTTGACTCATCGATGGGGTTAGCGTCAAGGACCAATCATGGGTTTGTTGGCTACCTTGAAATTGACTAATTGCCTTAGATAGATCATAACTAATATCCACCTGGTGGTCTTGGGGTTCTTGGGGATAAGAAAGCGAATTTGTTTGTAAAGATATTGGCGATGTAGGCAAGGAAAAAGTTATCGCTAGAAAAGGAAATAAAGTGATAACTTTATGAATCATCCTAACTCTATTTTAAAGGTTAATTCAGACTATTTATATAATTATCGAGTGCTTCTTTTGAGGTTTGCCATTGTTGGTTGACGATGGTGTTTAAGCCTTTTTGTAAAGCATCGGCTAAACTAAGGTTACCAACGACGATATCTGTGATTGCTTGCCCAACATTACGATCTCTTTCGACACCTTCAACGATGACGGTGTCAAATAATGCATTGGCTCGCGAATTCCAATATCCTGGGACGTTCTTTCCTAAACTTTCAAGAATGAAATCTTCATGATCTTCGACAATTTTCCTAAATTCAGTCATGTTTGGATAAAGATTAAAGAATCCTTCAACAAGATCTGCTTGAGGAATCATGGGTGTAAAGTTCAATGCTGCTCGTAATGGATCGGCGGTCGCTAATTCTAATCGCTTGGCATAACCTTCAACAGAGAAACCCATCCAACGTGAGAGTTTATAAGCTTCTTCACGGTGTTGCGTCCCTTTACCAACAGCTAAATAATCGACGACAACAGGAATTTTATTCACATTCCCAACACCAGCAACACTCCAGGAAGGAGTGCCAATAAAATCAATATCGGCACCATATAAGGAATCATTGGGATCTAAGGAGCGAGTATGCCAATCACGCATCGCATAACTACCTTCAAAACGAATCGATTGATTACCAGTTTCAAATATATTGGTGCTTGCTCCGAAATAATCACCATAACGAGCAGGATCAAGTGAATCTAAAACATAGCTTCCGTAGGCGGCTTTACCAGCCCCATAATATTTAGCTTGTTCAGCCACCGCAGTGGCGAACGCAGGACCATTGAGGTTATACCCAGTATCTTCGTTAAAGGTGAACCAACCTAAATTAGGATCAAGTTGTGCAGGTAACCAGTTGACTAAATCTCCTAAACCACTGATGCCAATGATGCCATCGCCACCTTGAATAGGGGTTTTGGAATTCTTTTCTGCGGCACTCATCAATGCTTCATAGGTCATCCCATACGTTGGCATAACCGCCCGAGGTCCAACCCGATTAATCGCGGTTCGATTGATGAAGAAACCAAAATAAAAGATGGATTGAGGAACCGCAAAATAGCGGTCATTGAATGATGCCGAAGCACGGATATCAGCAGGAAGCTTATCATAATCTTCGTCTGCCATGAATAAATCGGTAAGCTCTTCAGTCCAACCTTGAGCCGTAAATCCCGCTAAATTTGCAATCATATATACATCAGGTAGGGTATTGATGGCAGCTTGTGTTGCAAAGAATTCATCCCAAGATGCGGCAACTTCTTCTCCTGTTTCTTCATCGACTTTAAAAGGTCTTTCAATGATTTCAATATTGACGTTGGGATTATCCACCTCATAAGCGGCAAGCATTTGACGCTCAATATTGTTGCTTGCAACATTTCCTAAATTCCAACCAGCGTAACGTAACGTGATTTGATCAGGATTTGAGCTTGAGGCAGTGCCACCACAAGCAGCGAGTAATAAGACAAAGAAGCCTGTTGACGTCATTAGTTTGCGATGCATAGATGCTCCTCCATGGAATCTATCGAAACGTTTCGAGTCTGTAGAGTTTGAACAATAATTCATGAATTATATCGATTTTATCATGCATTCTGTTCGTCACTCAAGAGACTTTTTCGATCTACCTATATTTTAATGAAATCGCTTTCATTTTTCAAGAGTTAAATGAATTTAAGGTTTTTGGACCAATAAAGGAAGTTTATTTACCAAACCAGAGTAGAATTTCTCGTTCAACGCTTTCCGGAGAATCAGAGGCGTGAATTAGGTTCTTAAGCATACGATGTTCTTTCATCGATAATTCCATGGTGTCTCGTCCAAACTGACCGCGAATGGTAAAATCTTCTGCTTTGGCAGGATCAGTTGGCCCAATCATATTCCGCACAGTTTCAATGGGGTTGCCTTTAGGATGCGTGGCGACAATAATCCAGACAAGTTTTTGATCAAATTCATCAAGAATAGCTTGTTGAATATAATCCAGTTTTAAGCGATCAATAACATCTTGGTAATGAGAGATAATCTGAGTTTTGGTTGCAATCACTTTTTTCATTCTTAAGACAACTAAGCCGCTGGCTCTTAACTGATCGAGAATTTCTTCTCCTAAGTGCCTTTCAATCGCGTCTGGTTTAATAAGAATGAAGGTGCGGTGATGCATGCGCAATTCTCCCTTTTTTATTATTTTAACAAAAAGATAGAAAAATACTAATCTTGTTTAAAAAAAGTGAAGGCAAGGAAAATGATCGCTAAAAAGAAAAGCGCGTAACCAACGAGAATTAGGTAGAAAGGCTCATTCAACATTCCATTGTCATCGATCGTAGATGGGGAAATCGTGAAAAGGAAAAAACTAAGGATGCTTAAGCCTAAAGGAACTAAAAATATTTTATTTAATTTCATTGAGTCAATATTAACACTATTAATAACCATGAACATCCATGAGGTCATTGAAAAATTTCAAAGAAAGTTAGTGATTACAAAACGACCAGCAACCGTTCAGTATTACCAATTTTATTTTGGATTGATGAGAAAGTACTTAGGGAACCTTAGTATTGCATCCATTAATGAAGATATCATTCTAGAGTTTATTGTTAGTTTGAAAACACATCATCCCACGATGAAAAATATTACGATTAATAAAGCATTATCTGCCTTAAAGACCACCCTTAAATATGGCGGAAGTTATGCCATTCAGTTCATGAGATTATCAGAGAGTAAAACCTTAATTCCCTTGATTCCATTCACCACCATCGATCGCCTCCTTTCAGCGATGAAAGTTGATTTGAAAAGACCAGTCCATCTTCGAAATTTCTTAATTGTAAAGATTTTGTTAGAAACGGGTTTACGGATGAATGAATTGATTCATTTGGAGAAAAAGCATATCGATTTTTCAACGCAGACCATGCTTGTGGAAATGACAAAAACTCACGCGCATCGTATCGTATGCTTTCGCGAAGAAACTGAACACGATCTTCAGGCGTTGTTGGCACTTCATCCTCATGTCCCATATGTTTTCTACAATCTCACCACGTTCAAACGAATGACGACGGCATCGATTGAATCTTTGTTTTATCAATTGAAGAAACGTTATGGCATCCAAGACAACATCACCCCACATAAATGGCGTCATACCTTTGCCACATCCTTTCTCCGTAAGGGTGGCGACTTAGAAACATTGAGGATGTTACTGGGCCATAGTAATTTAAAAACAACCCAGAAATATTTACATTTAAACCAACATGACATTCGAAAAACGTATCAGGCCATCATGAATAAACAAACATGATGTTCTATAATGAGGGTATGTTAAAACTTCTATTTGGAAAACTAACCTTCCCTCGGATTCTTGCTATTTTGATTCCAGGTTTACTTGCTGGCATCTTCCTCTTCTGGTTACATCCAAATCCTACAAGCCTGACATGGCTCACCGCCTTACTCACGGTTGATTTAGTGAGTGGCATGATCAGTAATCAACTTGAGGACACGCATCGAGCATGGCAAAAGATCAAACCCATTTACGCCTATGGGTTTATTGGTTTTCACACGGTAATTTATCCTGTGATCTTACTTTCGGTGGAAAATGACTACCTTATCTTTGGTACGCTTTTATTGATCTTATCCGTCAAGCTCTATGGATTTATTCGTGGTTATTTCTTAACTTGAACCTTAGGACGTTTGCAAGTCGTCCTCTACATGGTCATTGAATCGAAATGATGCCAATGATTTAGAATTAAGAAACTCGATATTTTTTCGCTAACCCGCCTTTAGAGGTTTCTCGATATTTTTGGTCCATGTCTTTGCCTGTTTGGTACATGGTGTCCACAATCAGGTCAAAAGAAATCTTGCGACTATCGGCAATGATGAAGGCTAATTGTGCGGCATCAATTGCTCTTAGGGCAGCCATGGCATTGCGCTCAATGCATGGGATTTGTACATAACCTTGAATCGGATCACAAGTGAGTCCTAAATGGTGTTCCATCCCTACTTCTGCTGCGTATTCAATTTGACTGAGATTCATGTTGAGTAAATAAGCATAGGTCGCCGCGGCCATCGAGCACGCACTACCAACTTCGGCTTGGCACCCAGCTTCCGCCCCAGATATCGAGGCATTGTGCTTGATAAGGTTACCAATCAGACCGCCAACGGCAAGAGCTTCTAAAACTTTTTGTTCAGGAATACGGTCACGGTCAACAACATATTTTAATAACGCTGGCATCGTCCCACTTGCCCCGCATGTGGGAGCGGTGACCACCACCCCACCCGCGGCATTGACTTCATTAACGGCAAAGGCATAGGCACTGATCATTCTATTTTGATACACCTCAGGAGTCGTATTCTTTAACACCGCTTCATAAAGTAATTTTGCTTTCCTGGTGACTTTCAAAGTACCCGGTAACAATCCTTCCGTGGCGATGCCTTCAAGGATGGTTTTTTGCATTTGATCCCAAATGGTTTTTAAGAAAGGCCAAATTGAAGCTCCTTCATACTTTTCAACGTATTGAGGAATGCTGAGTCCTTCTTGTTGGCAATACTCAAGGATGGCTGTGAGTCGGTGATGAGGATAAATCACTTTAGGTTCTTTCCATAAAGGATCATTGATCTTGTAAGCCCCGCCTCCTAAAGAAACAACTCGGCGTTGGATGACTTCATGAGGAAGAGTCAAGGCGACATCAAAAGTATTAGGATGGTCCGTCTTGGTTTTTCGATCAAAGATGACTTCACAGGGAATAGGAGAAAATGCTTCGATGATGACTTGATCGGTTAAATGGCCTTTGCCAGTGAACGCAAATGATTCATACAGGGTGACAACAACCTTGGTTGCGTTGGAATAATGTTGCTTTAAGAATAAAGAAGCATTGCCAGGAGCGACGGCATGGGAACTGCTAGGTCCATGACCGATGCGATAAAGTTCCTTTAAGCTTTTCATGAGTTTAATTAGGTTTGTTAGGAAAAGACATCGTATTGAACGATTTCCATTAAATTGCCATAGAGGTCTTTAAACTGAGCCCGTTCACCATAAATTTCTTTGGTGATGGGTTTGGTAAACACAACCCCATTCTTGGTTAAGACACGAACCACACTCTTAAGATCTTGGGTGGATAAAACAATCAAAGGGCGAGAACCATTTTGTTTGCCGATTAGTTTCTTTTCTTCTTCGATTAAAGGCTCGTGTATAAGGATTTGCACGGGGGATTGAATATCAGGAGCAATCTTCACCCAGCGGCGTGTGGTGGTCATTAAGATATCTTCAATCAAGGTAAATCCTAATACCTTGGTGAAATAGTTAATCGCATCGTCAAAGCGAGAAACAAAAAGCGTCACAATGTGTATTTTTAAATCCATATGTAAATAGTTTAACAAGATAGAAATTGGTTTTAAAGGGTTATTTTTGTAGCGACCCTTGAATTTTTTTCCAAGGGATGGTGACAAAGACAATTGAGACAAGAATCAAAGCCATCCCAACACTTTGAGAAGGGGTGATGGTTTCTTGTAAGAAAATCATCCCAGCGATCAGGGCAAACACCGCTTCTAAACTCATGATTAAGGTTGCCACCGGCGCGGACTTGACCCGCTTTTGACCGATGATTTGGAAGGTGTACGCGATGCAACTCGAGACGATCCCTACATACAAGAGAGCATAGATGGCCGTTGTTGACTGCAAGAAGGATAGATCAATGCCTTCCACCACTAACATGGGAATGGAGGTGATGACGGTTGCCACCGCAAACTGTACAAACGAAAACATCAATGAATCTAACCGGTTTTGAATCTGGTCAATAAAAAAGATTTGAAAAGCATAGGCAAAGGCACAACCAAGAATCAACATGTCATAAAGATTAATGCTCAAACCGGTTTCTCCGCTAAATGATAAAAAGTAAAACCCTAGAATTGCACCGAGTAATCCAATCCAGACAATAACGGTCGGTTTCTTATGGACAATGAAACCAAGTAAAGGAACAAACAAAATATACAACGCGGTGAGAAATCCTGCCTTACCACTGGTGGTGCCTAGCAAACCAACTTGTTGCAAAATCATCGCAATGGATAGCGCAAATCCTGCAAGGACTGCTAAGGTATAACCTTGAGGTTTGCCTAATTTTGATAGGTGTTTGGATGGATTCACTTTGCTGCGGATAAGAATAAATAAGCCCATGACAACGGTAGCAATCAAACTACGGGTGGTGACAAACGTATATGGTTGCATGACATCATTAGCAACCGATTGGAAAATAAAAGCCGTGCCCCAAATTATGCTTGCGGCAAGCAAAATCAATTCGCCAAAATACGCCTTCAAAAACTTCATGGTTATTGACCTTTATTTGTGGTTGGGATTAAGGTTTGTAAACTCGCTAACGCTTGTTCTTGGGTGAGTAGTTTTACGTTATAAAACCGGGCAAAATTTAAATCATTTTCCACAAAGGTAGGTGGTTGTTGAATCAGCCACGCTTCTTGTGCCTGATAGGTGACTAGACCCTTAGATAAGTTTTGAACCATGGCGTTTTCGTATCTTTCAGAACTGGAGAGATTTTTTACAAGAATCGTGTCTTTATCATTTTGAATCAAACCTTGAGCTGTGCTTGGATCTTGATTCGGTAAGAAGGTCACTTTCAATCCTGCTTGTTGCGCTAATTGTAGAATGTTGACATTACGTTGAAAGAAACCAGCAGACTGATTCGCATCAACGTTAAGGTTAGGATTGATTCCCTGAGATTTGATCGTCTTGGAGGCCTCAGCGAAAGAAACAATCATTAACGTAATCATCATGACCATCATGATGACCACCGGGATGAGAAAAATAAGAGGGTTAAAGTCATCAGAGACAAAGATATAGACAAAGTTAAAGATAAACGAAAGCACAAATAAGGAGAACCCCACTGAGAAAACAATCGCGACAGGACCTCTTAAAGGCACGGAGCGCCCTGAGGAATAAAATCCCCTCGTACGCCCAAAGGTTGAGCGACGTATACCGGAACCATATCGTGAACGACCGAAACGTGTTCTTCTCATATTTTTACCTAACTTATTTTCGCACATTTCAACTGTTTTATCACGTGCTCACTTCTTTTCCTTAAATCGTGTTGGTTTTGATAAACTAAAGCATATGTGGAAAATCATTCGTTTATTTCCTAGACTTATTGTCGCTTATGTTTTTTTCATTTTTCCCGCGATTGCTTTTAAGCGTTGGACATCGTCCGCCTATCGATATCGAATGATCAGGAGGGCAGTCAATCTTGTTTTACCCTTACTCCATATTGATATGTATATTGACCATCCTGAATATTTAAAAACAAAAGAACCGTATTTGATTGTCAGCAACCATCATGGGATGCTTGACCCTTACTTAACGATTCATTTGATGGAGCAACCGTTACGGTTTGTTTCCAAAAAGGATGTACGCTACTTTCCAATCTTTGGGGATGCAACGGCTGCGATTGATGCGATTTTTATTGATCGAAAAGACATTCGTAGTCAAGTTCGTGCCTTTATCAAAATGAAAGAAAGTTTAGCAAGAAAAGAAACCCGATGGGTCATCTATCCAGAAGGCACTCGGAATAAACAATTATCGCAACCCATGCTACCTTTTAAAGCTGGATCGTTTAAACATGCGATGGATGCTCAAATTACCATTCTACCGATGGTCGCGTTTGGGTTTCATCGTCCGATTGATACCCATATCCACATGAAGCGATATCCTGTTCAAGTGGATTTTCTACCACCAATTACCCCTGCCATGTATGCGGGCAAAACAACCCAAGAGGTTGCTGACTTGGTGCAAGCGCAAATGCAATTACGTAGTTTACCCATGATTGAAAAAGATAAAGTTCTCACGGCTGCGATTGAAAAGAAACGTTAATATCGAAAGTTTGCAGCCACCGTTTCAAACCCATCACTACTGAGCAGCAAATGCCTTTGTTTTTGATAAGTTTGAATCATGCGATGAAGATGTTTGTCGAAACTTAGTTGGGCAATCTTGGTTAAGTCCGCCAATAAATGAATATGAATAATCCATTGGAAGGAACCATCAATCATGTGAGGATTATTAGCTGCAGTAAAAAGGGTAAATTGAATTTATTTTTGCAACGATTTTTTGATAACACGTCGGTCGATGAGATACCCGATGAAGGATAAGATAGGGACACCAAAGAAGATAAGTGGAAGTGAGAATATAAGAATCCAAAGATAAACCGCACTATAAGAAAAGCCAATCAAAATCAACCATAAACCGTATGAGAAAAGCATGGTTGGATAGAGAAACCATCTTCCAGAACGAATCTTACGATGGTTAATGACAGTGTTCGTAAGGGTTAAGATCATGACGGTGAGGATTGACCCTGATCCGATAAGATTGACCTGGATGGGTTGAATATCATTTTCACTGAAATTGATCAGATCTCCCATAAGAAAAAACGTGAAGATAACAATCACCCACCCAGCTAAATAGCTCAGCAATATGTTTGTGATTGGACTCATTTTCATATATTTCTTCCTCTAAATTTAATTGTACTCTAAAAAACTAAAATTCCCATCGATTGAATTTTACCAACCCGGAAAGAAAAAACCCGCCAAAGCGGGTTGAAGAAAGTGGTGGCCCAAGCCGGGATCGAACCGGCGACACACGGATTTTCAGTCCGTTGCTCTACCGACTGAGCTATCGGGCCACAATTTCATATAATACATTAATTATATGTTGTTAACAAGGCAGATATTGACTTAAATAATCTTTTTCATCCAAATCAGTTTGATAAGTTTATTTTGAAACTCATTTTTTCTATATGTGGT
>Ga0164293_10003649_pt1 | contig 13139 bp, 10 predicted proteins | sample GEODES118metaG_FD_111487 | JGI IMG/M metagenome (GOLD analysis project Ga0164293, IMG submission 111487) | Eutrophic lake water microbial communities from Lake Mendota, Wisconsin, USA - GEODES118 metaG | ecosystem: Environmental > Aquatic > Freshwater > Lake | place: USA: Lake Mendota... | reverse complement strand
GCCTGGGCCACTCAGCCGAGATTTGTCACCGGATCTTTACCTCGAGGCAACAGCGACCGCATCCGGTCTTCACAAGCAGCGACCACACTGTGACCACGCTGCCACTTGCGCAGTCCACCCCAGGAAGGAAACCTGACCATGACTTTTTCCATGACACCTCTGCTAGGCCGCCACCAGTTGGCCGCCGCTGCGCTGGCCTTGCTCGCAGGCACCGCCTTCGCGCAGGCCACGACGCCGGCGCCCACCCCCGCCGCCTCGGGCGCACACCGGCAGGCCAAAGGCCACGGCGAGATGCATGAGCGCCACGGCCACCACGGCCGGTCCTACGACTCAGCCAAGATGCAAAAACGCTACGACCAGCGCATGGCAGAGCTCAAGAAATCGCTGCAGATCACGCCCGCCCAAGAGCCTGCGTGGACCGAGTTCAGCAACGCCCTGCGACCGCCGGCCACGGCACCCCAGATGCCCGATCGCGCGGCGATGGAAAAGATGACCACGCCCCAGCGCCTCGACCAGATGCAGGCCATGCGCAAGCAGCACATGGCGCAGATGGACCAGCGTGAGGCGGCCACCCGCGCCTTCTACTCACGGCTCAGCGCGGAGCAGCAAAAGCGGTTTGACGAGCAGGGCCGGCGCATGGGCCACGGGGGCGAGCATCACCGGGACGGGCACCACGGCCATGAGGAGCATGGCGGCCAACGCCATCACCACTGAGTCCCCGCGCGGCCAGAAGCCTGCCGGCGCCGTGGCCGGCAGCGCGCTGCGGCAAGGTCCTACCCACCGCCATCCAGCGCGACCGTAAAACACAGGGGGGCTTGGCACCGAGGGGTGCCGCCCCGCCGACGACCATGCACCCGACGACCACGCCCAGCCCGGTGCTGACCGTCATGACGGTCAACATCCACAAGGGCTTTTCCTTTTTCAACCGGCGCTTCATCCTGCCCGAGCTGCGGGACGCGGTGCGCAAGGTCGGCGCGGACATCGTGTTCCTGCAAGAGGTGCTGGGCCACCCGCAGGACGGCGCGGCGCCGCTCAGCGGCTGGCCTGAGGCCCCGCACTACGAATTTCTCGCCGACGACATCTGGCCGCAGTACGCGTATGGGCGCAACGCGGTGTCCCCACGGGGCCACCATGGCAACGCGCTGATGTCCAAGTTTCCCATCGTCCACGACCAGAACCACGACGTCTCCATCGCCGGGCCGGAAAAGCGCGGGCTGCTGCACTGCGTGCTGCGCCTACCGGGCATGCCGGTCGAGGTTCATGTGATCTGCGTCCATCTGGGTCTGCTCGAGGGCCATCGCCAGCAGCAACTGGCCATGCTCTGCGCGATGGTGCGCGGCGAGGTCCCGCCGGGCGCACCGCTCATCGTCGCGGGCGACTTCAACGACTGGCGCCGGCGTGCCGACGCCATCCTGTGGCAAGGGGCGCGTCTGCGCGAGGTTTTTGTCACCGCCTATGGCGTGCCAGCCAAGACCTTTCCCGCGCGCCTGCCGCTGCTGGCGCTGGACCGGATCTATGTGCGGAATGCCTCGGCCCACCTGCCGGTCGTGCTTCCGCGCAAGCCCTGGTCCCACTTGTCGGACCACGCGCCACTGGCAGCGGAGGTTCATCTCTGAGCGCAGGGTGGGCCGCATGCGCAAGACACCCGCCGCCATCAGCAGCGACCCCTGGGTCGAGGGCAATGCCGTGGCTCTGCTGGAAAACGGCAATGCCTTTTTCCCGCGCCTCTTTGACGCCATCTCCAGCGCCCGCCGCGAGCTGCTGCTGGAGACCTTCATCCTGTTCGAAGACCGGGTCGGGCTGCAGTTGGGCGCGCTGCTGGTTGCGGCGGCCCGGCGCGGGGTCGAGGTCGACCTGACCGTCGACGGCTGGGGCACACCGGGCCTGTCTGAGGCGTTTGTCCGCAGCCTGGTCGAGGCAGGCGTTCGTCTGCATGTGTTCGACCCGGGCCCACGCCCTTTCGGTTGGCGACCCTGGGCGCTGCACCGGCTGCACCGCAAGATCGTGGTGGTCGATGGCGCTGCCGCCTTTGTCGGCGGCATCAACTTCTCGGCCGATCACCTCACCGAGCACGGTCCGGGAGCCAAGCAGGACTACGCGGTCGAGGTCCACGGTCCTCTGGTCGCCGGCCTGCGGCTGTTCCTGTTGCGTCAACTGCCCACGCGGCCACGGCCGTCGCTGGCCACACCCGCGCCCGCCGGCGAAATGCGCGTCCGGCTGGCCGTGCGTGACAACCACGACCATCCGGACGACATCGAGCGCCACTACCGCGCCGCGATCCGCGCCGCGCGGGAACGGGTGCTGATTGCCAATGCCTATTTCTTTCCCGGTTACCGTCTGGTGCGCGAGTTGCGCCTGGCGGCCAGGCGGGGGGTCGACGTCCGGCTCATCCTCCAAGGCCGGCCGGACATGCCGATCGCCCGCGCAGCGGCGAGCACGCTCTACCTCCACCTGCTGAGCGCAGGCGTCCGGATCTTCGAGTACCGCCTGCGACCGCTGCACGGCAAGGTGGCCTTGGCCGATCAGCGTTGGTCAACCGTGGGCTCGAGCAACCTGGACCCGCTGAGTCTGGCCCTCAACCTCGAGGCCAACCTCGAAGTCGACGACCTCGGCTTCAACGCCATGCTCCACGCTCACCTGAGCACGCTGATGCTGCGCGACTGCCGCGAAGTGCTCGTCCAAGCCCTGCCGCGCGTGCGCGGGCTGGCGCTGCTGCGCACCTACCTGGCCTTTCACCTGATGCGCAAGTTTCCCGGCTGGGCCCGCGGCTTGCCGCGCCCCGCGCAACAGCTTCGAGCCGCCACCCTGGCGCCCCGGGACGCGGGATGAGTGCCAGCCAGGCGCCGCGGCGTTGGCGCTGGCCTTGGCTGAAGCCCTGGTTGGGGCGAGGCCTGGGCCTGCTGCTGGCCATCGCCCTCATCGTGGTGCTGGCCCGGCAGGCCGGTCGTATCGACGGCGCTGCGGTGGGCCGGGCCCTGGCCGAGATGTCGCCGCATCTGCTGCTGGCGGCTACCGCCATGGCCCTGACCAGCCATGTGCTCTATGGCTGCCTGGATATTCTCGGGCGCCGCTACACCGCCCACCAACTGCCTACCTCCCTGGTGCTGCTCATTGGGACCACCAGCTACGCCTTCAACCTCTGCCTGGGCTCGGTGCTGGGCGGCTTGGCCTGCCGCGCCCGGTTGTACACACGACTGGGCCTACCGGTCGGGTGCATCGCGCGTATCGTCACCTTCAGCCTGGTGAGCAATTGGTTGGGCTATTTGCTGCTGGCAGGCACCGTGTTCTCGCTCTCTCCCCCAGAGCTACCGCCGGCCTGGGGTCTGCCAGAACTTGCCCGTGGCGGCATGCGCTGGCTGGGCCTGGGCCTGCTCGGCCTCGGCCTTCTTTACCTCGGCTTGTGCATATGGCATGGGGGGCGGACCCTGGTGTTCCGGCGGCAAGTCTGGTCGGTCCCTCGCCTGGGATTGGCGCTGGCGCAGGCGGGGGTTTCGGTCGGGCACTGGGCCACCATGGGCGCGCTGCTGACGCTCCTGTTTCAGGGCCAGGTGCCTTATGTGCAGGTGCTGGCGGTGTTGCTGGTGGCGGCCGTTGCCGGGGCCATCGCCCATGTGCCAGCCGGGCTTGGCGTGCTGGAGGCCGTCTTCATAGCTTTGCTTTCACACCGGTTACCGGCGCCAACGGTGCTGGCCGCGATGGTGAGCTACAGGCTGCTGTTCTATCTGCTGCCGCTGGGTCTGGGAACGGCGGTGTTCCTGCGACTCGAAGCCCGCCGGGCGCGCTGACCGTCGGCAACGGCAAGCGTGCGCGCAGCGCGCAAGGCGCTAGGCCTGGGCGCCTCAGCCGAGCGGGCGCACGCCGATCCAGGCGCCATGGGCCCAGAAGGCAAACCCGGCCCAGGCGACAGCGCCAATCACCACCGTGAGCGCGGTGGCCAGGGCGGACGAGGGAAGCGGCGCTGCGCCGGCCTCTCCCTGCAACGCCGATGCACGGTCACGCTGACGCGCGGCCCGGAAGTCGACCACCGCCCAGACCAAAAAGGCGCCGAACAGGACAGCCGCCGCCAAGGTGCCATTGGCCAGCAGGTGGGCCAGGGCCCAGATCTTCACGCTGAGCACCATGGGATGGCGCAACCTCGCCCGGATCGCGTTGCGGGGCACGTAGGCGGCTACCAGCAGGATGAAGGCGATCAACGTCAGCAAAGCGGCCAGGTGGTTCATGCCGCGCGGCGGCTGCCACAGCAGCACGGGCGCCTGCCGCGCCTGACCGTAGCCCCAAATGAGCAGGATGAAGCCAACGAGCGACACCAGGGCGACCGCGCCCTTCCAGCCCTTCTCGCCCCAACGGGCCAGCTGCCGGCCGCGCCAGTCCTCGGCCACGACGCGGGTGGAGTGCGCCCCCAGAAACAACAGCAACCCGAGCACCAGCCATGCCAAGTCTTTCATGTGCACTTCTCCTGCGTCGATACGATGTGGATGAAACCGTCTGCATCATAGGCGGCCCTCCGATTACAAGCTCGGCGACAAGTTACGGTCGTCCCGAGCGAGCCGGCTCGGGCGCGCGATAGATTGGCCCTTTGGGCCTTTCCCTATGGTTCCAGCGCTTCCACCGACTGGCGCACAACTTCCCGCGCGCCGACATTGGGCCCAACGGTACGGCATGGCGTTGGCCTGCAGTATCGCTTTCATCGCCCTGCGAATAGCGATGAGCGAAGGCCTGGGCGGTCGCGCACCCACCCTCATCTTGCTGGCTGCACCACTGGTCGCGTCCTGGTTTGGGGGCTGGGGCCCGGGCCTGCTGGCAACCTTGCTGTGTACCTTCATCGGCGAGCTGGCCCTGGCCCAGCCCGGCCAGGCCTTCGGGTGGCCCAATGGTCCCGACGAATGGGGACGCGTTGTGATGCTCTTTGCCTATGGGCTGATCTTCAGCGGCTTCAATGAGAGCCGCCTGCGTAGCCTGCGGATTGCGTCCGCGCGGCAGGAGAACCTGCTGCGCGCCCAGCAGGAGCTCGCCCTGCGGGAGCAGCGCATGCGAGAGACGCTAGAGGCCTCTCCCGCGGCCATGGTGGTCGTGAACCGCGCCGGCCTGATCGAACTGGTCAACTCGCAGGCAGGGCGGCTGTTCGGATGGGATCGAGAGCAACTGGTCGGCCAGCCGATCGACCTGCTGGTACCCGAACCGGCGCGCCATCAGCACGCGGCCCACCGTGCCACCTTTCATGCCAACCCCTCGGCGCGCGTCATGGGCGCGGGCCGGGACCTACGGGCGCGCCGCAGAGACGGGACCGAGTTTCCGGTTGAAGTGGGGCTGACTCCGCTGCAGGGGTCCTCGAGCGGACTGGTACTGGCGACGGTCATCGACATCAGCTCACGACAGGAGGCGGCCGCCGCCCTCCGGGAAAACGCCGAGCGACTGCGCGAGACCGACCGCCGCAAAGACGACTTCATCGCCGTGTTGGCCCACGAGTTGCGCAACCCACTGGCACCTGTGCGCAGCGCGGTCGAGATCATGCGGCGTCTCGACCCGGGTGATCCGCGCCTGGCCCGCATTAGAGAGGTCATCGCGCGCCAGGTGGACCACATGACACGCCTGATTGATGATCTGCTGGACGTGTCGCGCATTGGACGCGGCAAACTGGCGCTGCGCTTTGATCGCTGCAACCTAGCGCAGATCGCCAGGGACACCGCAGAGGATTACCAAGCGAGCCTGGAAAGTGAGGGATTGCGCCTTCTCATCGATGTCCCGGAAACGCCGATCTGGGTCGAGGGCGACGCGGTTCGCCTGGCGCAGATGCTGGGCAATTTGCTGAACAACGCGGGCCGCTTCAGCCACGCTGGCGGACTGATCACGGTGGAAGTACGCGTCGCCACGGTGCTCCAGCAGGCCATGATGCGGGTCGCCGACACGGGCGTCGGCATCGGAAGCGAATTACTCGGCCGGCTGTTCAACCCCTTTGAGCAGGGGGCGCAGGACCTCTCACGCAGCCGCGGCGGCCTCGGTCTGGGCCTGGCGCTCACACAGGGCCTCGCTACTTTGCACGGCGGCCATATCGAAGCGAAGAGCCCTGGACCCGACCTGGGCGCGACCTTCACCCTGTGGCTTCCATTGGCGAGCGAGCACGCCGGCGAACGCCCCGGCGCAGATCCCGTCGGCGCTTCACCTCCGCCGACGGGGAGCGCTTCAACCGGGCTTGCGCCGGTGGCTGCCCAAGACCGGAGCAGGCTACGCATTCTCGTCGTGGAAGACAACCTTGACGCGGCCGAGACCCTGGGCGAGTTGCTCGCGCTGAGCGGGCACGAGGTGGAGGTCTGCCACGACGGTGAGGCCGGGGTGGCGCTGGCCAAGCAGGGATCGCCGGATGTCCTCATTTCCGACCTGGGCCTGCCCGGCGAGATGGACGGCTACCAGCTGGCCCGCCGGCTGCGGGCCGACCCGCAGCAAAAAGGCCTTTATCTGATCGCCCTGTCAGGCTATGCAGACGGCCCCGCTCGCGCGCGCAGCCAGGAGGCCGGCTTCGACGCCCACCTGCCCAAGCCACCAGACATCCAGCAACTGGAGGCCCTGCTTCTGCAGGTGGCGCGGCGCGGGGTGGGCCAAGTCGCGTCCTGATTTCCGCCACCGTTGCCATACCCGTGGGGGCTAAGGCCGGTACGCAGCAGCGCACCGGCCCAGGGTCGGAGTGCGCATACAGGGAGAAAATGTATGATGCATTTTCGATGAGAAAACGCGCGCCATGACTTCTTCACCGCCAGTCAAGTTGGACTTGCGCGCCTGGGTGAAACCAGGCGATGCGGTGGTTGTCTCCCAGGGCCTGGGCGAGCCTTACGGCCTGACGCAAGAACTCGTGTCGCAGCGACATGCCCTGGGACCGATCGACGTCTTTCTCGGTCCGGGCTTTGACAGCGCTTTCGATGCCTCCTGCGCAGACACCCTGCGCCTGCAAAGCTGGTGCGCCACCGGCAGCAACGCCCAGCTGGCGGCGGCGGGCGTACTGGACATGGTGCCGGACCACTACATCGAGCTCGGGCCCCTGTTTGAAAGCGGCGCGATGCGTTGCGACGTGGCCCTCCTATCGGCAAGCGGCCCCGACGCCCAAGGGCGCTTCTTCCTCGGCTTGAACGTCGACTACACGCTGGCGGCGGCACGCCGGGCGCGGGTCGTAATCCTGGAGGTCAACGAAGACTGGCCCTGCGTGCCCGGCGCTGAACTGCCCGCGGACATCCAGCCCTCTCTGGTGGTGAGAACCCGCCGCCCGCCCACGCCGATGGGCGGCGAGAGCGCCCCTGCCAACGAAGCCGATCAAGCCATCGCCCGGTATGCAGCGGGCCTGATCGACGATGGCGCGACGCTGTCCCTCGGTGTCGGCAACCTGCCCGATCGCGTCTTGCAAGCGCTGATGAACCACCGCGACCTCGGCATCCACTCGCCCATCCTGGTAGACCGCGTCGTGGACCTGATCGAAGCGGGCGTGGTGACGAACGCGCGCAAGGGGCTGGACCGCGGCGTCACCGTCGCAGGCCTGTTGATGGGCGGCACTCGCCTGCTGGATTTCGTGCGCCAGAGGCCGCCCCTGCGGCTGGCGCCGCCTTCGTACACGCACGCCCTCTGTACCCTGGCTGCGCAGCCCCAGTTCGTCGCCCTCACCGGCGCGTTGGAGGTCGACCTGACCGGCCAGATCAATGCCGAGACCGCGCAGGGCCGCTATGTCGGTGCGGTCGGGGGTCAGTTGTCGCTGCTGCGGGGCGCGCGCGCCTCGAAAGGCGGACAGGCCATCACCCTGCTGCCGTCCACCGCCCGCGGGGGCACCGTCAGCCGCATCGTGCCGCGCCTGGCCGATGCGGTGGTCACCACGCCACGTTGCGACGTCGACAAGGTGGTCACCGAATTCGGCGTCGCCGATTTGCGCGGCAAGGGGTTGATGGCCCGGGTCGAGGCCATGGTGCGGATTGCGCATCCGGATTTTCGGGATGCTTTGGCACAAGAAGGAGAACGCATTGCAAGACTGGCTCGCTGACACTTCCTCCGGCCTTGCGGGCCGGGTTGCCCTGATCACCGGCTCGACCGGCGGCGTTGGCTTTCAGGTGGCCGGCATGCTCGCGGCCCGCGGCGCCACTGTGGTGATTAACGGCCGCGGGCAGGAGCGCGGCGACGCTGCGCTGAAGGCCCTGCAGGGGCTGTCGGGCCGAGTCCACCTGGTCACGGGCGACTGCATCGACCCGCACGAGGCGGCCCGCGTCGTGCAGCAAGCGGCGGGGCTCGAGGGTCGACTGGACATTCTGGTGAGCGCCGGCGCCGAGGGGCGCGTTGCGCCCAAGCCCTTCGCCGAGATGAGCGCCGAAGAGATCGTCACCGCCTACCAAACCCGGTTTCTTCCGCGCATCCTGCCGGTGCATGCGGCCGTGCCCTTCCTGCGAGAACAAGGTGGGTCGGTCGTCATGCTGACCACCGACGCCGCCCGGCATCCGACACCTGGCGAGTCCATCGTGGGCGCGGTGGGCGCAGGGGTGATTCTCATGACCAAAGCCCTGGCCAAGGAGTTTTCGCGCTGGCGGATCCGGGTCAACAGCGTCGCGATGACCCTGACCTCGGACACGCCCTCCTGGGACCGCATCTTCGGCGGTGATGCCGCCTTTCAGCAGCAGCTGTTTACCAAGCTCAACGACCGCTTCCCCGGCGGGCGCGCGCCGACCGCGCAAGAGGTGGCACACGTGGTGGCCTTCCTGGCGAGTGATGCAGCCGCGCAGGTGACGGGGCAGACGGTGAGCGTCAACGGCGGCCTGTCCTTCGGCGGCTGGTAAAACGCCACTCGCAAAGCGTCACCCGTCACGCGCCACTCGTAAAGTGCCGCTCGTCATGCGCGTCAGGTCCTGCGCACCGGGATCAGCGCACGCATCACTCGCGTGCGCCGGTCAGCGAGACACCGGGCGCCTCAGACGTCGATCTCAAACGTCGATATTGGCCGCGCGCAGCGCATTGGTCTCGATGAACTCGCGGCGGGGCTCCACCTCGTCGCCCATGAGCATGGTGAAGACGCGGTCGGCCTCGATCGCGTCATCGATCTGCACCCTCAGCAGGCGTCGTACCGTGGGGTCCATGGTGGTTTCCCACAACTGCGCGGGGTTCATCTCGCCCAAGCCCTTGTAACGCTGGCGGGCGGTGGCACGCTCGGCTTCGCCGATCAGCCAGCGCATGGCCTGTCGGAAGTCACCGACCTTCTCCTCCTTCTGCCGCTCACCCTCGCCGCGGCGCACCACCGCACCTTCGTGCAGCAGGCCGCGGAAGGTGTCGGCCGCCTCGGCCAGGGCGCGGTAGTCGGCGCCGTGGACGAACTCCTGGGTGATCACGCTGCTCTTGATGTTGCCGTGGTGGCGGCGGCTGATGCGCAGGATAGGTTTGTCGGTACGCACATCGAATTCGGCGGCGACTTCGGCGGGTGCGGCATTGGTCAGGCGATCGATCTCCTGCAACTTGGCCTGAAGGGCCGCCGCCGACACTTCGGCCGTCGCAACGGTGTCCAGATCGAGGCGTACGCCATCGGCCACCGCACGCAGGGCCTCAGCGTCCAGGTAACCTGCCAAGCGAGCAATGACCTGCTCGGCGACCTGGTGCTTGCGAGCCAGTTCGGCCAAGGTTTCGCCCTGGAGCACCGTGGGTGCCGCACCGCCCGTGCTCACGCTGGCGCCGTTCATCGCAATGCGCAGCAAGAAGACGTCCAGCTCACTGCCGTCCTTGAGGTAGAGCTCTTCCTTGCCAGCCTTGACCTTGTACAGAGGAGGCTGAGCGATGTAGATGTGACCTCGCTCGACGAGTTCGGGCATCTGCCGATAGAAGAACGTGAGCAGCAGGGTGCGGATGTGCGCGCCGTCCACATCCGCGTCGGTCATGATGATGATGCGGTGGTAGCGCAGCTTGGCCACGTCAAAGTCGTCCGCACCACCTTGGCCAGGCGCACCGCCAGCCTTGCCGATGCCGGTGCCCAAGGCGGTGATCAGCGTAAGAATTTCATTGCTGGTGAGAAGCTTCTCGTAGCGCGCCTTCTCCACGTTCAGGATTTTGCCGCGCAGTGGCAGGATGGCCTGGAACTTCCGGTCGCGGCCTTGCTTGGCCGAGCCGCCGGCGGAGTCGCCCTCGACGATGTAGATCTCGCACAGCGCAGGGTCTTTCTCTTGGCAGTCGGCCAGCTTGCCCGGCAAGCCCATGCCGTCGAGCACACCCTTGCGACGGGTCATCTCGCGGGCCTTGCGGGCGGCCTCGCGGGCACGGGCGGCTTCGACGATCTTGCCAACAATGATCTTGGCGTCGTTAGGCCGCTCCTGCAGATACTCATTGAGCTTGTTGGCCACCACGTCTTCGACCGGGCCACGCACCTCGGAAGAGACCAGCTTGTCCTTGGTCTGACTGGAGAACTTGGGCTCGGGCACCTTGACCGACAGCACGCAGGTCAGACCCTCGCGCATGTCGTCACCGGAGATCTCGACCTTGGCCTTTTTGGCCAATTCGTTCTCGTCGATGTATTTGTTGATAACGCGGGTCATCGCCGCGCGCAGGCCGGTCAGGTGGGTACCGCCGTCACGCTGCGGGATGTTGTTGGTGAAGCACAGCACCTGCTCGTTGTAGCCACTGTTCCACTGCATGGCCACTTCAACGGTGATGTTGGTGGCCTGGTCGCTCATTTTTTCGCCGGTGGCGATGAAGGCGTTGGGATGCAGGACCTGCTTGCCCTTGTTGATGAAGTCAACAAACCCCTTGACGCCGCCTGCCCCCGAGAAGTCATCGCTCTTGCCCGAGCGCTCGTCGTGCAGACGGATCTTGACGCCGTTGTTCAGGAAGGAGAGCTCACGCAAGCGCTTGGCGAGGATCTCGTAGTGGAAGTCGTGGTTCTCGCGAAAGATGTCGGTGTCGGGGAGGAAATGCACCTCCGTACCACGCTTCTCGGTGTCACCGATGATCTTCATCGGCCGGACCACGGCACGTTCGCCCTTGGGACCGGTTTCCTCCGTCACCTCCCCGCTTTGCACCACGAAGCCCTTGCTGAACTCCAGGGTGTGGACCTTGCCCTCGCGGCGTACCACCAGGCGCAACGAGCTCGATAGTGCGTTCACGCAGGACACACCCACGCCGTGCAGGCCCCCCGAGACCTTGTAGCTGTTTTGGTTGAACTTGCCACCCGCGTGCAACTCAGTGAGTGCAATTTCAGCGGCCGAGCGCTTGGGCTCGTGCTTGTCGTCCCATTTCACGCCCGTGGGAATGCCACGGCCGTTATCGGTCACGCTGATCGAGTTGTCGGTATGGATGGTGACCACGATGTCGTCGCAGTGACCGGCCAGCGACTCGTCAATCGAGTTGTCGACCACCTCGAACACCAGGTGATGCAATCCTGTTCCATCCGACGTATCCCCGATGTACATGCCGGGTCGCTTGCGCACCGCCTCCAGGCCTTCCAGGATCTGGATACTGCTCTCGCCGTAGCCCTCTGCGGGCGCGGGCTGGGAGCCTTCGGGCTGGTTCTGTTCGGACATAGGCAGGATGTTCTCGGTCTCTGTAAGAGCCGAACCCGCCAAGGGAGGCGGGTCCGGAATTCGGGGAGCACTCTCGCTGGCAGCGTCAAAAACGCTACCGACGAGTGCGGCTTCAGATGCGCATGGGCATCACGACATACTTGAAAGCGTTGTTCTCGGGATTGGTGACGAGCGCCGAGCTGTTGGCGTCTTGCAACTCGATCTTGACCATGTCCTGGGACATGTTGGAGAGGGCATCGATCAGGTAGGTGACGTTGAAACCGATCTCGATGCTGTCACCGCCGTAGTCGATGTCGAGTTCGTCGACAGCCTCTTCCTGCTCGGCGTTGTTGCTGGCGACTCGCAGAACCCCAGGCTCGACGTTCAGGCGCACACCCTTGAACTTCTCGCTGGTCAGGATGGCGGTGCGCTGCAGGCTCCGGAGAAGTGGCTCGCGGCCCAGGGTGACATGGTTGCGATGGTTCTTCGGGATGACGCGGTTGTAGTCGGGAAACTTTCCCTCGACCAGCTTGGTCACAAACTCCATGCCGTCGAAAGAAAACTTGGCCTGGTTGCTGGCGAACTGCATGTCGATCGCACCTTCGGCGTCGGACAACAGGCGCTGCAATTCAAGCACCGTCTTGCGCGGAAGGATCACCTCCTGGCGCGGCACTTCAACGTCCAGGGTGGCGCTGGCAAAAGCCAAGCGGTGACCGTCGGTCGCCACCAGGGACAACTGCTTGCCTTCAGCAACGAAAAGAATGCCGTTGAGGTAATAGCGAATGTCGTGAACCGCCATCGCAAAAGACACCTGGTTCAGGAGGTCCTTGAGGGTTTTTTGGGGCACGCTGAAAACGGGCCCAAAGCTCGGCGCCTCCTGCACCAGCGGAAAGTCCTCGGCTGGCAAGGTCTGCAGGGTAAAGCGGCTCTTGCCGCCCTTGAGCGTGAGCTTGTTCTGGTTTGACTCCAGGCTCACCGTCTGGTCCGAGGGCATGGTGCGCAGGATGTCGATCAATTTGCGCGCGCCGACCGTGGTCGTGAAATTGCCTGCGTCCCCACCGAGCTCGGCGGTGGTACGGATCTGAATTTCCAGGTCGCTGGTCGTCAGCTGGACCGAGCTGGCAGTCTTTCGAATCAGGACGTTGGCCAGCACAGGCAGGGTATGCCGACGCTCGACGATGCCGGAAACCGACTGCAGGACCGACAGAACCTTGTCTTGCGTTGCCTTCAGGACAATCATGAATTCCTCTTCTCTTCGGGGGTTTCGGCCGGGGGCCGCAAAGGCGGAATCCCCATTGCGGACTACCACCGACATTTTCCCCTGTTTCTGGCTCTGTTTTCGCCTACCGCCGCATGACTTTGCGGCTTTTCATCCGGCGGGTCTGCCGGGGGGTCGTGTCTTGGTTGCTCAACCAGGGTTGAAAACCCTGTTCGAGCTGCATCGGTTCGCCAAAACTCAGTTGCACTTGTCTCTATAGATGTTCTTTTTTAAAGATAGTAGTAGCTAGTAGAGGGGCCCCGCCGCTGTGGAAAAACGCCTTTTTTTGAACCGTACCAAGCACTTGCCCTGCCCGTGATCCTGTGGGCGACCCCCGCATCTGCTGTCGCATCAAAGTGGATAAGGCTGAAGATCCGGACTCG
>Ga0164293_10003648_pt1 | contig 13140 bp, 9 predicted proteins | sample GEODES118metaG_FD_111487 | JGI IMG/M metagenome (GOLD analysis project Ga0164293, IMG submission 111487) | Eutrophic lake water microbial communities from Lake Mendota, Wisconsin, USA - GEODES118 metaG | ecosystem: Environmental > Aquatic > Freshwater > Lake | place: USA: Lake Mendota, Wisconsin... | reverse complement strand
CGCGAGGACGCAGCCCGCGGGCCCAACAATCCATCTCGCCACCAACCGTGCCTTATCCCGGAGGGATGACAGACATTAGCCGGTGGTTGAGCGCCAGCGACACCACCGGTTCGGACGCCAAACGAGTCGAAGACCGGGTGGTTGGCAGCCGTGAAAGACGTGCCCGCGAGATCAGCGATATCGCAGAGCGTGCCGAGGTGATCGCCTAAAAACGGGTGAAGCAGTGGGTGGCGGGAGGCGAGCGTCGGACTGACCCGTCGTAGCCCGCCAGCCAGACGTCGCTCACCCCGCCGGCAGTCGCCGAGTCCTCTAGTCGAATAGCCCAGGCGATACGTCCTTTCTCTACTCAGCCGGGCTTCGCGCCAGCCCCCGGTTCGGCGGCTGTGTGACGGTCTGTGCTAAATAGCCTCCGACTGGGGAACACTCGGCCAAGACGGGCAAAGATGCGTTTCCTCAGGAACACTGGCCTTAGGAAAGCGACTGGGGCATTCCGTCTTGCAAATCGTTCGCCTCCCGTGCTCCGCAGCCACACACCGGATGGGCGCTGCCGAACCGGGGGCTGGCGCGAAGCCCGGCTGAGAAGAGGGAAGACGATCCGAACATAAACGAGTTTCTGGTTCCGCTTGGTTCGTTGGGTGGTTCATCGACGATGGACGATCATTCGTCATCCCAACCGAACCCCCGCCCATAACTGCTAGCGGCTTGCTAGCGGAATTGGGGTTGGTCGCGTCGGTTTTGGGCTGCTAGATTTCCCGGTTACGAGGCAACCGACCTCTCTGCTTTTTATCGACGGGAATTACAAATTCGAATGATCCGACAGGGACGTCAGGATCCACGACCGGGCCATGGATGGCGGCTGCGCAGCGAGCTGAATCAGCTTTCGCGCAGCGGTCAGCGCTCGCGGTACGCGCGGCCCTTTGGCATCGGAACGGTCCTGCTCGGACTCTGGATGGTCATCTGTTCTGTTGGCCAGTTAGCGGCGGACGACTCGATTGGCGCTTCGCAACCGGGGCCGGAAGCAATGCGACTCCGGATTTCCTGGGGTGGCGGGACCGAGCGGGCTTGGGTCCTGACTGCCCGTATCGATGGGGGCAAGATCTATGCCCCGCAATTGCTTGGTCTTACTCCCGAGACGCCCGGTTCCGCCGTTTGCCAAAGCAATGAATTGCGCGTGACCCAGCCGTTGGCAAGCAATTATGGCGGCGTCGATGTGACGGTTGAAGGTTCGCCCAGCTCTCATCTCGTACTTGAGTTTGCCCCGGTCAACGCGCCCCAGCAGCGCGTCGCCCGAACAATCCAATTGAGTGAACTGCGGGCCGGCACCGTCAGCTCTGCGCTCGATGAAAGCCGCAATCAGTTTTCCGTGACGCGAGTTCCCGGTGACTGGTTGCAGCTTGAAATTGGGCGCGATCATCTGCTGTTTGAACCGGGCGAAGAATGGCGGCTCAAGTTTGCCCCACGACTGGTACCCGGTGAAGCTCAACCTTGGCGTTGCACTGCCAAACTGGTGAACGCCCGCGCGCTCAATCCGGTTCTGGAAACTCAGACTTGGGATGTGGAGCTGGACGAGTATGGCAACGCACCGGCGATTGCGTGGAGTTGGAAGGTCCCGGATCGCGAGGGCGTCTACGACCTGATTTTCGAGCTGGAGCCACGTCGCTATCAGCAAATATCGTTTAATAACTCGGCCGGCAGTCGATTGACTCGACGCGTTCAATTGGTGGTGCTCGATGACCAGCCAGTCGCGGTTGCTGCACAGCCGTCCGAATGGCGCCCTGCCGGCACTGTTGATTCCGCCACGGCAAGCAAGCGGGACTGGCGACGCGGCTTTGGCTCGCGCCCGGCGGGTGGTTTTCTGGCAGCGGGCAATCCTCTGGTTACGGGCACTCGCGAGGTAGAGGAGCGCAAATTCCTGGAACTTCTCCCGGGGCAATGGCAAACCTTTCACCTGCCGGTAAAAGCAGCCGGCAAACCGCACCGGCTGGAAATTGAGTACGTCGATCAAGCAGACCTGACACTCGGATTCAGCTTGTTGGAAGTCGACTCCAGCGGGCGAATGCAAGTCTTTGGTTCCGACTCCGGAATTGTGCAGAGACCAGAGCCAGGAGTTACTGCGGAGCGTCCGGCGGTCAGGACGCATGTCGTCGAGTTTTGGCCGAGCACAAGCCAGCCGCTGCTGTTGGTGAACAACCGGCACGCGACCGCATCCGCCGCCCTTGGGCAGATTCGCATCCTTGCCGGCCCGGATCAATTGCCTGCGGCAGCAAACGCTTCGCCGACACTCACACCGGGCCTCGAACCGAACCAAATCTCCGCGCTCCCTCATCGTGGTCGGATGGCGTTCTATGAGTTTCCCCTCTTTCCGGAAAACTTTGGAGCTGAGTTCGCTCTGGATCCCGGCTCCGGGCAATTGCTTACGGATTGGGTCACTTTCTATCAAGGAGCTGACCGCTTGGTGCAGCATCTCCGCGCTCACGGCTATCGCGGTGCCATGCTCGCCGTTGTCGCGGACGGTAGCGCGCTCTACCCCAGCCAGCTCCTCAGCGGGACGCCGCGATTCGACAGTGGGATCTACTTCAGTACGGGCCAAGACCCGGTCCGCAAAGACGTCCTCGAATTGCTGCTGCGAATGTTTGCTCGCGCCGGACTGGAACTGGTCCCGGTCGTGACGCTCAATGGTCATCTGCCAGGCTTGGAAACTGCGATTCGCGACGGCCAAGCCGACGCGGTTTTGCTGCGCGATTCCAATGGTCGGCCGCCCTCGAGCCAAATTGATGCTCCGCGTTACAACCCGCTGGTGCCGCGCGTCCAACAGGAAGTCCAGCGAATCGTTCTGGAGCTGCTTGATCGTTACGGTCGCCATTCGGCTTTCCGCGGAGTCGCCCTCACTTGCCAAGCCGATACCTGCACACAGCTTCCCGGCCGGCGCTGGGGCCTGGACCTGGAGCGAGTCAATCAGTTCCTCGCAACTCAACAGCAGCCGCCGCTCACCACGCTGGAGGAGTTGTATGCTGAATCCACACAACAATTCTTATTTGGTACGGCTCGCGAAGCGTGGCTGAATTTCCGGGCTGAGAAGCTCACCTCCTGGTATCAGGAGTTGGAGCGAACCGTTCGCGCCGGCTCGTCCGGCGGGCGATTTTATCTCGCTGGGGTCGATCTCTATCGCGTCGGCGACTTGCCCAGTCTGCTCAGCCCCTCGTTGCAATGGCCCATCGACTTGCCTGCAGCCTTGCGGGATCTCGGCTGGGACCTGGCCCAGCTCGATCGACTGGAGCATACCGTACTGATGCGACCCAACCGAGTCGCCCCCGTCGGGAATTTGGTCTCAGAGCGGATTGAAATCAACCTGGCCGGTCTCGAACAGACGCGGCAAGCGCTCAGTCGAGGCGGCTACTCGGCGAGCTTGTTTGTGAACCGGGCGCCATGGTCAAAGATCACGCCACCGCTAGGAGACGCTGCGAAAGGCGACAACGAATTGCCCTTGCTCCGCTGGCAGCCGCTCTCATTGGCCGGAGCCGCTGATCGGCAGCGCTTCGCCGAAAGCCTTGCACATTACGATACGCGGCTCTTTGCGGATGGCGGTTGGCTGCTGCCGAACTCCCCAGCCGCTGACGCCTTCTTCCTAACCATGGCCGAGTTGCCCGATGTTCGGTTTGAGACAGTTTCTCCAGCCAGTGGAAAGTCGCTTCTCACCGCTCGCCAGGTGCGAGTCGGCGACCGCTGGTATGCCTATCTCGTCAACCCAAGCCCTTGGGAACTGCGCGCGGAGGTTGCACTCAGCGGCTCCCCGGCTGCTCCCGTGCGCGTTGTCCCGGAAACGATTCCGACCGAACGGCGGGACGGGAACTCGCAAACCGTTCTGAATCTGCAACTCGAACCCTTCGGCTTGGTCGTGCTCAGCTCGACCGCGACCGAACTAAGCCTGACTGACTTCCGCGCCGTGGCCACTGAAGGAGAGGGCGATGCGTTGCGAACGCGCCTGAGGAGATTGCAGGAGCAACTGGTTGCGGCTTCGACACCTCGAACGTGGAATGTCCTCCGCAATCCGGAGTGCAATCCAACCACGGAAGGCGAGTTAGGCTGGCGGTTCGACCCGCGACAGGAACGCGAGGTCGCGATCAAACCCGATCCACTCCGCACTGACAACTCCGCTCTCCACCTGCAAAGCGAGGGCTCCACGGTTTGGGTCCGCAGCAATGAGTTGCCAGTGCCAGAAACCGGCCGGCTTTCCATCTCGGTTTGGTTGCGGATCGACCCGGACCAGCCCCAGCCCCCGCTGCGGATTGCGCTTGAAGCCGACTCCGAGACCCCTGAATACTATCGCTTTGCCCGAGTCGGCAGCCTCGCACGGGAAGATGCTGGCAGCGAAACCATTTCCTCCGAATGGAAGCAATTCGTCGTTCACTTTGATGATTTGCCGATTCATACAGCTGAGCGCTGCCGCATCGGCTTCGACTTGATGGGGCCCGGATCGATTTGGCTCGACCGGGTGGAAGTTTTTGATCGCTGGTTCGATCAGAATGACACCAAGGCCTTGACCCAACTACTGGCGGCGGCGGGTCCGCTGCTTCGCGATCAAACCGGGTGGAATGAATGTCGCCTGCTGCTCGATAGCTACTGGCTGAGATTCCTCGGGCAGTATGGATCGCCCGACCCCGCGCCACAGCCACTCGAGCCGACAACGACCGTGAGCTCGGAAGAAGAGGCGAGCAACAACCCCTTTCAGCTGCGGCGACCACGGCGAGCAGAGAAGCCGCGGATGGTTCCTTTTCGCTGAGAAATGATTCGCAGCAATGGACGAGCTTCCGGGCAGGCCAGCCCGCTCGTCTTCGTGAGCGCTTCGGCACCAGCCGCCGACCGGCCTCCCGCATTCGCTGCACCTTCTACCAGCGGCGGCGCAGCCCCTAGCTTTCGAGAATCGTCAACCGCTCCTCCAGCGCGCGAATTGCTGATTCGATTCGCTCAATGCGGGAAACCAGTTCATCGAATCCTGACTGGGTCTTGCGCACTTGCCCGGCCTGCTGGACAGAGTTTTCCTCTTCTGCCTCGTCCGGACTATCGCCGAGGCTCCCGCGTTCCGCCTCGACCTGAGCCCGTACTTTGGCCAGTTCCTCATGTTGGTACAAAGCGTGCGAAATGACCTGCCCGCGACCCGCCGGCGTCAACTCCATCATCAACCCTTTGGCCAACAGGCTGTCGATGATTGGCTTGAGTTGGTTCAGGTCGCCAATCGCCGGCTCCATTCGCGCAGCCCGGGCGCGAAGCTCTCCCAGCGTCTGCTGACCCCGCAGCAACAGCTCGGTCATCACGGCTGATTCCGGACGATCAACTCCCAGCCAATCATAAAATTGATGTTTGTACTTGGGTACGCGTCCATCGCCATGCACCTCCATCACGGCTCCCAACCCGCGGAGTGAGTCCAGCGTTGAGGAAACTTCATCCGGAGTGAGGTTCATCAACGGACTGCGATTGTTCTTTTGATTGCAGCCATTGGTCAGGGCATTCAGCGTCATGGGGTACGCCTCGGGCGTTGTCTTGGACTTTTCGACCAACACCCCCAACACGCGACGCTGAAGCCGATTAAGCAAGGTCCATTTTCGTTCGGTCGAGGAAGACTCATTGGTGTTCATGACTGTTTGGGCCGGGCAGTGGAGCTGGACAAGTTGCAGGGCAGTACCGCTTATCGTAGCGACTACAGCCTCGCCTTCCAATCGCGTGACAGCGTTGGACGGTTGTCAGTGGCGAGTTGCCGGTTGAGTGGAACTTGACCGAACGCCCTGACTTCAATTTGGGCCGCCGTCCTTGACTGGTCCCCGAGTAATGAGCATTTGAAATCGGCCAACACCCCGGCACTGCTGGCCCGCTAACTTCCCGCAGTTCGGATTTCTGTTAGCCTAAAGCCCTCCTGTGGCCGCGGACCTCAGCGGCTCGATGTCGACCTTAACCCTCTGCATATTTCTGGTTCATGTTTGACGAACAGTTCTGGTTGCAAGTCATCAGTGGCCAAAAGCGAGGCCTCTCGGGCAGTCTGCTCCGGAGCTTGCTCTGGCTCCTCTCGCCGTTCTATCGACTGGTCGTCCAACTGCGAAACCTTGCTTATGACAAGGGTTGGAAGAAATCGGTTACCGCTCCGCTCCGAGTCATTTCCATCGGAAACCTGACGACCGGCGGAACGGGCAAGTCGCCGCTGGTCATTTGGCTGGCCGAGCAATTGCGGGCCCGTGGCCAGAGAGTCTGTGTCCTCAGCCGTGGTTACAAGGGGACCACTGCTGGCGAGAACGACGAGTCGCTGGAATTGGCCGACCGACTGCCTGATGTGCCGCAACTAGTCAATCCTGATCGCGCCGCGAGCGCACAGATTGCCAGCGATGAGCTGGAAATGGAAATCGCGATCCTCGACGACGGTTTTCAGCACCGCCGTCTGCAGCGCGACTTTGATCTCGTCCTGGTCGATGCCACCGAGCCGTTTGGCTTTGGGCATCTGCTTCCGCGTGGGCTGCTGCGCGAACCTCTCTCGGCCTTGCGGCGAGCCGATTGGCTGGTGATCACCAGGTCCGATCAAGTCTCTCCCGAGCGATTGACTCGGCTCCGCGCGGACCTTGAGCAATTCTGTCCGGCCGAGCGAATTTCAGTTTGCAGGATGGTTCCGACGCAGCTCCTGCAAGCCGATGGTCGCCACTATCCCCTGGAGCAAGTAGGCGGGCAGAAGCTGTTGGCTTTTTGCGGGCTGGGGAATCCGGCTGCGTTTTTCCAAACCGTGACGGCATTGAGCCAGTCTTCGGTCCTGACCCAGGCGTTCTCCGATCATCACGCCTACACGACCGCTGAGCTGGCCGCCTTGGCTGAAACCAGCCGAGCCTGCGGAGCTGAGGCACTGGTTTGCTCACACAAGGATTTGGTCAAACTGGGACGTAATCAGATCGGAGGGATTCCGCTGTATGCGCTGTTGATCGAGGTTCGTTTCCTTGAAGGCGAGGGACAGTTGCTCACGGCAGTTGAAGCCGCCTTGCAGCCGGCCGACTTTGGCCAAGCCGAAGCATTGGAAGCGGATGGTTGAGACGATCGCCCGACATCAAAGGTCTGATTCCCCGATTTGATTTGCTGCCGGAGACCCCGCGCTGATTCGGCAACGAGGCGATTACTCCGCGATGGCACATCCACCGCGATGTTCTCGAGGAAAGGCAGCGCTCGTCACGGCTGACGGCAGATATTGAGTCGCTTGAAGACTCAGGATGGTCGCGCGGAGGTGGCTGTGCCTGCTGTGCGATGCTTGATCGACAGGGTTTATCCAGCCGGCTTCTCGGCGCGAGCTGACAGATCCGAGACGACCGCCAAGATGCGGGGAATTCAAACCCCAGCCATTTCTGCTATAGCCGGACTGGAGTTGATGAATTCCCCACGCGGCAGGCTGGAGCCGCCAATGCCTGCGCAAGAACCGAACCGAAGAAAACCGCAGCAGTACAGCACGCGCAAGGACGGGCGCGCAACCTACGTACCTACCGCAAGGCGGCCAGCCATGAAGAAGTCAATTGTTCTCAGCATCATGTCCCTGCTTGTCTGGGGCGCCTCAGCCCAAGTCGGCTGGGGCTTTCAGGAGACGGACAATCCGTTTCCACCGGTACTACCCAACCCGCCTGAAATCCCCGCTGAGGAAAAACAGGAAGGCGAAAAAGAGGGACCGATCGTCATCGACCTGACCGAACCTGCCGAAAAGGCCGACCCCGGACTTCCCCGAAATCCGGCTGAGCGGCTGCAGGAAACGACTCCCGACGAACCTTCAACGTCATCGCTGCCGGAACCAGAGCCGGACCAAAAGGTCCTGGTGCGGGAGAAGTTTGCCGGCTGGAACGAAGCCGGAACGGGAACTGGCGGAGCAGCCCTCGGCGATCAATTGCGGGCCAACTGGGTGATGCTCGGCAATAACGGTTTGATGCAGGGCCGCGTCCTCGGCGGAGCCAATGTCAATGCCGCCAAGGTCCCGGTCTATCTGCTCTCCCGCGGCCGAGTGCTGACCCAAACGCGAACTGATGCTGATGGCAATTTCTCCTTCTCGAATGTGCAGCAAGGGACTTACTCCCTGGTCGGCTTCGGCGAGGACGCCTTTTTTGCCTTTGGCTTCAACGCAATTGACTACGCTGAGTCCATTCAGTTCCGCATGCCAGAGCAGTTGCTGATTCAAGCCGTCGAAAACAAGACGACCATCAACCTCGATTGGATTCGCTACTTTGCTCCCAATCTGCAATTCCGGGTTTACGGCCGGTTTGTGTCCAAACAGGGATCCGGTGACCCGGCAGCCCTGTACGGAACCGACGGATTGGCCCTGCTCGCCCCGCAGTCTGCTCCGGCAACGAGCGTGCAGTACCACCCGGTCAGCCTGACTGAAGATGGAACTTTGGTTGGTCGTATTCATCAGATTGACGAACTCAACGGCCGTCCGGTGGATGTTCGCGGAGTCCGGGCGATTCTGATTCAGAACGACAAGGTGGTGAAGGCAGCCTCGGCAGACAACTTTGGGGTCTTCTCGATTGCGGACGTTTCTCCCGGTGACTACAGCATCGTCGCGGTGGGCAATGACGGAATGGGCTGCATCGGCATTCACGTTGTCGCTAACGAAAGCGAAGAGAATGCTCGGCCGGTCGACTTTGCCCTGGTTTCGCCGGAGACAGCCGGTTGGTTGAATCACGTCGCTACGGAAATTGCTTACCAGCGGATCGTTGGACGCAAACGGACTGATCCGAACACCAACAAATGCGAGCAATGCGGGAATTCGATTCCGCCGATGATGAATGGTGTCTGCGGCAATTGCGGCGTCTGCCAGGAATGTGGTGTTCCGACCCAATACGGAACTTGCGGCGGCTGTGGTACTGGCTGCCTCGGTGGCTTGGGCCGAGGCTTTGGCTGCGGCTTTGGACACCATGGTGGCGGCTATGGTTATGGCGGCGGCTACGGCGGCGGCTACGGCGGTGGCTATGGCTATGGTGGAGGTTATGGCGGCGGAGGAGGTTACGGCGGAGGAAGCTCAGGCAAGGGCTTCCAAAGCTTCTGGCGTGACGTGAATGCCTGCTTCGACATGTGCTTCTACGGTGAGACCTTCGCTTACGGCCAAGGCAATAACGGCGGTGGCGGCTATGGCGGTGGCGGCTATGGCCAAGGTTACGGCCAGGGATACGGTGGCTATCCGTACGGGAATGGCTACGGCGGTGGCTATGGCAATGGCTACGGCGGCGGCTACAACATGCAGGCACCTTACAACGGCGGCTATTACAACGAGAGTTTGCCCGGGGTTTATGCTCCGGTGGTTCCTGAAGTGCCCGCGGTGGATGCGACCCAAATGCCGCTGGTACCGACTCCGGCTGTCCCCCATCAGGGTCACTAGTCCGGAGAGCTTTTGAAAAATGACACGCGGCGGACCAGCAGCCTCCATTTGCTGGCCCGTCGAGTCTTTCGCACCGGCCGGGGAGTCAATTTGATTCCCCGGCCGTTTTTTTAAACCGAGCCACCGACCGCAGTCCGTGAGGCTGCTGGATCATTTCTTCTCGCCGGCTTTCAACTGAATCCATGCCGTGACCGCTTCCAGCAGCTGCGGAGCGAGGGTCTCTTCTATTTGCTCGTACTCGGATGCAGCGCCCGACTGGCAACTCTGAAAGAGATGATTCAGCCCCGACAGCTCGCGAATCGTGAAGTCCGAATTACCTCCGGCTTTGAGCGCGGCTGCAATCGCCGGGAGGTTCAGACGTGCATCAACTTGCAGATCCTTCGAGCCGTTGACCGCCAACACTGGACACTTTACCCGCTCCAGGATTGGTCCCGGCTCGTGCGCCACAAACTGGCGGAACCAAGGAGTGTCCATCACCGCGAGGTTGGCTGACACCAGCGACTTGATCAGCGCCTGACTGGTCTCCGAATCGGGATCGGCCAGCGGATCATCGCCCGCGCTTCCAGCTTGCCCGGCCGGCGGCAAGAGCACACGGAGTCTCTGGCTCAACTGCTCGATCGCACGTTGTCCGAGCGTCGCCCGATCAGCGGCGGTGCCGGGTTCCTTAAGCAGCCCAATCAATGTTTCCTGCACCAGGCGCTGACGGGTCAAAGCCGCTTCATCAGCACCTTCAGCCTTGAGTAGCAGTTGCCCCTGCGAGTACAGAATCTGTTCGCCGTTAACGCCCGGTCCCGCGAGCAGTACGATCCAGGCAACGTCCGGATTCCGGGCCGCAGCCCAGGGGGCGATCAAGCCTCCTTCACTGTGGCCAATGATCCCGACACGACCGGAATCGATCTCGGTTCGGCCGTGGAGGTACGCGAACGCCGCCAGTGCGTCGCCCGTAAAGTCCTCTGTCGTCGCCGTCGCAAACTCACCCCCTGACTCGGCGACTCCGCGGTCGTCGTACCGTAGCACGGCGATCCCGGCTTTGGCCAGATGATCGGCCAGCACGTGAAACGGCTTGTGCTCAAGCAAAGTTTCATCGCGGTCCTGTGGACCGGAACCACTCACCAGAATTGCCGCCGGAAACGGGCCCGATCCCTCCGGGAGGGTCAGGGTTCCAGCGAGCTCAATCCCTGCGTCGGAATTGGCAAATCGCACTTCCTCACTGCGATAAGCAAAGGGTGGCCTGGGGGTCTGCGGGCGACGGCGAATCACCGCTGCCGCCACTTCGGGCTCGTCCCGCCACTGCAGCTGCAGCGGGAACTCGCCCGGGCCTTGCTTGTATTTTCCTTCCAGCCGTTTCCCGTCCGCCGTCTTGGTGCCGGTAAACGTCGCCCCCAGCGCCGGAACCGAAAACTCAACCTCGGCTCCAGTCAATTTCGCAGCGCCCCGAAAGCCACCAGCCGCCTGGCTGAGACTGTCAAAAATCAGCAACTGCTCGGGGTCATCGGTACGAAAAATCCGGAACTGTAATTTCAGCTTCTGGAGACCGGCATTCAGCGTTCCGACCCAAACTTCGTCGGGTTGCTCCCGGGGGACGGCATCAACCCGCTCAAAGCGCAGTGGCAAATTGGCCGGACCTTGCTTCCAGCTCCCGGTCACCACGTCGCCCGCCTCGTTCAGTTGGCCCGAGTAGACTGCTTTGGTCGACTTGACCTCAAATTCGAATACGCCGTCAGCCACTTTGAACCGATCCAGTTTGAACCGGGACGACCCCTCATCGAAACTGGTCAGTACAGCAGTCCGCTCGCTCCCTTGTTGGAAGACCTCCACCAAGAATCGAAACTCCCGTACCTCGGCATCGAGCTTGCCATACCAGAGCTCCGCAGCCGGTGGCTGGATATCCAACGGATTCTGAGCCAGCGCGGTGAGGTTGAGGAGCAGCAGCGGAAGGAGAGTGAGGAGGCGGAGCATAGTGTTCAGTTGTTGGTGAATGATGGTTAGTTGATGGTAATTAGGATGTCGCCAGCTTCGCCGAGAAGGTGGATTGCCATTAAATAACGCTGGCCAATCGGAATGCGGAACTCAGCCATTCCACGCTCCGCGAGCGTGGCTACGGCGAACAGGATTCCCACTTCCACATTCCGCATTTCTCCCGCTCACTCCTCATACCAGCAGCGAATGAACTGATGCCAGTGACTGGGATCCTCGCCGCTGATCCCCAAGGAGGCATCGACCGTTCCCTGTTCATAGCGGCTCCAGATATTCGGCAGGACGACCGTTTCGATATTCAGCAGCTTGACGGGATGGGTGGCCAGCCATTCATTGGCCGCTCGCAGGGCATCATCGATCGACTCGTACTCACCAGGGCGGAGAAACCCCGGGGGCGCTACTTGCTGCGGGACGAAATCGCGGAATTTGAGCATCAGTCCTAACTCTCCTTAGCCGGCTGATAGACCCGATTGTTCTGCAGGTAGATCTCGACTGAACGGGGTACGAGATAGCGCACACTTAATCCGGCCACCAAACGCCGCCGCAAGTCAGTACTGCTGATCTCAATCTGCCGAGCTTCGATGGCGGCCTGTCCGATCTCTGCCAGCCGCTCAGCCGGGACAAACTGGCGAAGCAAACCGAGCTCGGCCGGATGACCTGGCCGCTGATAGACCAGGGGTCGGGCGAGCCGACAAATCTCTTCGGGTTCCCGCCAACGGGCAAAATCCGCCAGCGAGTCGCCGCCGATGAGCAGAAACCAGTCGTGCCCCGGATGATTCGCCTGCAGATGTCGCAACGTCTCAACCGTATAGCTGACTCCGCCACGTTCCAGCTCGCATTCTTCGATTCGAAACGCGTCGTGTCCGGCCAACCCCAACTGGAGCATTTCCAACCGCTGGCGATTGGTCGCGACCGGCCCCTGCTGTTTCAACGGCGAAGTGGCGGCGGGCACGAACCAAACCTGATCCAGCCGGGCTTGCTCGCGACACTGTTCCGCTAGAATGAGGTGTCCCAGATGGAGAGGGTCAAACGAGCCGCCAAAAAGTCCAATGCGCATGGTTACCTTGCCAAGTGTTTCGAAAGTACTGCGGACCACGTCGCTATCGTAGCGAAGCCCCAGCCGGTTTGTTCAGTAGGCAAGCCGCTACGAAGTGGAAATCCCGCAAATGGAAGTCCGGGTACTGTTTCTCGTTTCGCTCACGAGGTCTGACTCCATTGGCAAGTGCCAAGGCCCCACCCACCCCCTCCGCACGCAGCACCACAGGCCAGAATGACTCAGCAAAGTCGGTTGTTTGACACCGAACCCGAACCGTGGCAACTCGACGATCAGGGAGACTGGATCGCCGCGCGGATCGTCTTTGCCGAACCACCCTTTGGGCCTTATGACTATCTCGTGCCAGGCGAACTCGAGCAGTCGCTGCAGGTCGGCGCCCGGGTCCGTGTGCCGCTCGGAAGAGGCGGGGGCCGGACAATGATTGGATACTGTATCGACAAGATTGGGATCAACCATCCGCTGCGCAAGGAAATCAACCCGGGGAAGCTCAAACCAATCCAGGCGGTGATTGATCCGCAGCCACTCCTGCGACCGGGACTCCTGCCGCTCGCCAAATGGATCAGCGAGTACTACCTCTGTCCGCTGGGCAGCGTGATCGAGACAGTGGTGCCCACCGGCGTTCGCGACCAGGCCGGCAGCCGCGAGTTGGTCTACTGGTACCTCGCACCGGAACACGAACACTCCTGGTCGAAACTGAAGCTGACGGAGCTGCAACGTCAGATTCTGGATG
>Ga0164293_10003646_pt1 | contig 13143 bp, 12 predicted proteins | sample GEODES118metaG_FD_111487 | JGI IMG/M metagenome (GOLD analysis project Ga0164293, IMG submission 111487) | Eutrophic lake water microbial communities from Lake Mendota, Wisconsin, USA - GEODES118 metaG | ecosystem: Environmental > Aquatic > Freshwater > Lake | place: USA: Lake Mendota... | reverse complement strand
TCGGTCGCGGTGGCCAACGCCCACGGCACCGTCACCGGCGCCGCCGGCGGGGTGCTGCTGCGCCCATTCGCCCGGCTGATCTCAGGCACCGGCGACAGCGTCACCACCTACGGCGAACCCTGGAACATGAACTAAGTACGGCGCAGACCAGAACGGGCCCCCGGCGAATCGCCGGGGGCCCGTTCTGGTTCTTCGTGCCGGATGACTACTTGCGGAGCTTCGTGATGTCGATGGCGCGCTCGAACTCCGGCGCGGTGTCATTGCCGCCGAGCGCGTCTCGAATCTCGGTGAGCAGACGGTTCGTCTTGTCGGCTGCCGGCTCAGCGGAACCCTTGGTGCGCATCTTGTTGTAGGGCACCACCACGAAGAAGTAGACGACCGCGGCCACCAGGACGAAGTTGATCGCCGCGGACAACAGCACGTTGAGGTCGATGGACTGACCCCCGCCGATGTTGATCTTGAGGATGCCGTACGACGCATCCCCACCCGCGCCGATCCGGTTGATCAGGGGCTGGATGATGCTCTCGGTGAACTTGGTGACCAGCGCGGTGAACGCGGTGCCGATGACCACCGCAACCGCCAGGTCGACGATGTTGCCGCGGGCGAGGAACTCCTTGAAACCTTTTAACACGGTGAGCCTTTCTTTGCTGAAATGTGCCGTCGAGCGACGAAAGCCTAGCGCACCGGGGGCGGCCGTCCGCGCGGGTAAACACACTGTTCAGTGGATTGTCAGGGTCACTTCCTGCACCAGTGTGGCCGCGGCAAGCGTGTGGGCGGCCGCGGCCGGCAGTGCCACCAGGACCACTCTGCCGTCGCCGGCGGCGGCCGACACGAGCACCACCACTGCTCCGACCGCCAATAATCGGGGACGCGCCGTACTGTCGGCCGGCGGTGCGCCCAGGATGTCGACGACATCGCCGGGGCGGATCAGGTCCAGCACCGCAGCGTCGGCGAGGTGAACCGGCACCGTCCGGGCGTTCGGGCCGACGCTCAGGCCGGTCAGTCTGGACCCCAGCACACGGGCGTCGGTCAGGATCTCCCCGCGCCGGGACGGACCGGCCAGCGTGGCGCCCACTGCCGCATCCAGGGTGGTCACGGCGCCGTCGGGAAGAGTGCCGGCCGGGCGACTACTCAGGGCGACGTCGTCGGGCGTCACGGTGATTCCGGGGGCGAGGTCACGGGTGGCCACCACGACCTCGCGCGACGTACTGTGCGGGTCCGGTCGCCACGCGGCAACACCTGCCAGTAGGACCAAGACTCCCGCGGCGATGCGCCGCGCCAGTGCCGTGCGGGCAAAGTCGGGCTTGATTGCGCGTGAAATTCGGCTCAGCACAGTGGGATTGAGCGAGTCACCCATGCCGGCCACGGTAAGGCCGCGGCAGGCGCTAGGCCGTCCGGGTGCTCGCGAGGCTGTGGATAACGCCTAACCGGCGGTGGCGGCCGGGGTGGAACTGGTTGGCGTCGATGAGGCCGAGGATGACGTGGACCCAGACGGGGTGTCCGAACCCGACGACTTCTCCGCCGACGATGAGGCCGAGGAACTTGCCTTCTCCGAACTCGAGGAATCCGCAGCCACCGTGGCGGACTTACCGCCCTCCCGGCTGTCGGTGCGGTAAAAACCGCTGCCCTTGAACACCACGCCGACCGAGTTGAACAGCTTGCGCAGCCGGCCCGAACACTGCGGACAACTCGTCAGCGCGTCGTCGGTGAAGGCCTGGACGGCGTCGAACCGGTTGTCGCACTCGGTGCAGGCATAGCTGTAGGTCGGCACATCAACCTCCGGGAAAGACTGGTTTTTAGCACTCTACCGCGTCAAGTGCTAGCACCGCCATGTAGCGGGATCAGCCCACCGCCGGGAGTGAGCACGTGGGTCATCGGCACATCGTGGGGTTCACGAGGCAGTTCATCGACAAGGTCGACGTCGCGCACCACCGCCACCAGGTGTGTCCCCGGGGCGCACAGCGGTAGTGACCGGTCGTAGAAACCGCCGCCCCGGCCCAGGCGCACGCCGCGACGGTCGACCGCCAGGGCCGGCACCAGAACGACGTGCGCCTCAGCAAGCGCGGACGCCGGCAGTGCCGCTCCGGCGGGTTCGGTCAGTCCGAACCGCGCCGCGCTCAGCCGGCCGGCAACGTAGCGGCCCCACTGCAGCGGCAGGTGTTCACCGGCCGGGCCGGTAGACACCACCGGGAGGAGGACCGTTTCGCACAGATCGGCAAGAACGTCGAGCATTTCCAGCGAACCGGGTTCGGTACGGGTAGGGACATAGGCGGCGACAATCAGGGCGTTGCCCACCGTCTCGGGAAGGTGGCCGCAGATCTGCTGGGACTCCACCCGGCGCACGTCGTCGGGTACCGCGCGGCGGGCGGCGAGCAGTTCGCTGCGTAGCGACTGTTTGCCATCGTCGGCCATGCCCTACACCTTGGCAGCGGCACCGTTTCAGCGCCACCGCCCCGGCGGGTTATTGTCTTGGCCATGCTCAGCAAGCGGGTGCCGATTCCGCGTACCGCGATCGTGCCGGCGGCGGGCCTGGGCACCCGGTTCCTGCCGGCCACCAAGACGGTGCCGAAGGAGTTGCTGCCAGTCGTCGACACCCCGGGCATCGAGCTGGTGGCCGAGGAGGCCGCCGAAGCCGGAGCCGAGCGACTGGTGATCGTCACCTCCGAGGGCAAAGACGGCGTCGTCGCGCACTTCGTCGAGGATCTGGTGCTTGAGGGCACCCTGGAGGCCCGCGGCAAAAAAGCCATGCTGGCCAAGGTCCGCAAGGCGCCGGCGCTGATCAAGGTCGAATCAGTGGTGCAGGCCGAACCCCTCGGACTCGGACACGCCGTGGGCTGTGTCGAACCGCTGCTCTCACCCGATGAGGACGCCGTCGCGGTGCTGCTGCCCGACGATCTGGTGCTCCCCACCGGTGTCCTGGTCACGATGGCCAAAGTCCGCGCGAAGCGGGGCGGAACCGTACTGTGCGCCTTCGAGGTCGACCCCGACGAGGTCAGCGCGTACGGCGTCTTCGACGTCGAACCGGCGCAGGACACCACCAACCCGGACATCATGCGGGTCAAGGGAATGGTGGAGAAGCCCCCCGTCGACAAGGCGCCGTCGCGCTACTCCGCGGTCGGCCGCTATCTGCTGGACCGCGCCATTTTCGACGCACTGCGACGGGTCGACCCGGGTTCGGGCGGGGAGATTCAACTCACCGACGCCATCGCACTGCTGATCGCCGAAGGTCACCCGGTACACGTCGTGGTGCATCATGGTTCTCGACACGACTTGGGAAATCCCGGCGGCTATCTGAAGGCTGCGGTTGACTTTGCGTTGGACCGTGACGACTACGGCCCCGATCTGCGGCAGTGGTTGGTGCAACGGTTGGCTCAGACCGACCGCTAGGGGTGCGGCACGCCGGTCCGTGAGGCGGGAGAGGCAGCCCCGTCAGAAAGGCAGCACTGTGCGTTCGGTCGAGGAACAGCAGGCCAGGGTGACGGCCGCCGCTGTCGCGCCGAGGCCCGTCCGGGTACCCATCGCAGAGGCGCAGGGCCTGATGTGTGCCGAGGAAGTGGTGACCGAGCAGCCCATGCCGGGCTTCGACCAGGCCGCCATCGACGGCTACGCGGTGCGCAGTGTGGATATCAGTACCGCCGGCGACGGTGCGCAGGTCGTGTTGCCGGTGATGGGTGTGATCGAGGCGGGCGACCGGATGCCCACCCGGTTGCAGCCCAACCAGGCCGCCCGCATCCAGACCGGGGCGTCGATGCCCACCCTGGCCGACGCGGTGTTGCCGTTGCGCTGGACCGACGGCGGTGCGACCCGGGTGCAGGTGCTGCGCGGAGTCCGCTCCGGTGCCTACGTGCGTCGCATCGGCGACGACGTCCAGCCCGGCGACGTGGCTGTGCGCGCCGGGGCGATCATCGGCCCGGCCCAGGTCGGTCTGCTCGCGGCCGTGGGCCGCGAGCGGGTGCTGGTCCATCCCAAGCCGCGGGTCTCGGTGATGAGCGTGGGGGCGGAACTCGTCGACATCTCCCGGACCCCCGGCAACGCGCAGGTCTATGACGTCAACTCCTATGCCCTTGCGGCCGCCGCTCGCGACGCCGGGGCCGAGGCCACCCGGATCGGCATCGTGAGCACCGACCCGCAGGAACTGCGTGAGGTGGTCGAAAGCCAACTCAGCCGCAGCGAAGTGGTGGTGATCGCCGGAGCGGTCGGGGGTGCGGCGGCGGAGAACCTGCGCGCGGTGCTGTCCCAGCTGGGCAACATGGAGGTCAGCCGGATCGCGATGCACCCCGGGTCGGTGCAGGGCTTCGGTCAGCTTGGGCCAGAAGGGGTTCCGACGTTTCTGCTGCCGGCCAACCCGGTCAGTGCGCTGGTCGTTTTCGAAGTCATGGTGCGTCCGCTGATTCGGCTGTCGCTGGGCAAGCGTCAGCCGATGCGGCGGTTCGTTCGGGCGCGGACGATCGCCCCGATCGTCTCGGTGCCCGGCCGGACCGGTTTTCTGCGCGGCCAGTTGCTCCGCGACCAAGACACCGGCGATTATCTGGTCGAAGCCATCAGTGAGGCTGCGGGCGGGTCATCGCATCTGCTCGCATCCCTGGCGGAGGCGAACTGTCTGGTGGTGGTGCCCAGCGAGGTCGCCGAGATTCCGGCCGGCGAGTTCGTTGATGTGGCCTTCCTGGCTCAGCGCGGCTGACGGCCGGGAACCCTGCCGTGAGTGTGTGGGGGCGAGGTGCTGCGCATCCGGGCTGGCCGGCCGCGGTGGGGCCGTTGCGGGTGCCCGGCGGTGTTGTCCGGCTGCGGCCGGCGCGGATGCGGGATGCCGCGAACTGGAGTCGCACCCGGCTGGCCGAGCGGGACAATCTGGAGCCCTGGGAACCGTCGGCGGACCTGGATTGGGTTCAGCGCCATAGTGTTTCGGCCTGGCCCCCGATGTATTCGGGGCTTCGGGCCGAGGCTCGGAAGGGTCGCATGCTGCCCTACGTCATCGAGGTGGATGGCCACTATCGTGGCCAGTTGACGGTCGGCAATGTCTCACACGGTGCGCTTCGGTCGGCCTGGATCGGCTACTGGGTTTCCAGTGAAGTCACCGGAGCCGGGGTGGCCACCGGCGCCCTGGCCTTGGGGCTCGACCATTGTTTCGGACCCGTCGGCCTGCATCGCGTCGAGGCGACCGTGCGACCGGAGAATGCCGCGAGCCGCAGGGTCCTGACCAAGGTGGGCTTCCGGGAGGAGGGCCTACTCAAGCGCTACCTCAACGTCGACGGCGCCTGGCGGGATCACCTTCTGGTGGCCATGACGGTCGAGGAGTTGGACGGTTCGGTGGCGGCCGCACTGGTCCGGCGGGGACTTGCGCGCTGGGTCTGAATCCGACACGGCTGTTACGAATGTGACATTTGAGGCTGTTGGTGCTTGTCCTTCGGGAATTACACGTGTGTAATTGGTCCGGCGCGCCGCCAATGATGGCGGACGTCACGGACCTAGCCTGGTTCGGGAAAGGAGCAGGCCTCATGCCAAGCATCCCCCAGTCACTTCTCTGGATCTCACTCGTGGTGCTGTGGCTATTTGTCCTGGTGCCGATGCTCGTCAACAAACGCGACACCGTCCGGCGGACAAGTGACGTCGCGTTGGCCACCCGCGTGGTCAACAACGGTGCCAAGTCCCGGCTGATCCGGCGCAGCGGTCCGTCCGCCGGCCACCGCCACGACCCGGACTGGCGGCCTGTCGAGGAGTTCGTCGAGGACTATCCCGATATCGACGACGACGCTGTCGGCGAAGTGGAGGACTTCGCGAATCAACGCGAAATGATCCGGGAGTATGACGACGCCGTCCGCGACGCCCGGGTCGGTAGCCGGTCCCGGTCGGTCATGGTTGTCGCCGCGGTGCGGGAACAATCCTTTGTCGAGCACGATTACCTCGACGTCGATGTGGTGGATGAGAACTCCGGTGCGCTGCCGGTGGGTGGCGCCGGCGTGCAGGGCAGCCCTTTCGATTCGCTGCGGCCCGACCAGCCTCCGGTCGAGGGGGATGCTGTGCGCGGGGAATTCACCGAGGTCGAGGTAGAGGTCGACGCCGTTGCCGAAGCAGCCGAACCCGTCGAAGTCCTCAACGTTTCCGCCCAGCCCGCAACCCCCGGCGATGACACAGAAGCAGAGCGCAACGCTGCTGCCGATAAGAGCTCAGCCGGTGAGAAGAACGCCGGCGAGTACGAATACATCGACGACACATCAGGATTAGAGGCCGAAGCCGCGGACGACGACGACCGTGTCGCGCCGCTAGGTTCCCGTTCCTCCTCCAGTCGGCAGCGGCGGCTGTCCACCGATACCGCCGCCGCGGTCAGTGCGCGCAAGTACCGCTTCCGCAAGCGGGTGCTGATGGTGATGGCCGCGCTGATGATGCTCAGCGCAGTGCTGTCGTTCACGGTCAGCCCCGCGCTGTGGTGGTCCTGCGGTGCGGTTGCGACGGTGACGGCGCTCTACCTGGCTTACCTGCGCCGCCAGACCCGCATCGAGGCCCAGGTGCGGCGTCGCCGCCAACACCGCACTGCGCGGGTACGCCCCGTCGCCGACGAAGCGACCGCGCCGCGCAGTCCGGAGGTCGACTTCACCGAGTTCCCTACCCGGGTCCAGCGCCTTGGAGCAGCGGTGCTGGACATCGACGACGAGGATCCGGTTTTCGAGCACCTCGACGAGGTGCCGTACAGCCGTCGGCACTACGGCCGCCCGCAGGCGCCGTCTCGGGACCTGCCGAGGGCGTCGGGTCAGTAGGAACCCTCAACCGTCCAGGCTGGTAATCTCCTTCCCACTACGGGGCTATGGCGCAGTTGGTAGCGCGACTCGTTCGCATCGAGTAGGTCAGGGGTTCGATTCCCCTTAGCTCCACCACTGTGGCGACCTCGCCGCACACGCAGTGCGGGGTCTCCGTGACTTTGGGCAATTCCGGGAACTTGGGGCAATGATGCGTCGGCATGTCGCTGGCCGCGCCGAAAAGAATCCGGAAATTCCCAGCTCAAGCCCGTTCCAGTGAAAGTGTGACGTATTCGACGGCGATAGTGAGCCGCCAATGCGTCCTTCGTCGATATCTCTCCGTTATGTTTTCGTGATGCTTTCGAATAGGTCATGTGATGTGCGGAATGGGTTATCGGGTCTCGCTGCAGCGCTCATTGTTTCGGCTTCTTTGGTGACCGCCCCGGCCATCGGCGCCGATCCTGGGCCCGCCGAGCAACCCAGCGGCCCGGTTACGCATCTGTCGGCGTCCTCGGGGAGCGTGGTGCGTGGCGCAGCACCGGCCGACCTGACCACTGGCCTCCCAGCTGAACTGCCCGCCGGTGCACCCGTCGTGGTCCCGGCCGCACGCGTGGACAACCCCGCGATGCTGCCGCCCGGCGACGCCCCCGAACAAGGTTTGCAGGTCAAGACACTCCTGGCGGCCCGCAGCATCAGCGCCGACTTCCCGCAGATCACCTCGATGATCGGGGTGCGCCCGGACGCCAAGCCGTGGCATCCGCGGGGCCTGGCGATCGACGTGATGATTCCCAATCCCGGCAGCGCTGAGGGAATCGCCCTCGGCGATGCGATCCTGGACTACGCCATGCGCAATGCCGACCGGTTCGGTCTGCAGGACGTGATCTGGCGCGGCGTGTACTACACGCCCGCCGGGCCCAGCGGATCGGGCTACGGTCACTTCGACCACGTGCACATCACCACCACCGGCGGTGGTTACGCGGGCTGACCGCGGGCGACTTTCGCCCGGAGGCGGTGCGGGGGACGGTTACTTCTTCTGCAGTGCGCGGGCGAGTCCGTTGTTGATGGCCTTGAGCGTCGAAATTCGGGCGAACTGCTTGTTGTTGGCGGGAATCACATGCCAGCGCGCCCGGTCGGTGGTGGTGCGCAACACCATCTGGTCGACGGCCTGGACGTAGTCGTCCCAGCGTTCCCGGTTGCGGTAGTCCTCTTCGGTGATCTTGTGCTTCTTGTATTCGGTGTCCTCACGTGCCTTGAAGCGGGAGAGTTGCTCCTCGGGAGATACGTGTAGCCAGAACTTGGCCACGTAGTTCCCGTGCTCGACCATCTGCGCCTCGAAGTCATTGATCTCGTCGAAAGCCCGTTGCCACTCCGCGGGATGGGCGAACCCCTCCACTCGTTCCACCAGCACCCGGCCGTACCAGGTGCGGTCGAAGATGACGAACTTGCCCGCCGGCGGCAGATCACGCCAGAACCGCCACAGGTAGTGGTACTTGCGCTCTTCCTCAGTGGGCGAAGCCACCGGGATGACCCGGTAGTCGCCCGCTTCCAGCGCCCCGGTGATGCGACGGATCACCCCGCCCTTGCCGGCGGCGTCCCAGCCCTCGAAGGCCAGCACCGTGCCGATCCCACGCTTGCGGGCCTCCATGGACTGCTTCTTGAGTTTGGCCTGCTCCTTGGCCAACTGCTCGCGGTATTCCGCTTTAGTGATCGTCTGATCCAGGTCCACCCCGGAGAGGACGTTTGCCGCCGCGTCGTAGTCGCCGAATACCGACGCGGCCAGCGCCGGTCCGCGGTGCGACTCCGCTTCGCCGAGTCGGGCGGTCATGGCGGACAGGATCGTCTTCGCGACAGTCAGGTCGCGGTACCGCGAGTCGGTGGACTCGACGATCGTCCACGGTGCTCCGGGCCCACTTGTTTCGCGCAGAATCCGCTCGGCGATGGGTAGCACTGGTCCGAGGCTGTCCAGTGCCGACCAGTCGCGCTTGTCCACCTGCCAGCCGGCGTGCGGATCCTTGGCGGCCTTCTTCAGTTTCTTCTTCTGCTCCTTGGCCGGAGTGTGCAGGAAGAACTTCAGGATCAGCGCGCCGTCGACCACCAATTCGTTCTGCATGTTGGCGATATGGCGCAGCCAGATGGAGAAGTGCGGCTCGTCGATCTCACCGTGGGCACGTTGGATCGCCGCGCGCATCAGACCGCCGACAAAGAACGCGGCCCGACCCTTGGGCGGCAGCGACCGCCACAGCCGCCACAGCTGGGGTCGCTGCAGCTCCTCCTCGGTGGGATCGGCGAATACCCGGGTGTCGGCGAATCGGGAGTCCATCCACTCGTTGAGCCGATTCACAAGTTCGTTGGCCGCCAGCCTGTCGTCGCCGGCGATCCAGATGATGACCGGGAAGTCGGCGCTGCGCAGGTCGTACTGGGCGTTGATCAGTCCGAGACGTAGCTCTGGGATAGCCGCCTCGTAGTCGTCCTTGCTGACCTTGTTGCCGACTTCGCACACCTCAAGCACGCCTGACTCCCTCTTTCCGCATGGTTAACGAAAGGTGAACTCACCCTCTCACCACCGGGGGGCCGACGGGGCTGCTTTCCTAGGTTGCGCTTCGCTCGTCGCTTTCCAGAGCGTCGAGCACCAAGATCCGCGCGCCGATCTCTTCAGACTCCGAGACCGCATATTCGGTGCTGCCGATACGCAGCAGTTCGCTCAGTGTTTCTTGATCGTACTGGGCCGGTTGGGTGGAATCGATGAAGTCCTCGATGAGTTCGACGAACCGCTCCGGGTAGTCGTGATACGGGAAATGTCCAGAGTTCGCGAACACCTCGAGTCGCGAGCCGGGCATCGCGGCATGCACCATGTGTGCATGGGAAACCGGGATAACGACATCTTTGTCGCCCCAAACCAGTTGCACCGGAATGTATTCCGTCAAGTAACAACGGTCCAGCATGGTGACGACTTGTCCGCGCCAATCCACCACCGCGCGCAGGGTCCGGGTGAAGGCGGCCGAGGCGGTCGGCTCGGGAAGCTCGGCGAGGATCCGAAGCGCGTTGGGGATGTCGCGCCCGATCCCGGTCGACCCGGCCACGGTTGTCAGCAGATTTCCGAACATTTGCAGAGTTGGCATAACCAGCGGAAGTCGTAGCAGGGCAAGCGCCTCTCCGCCACCGGGCATCGCCGCCAGCCGCAGCGCGATGTTGACTTCCTTGGTTACGCCGCCGGAACTGACCAGGATCAGCCTGTCCACCAGATGCGGGAACTGGTAGGCGAACTGCATGGCCACCCCGCCGCCGAGCGAGTGGCCCACTACGGTCACCTTGCTGATCCCCAGCACGCTGAGCAGATCGCGCATGCCGTTGGCATAGGCGGCCACCGAGTAGTCCGCCCGAGGCTTGTCGGACTGGCCGTGGCCCAGCAGGTCGGGTGCGACCACGGTGAACCGGCGGGCGAGCTTGGCGTGCACCGGTTGCCAGGCTGCGGAGTTATCACCGACGCCGTGGATCAGCAGGATTGCCGGGCCGGAGCCCGCGATGCGGTAGGCCCGCCGGTAGCCGTGGATGGTGAGGAATCTCAGTTCCGGCGCCGGCTCGACAACGTCGTCAGGCTGCGGTTCAGGATGGGGATGTGCCATATCCACCTCGCCGTCCGGGCCGGCCGACTCTGATACCGGCGACGGATGAATCCTAGGCGCGTCGTGGTGCCCAGGCCACTCGAACGGGGGGTGTCGCGCTATTCGTTGTCGCCGCCGGTGGCCAGCGTGGCGGCCATCGAGGCGTCGGTCTGCACCCCTCGCGCCGCCGGCCACACCCAATCCCGCACCTCAGGAATGTCGTCGCCGTGCGCCCGGGTGTATTCCCTGGCCTGGATGCGTTTGTCCTGCATCTGTTGGCGCAGTCCGGCGTAGCGCGAGCCCAGGCCCGCAACCCGGTCGATCACGTCGATCACCAGGTGATAGCGGTCCAGGTCGTTGAGCATCACCATGTCGAAGGGCGTGGTGGTGGTGCCCTCCTCCTTATAGCCCCGGACGTGAATCCGGGCGTCGTTGCTGCGGCGGTAGACCAGGCGATGGATCAGCCAGGGATAGCCGTGGTAGGCGAAGATCACCGGCTTGTCGGCGGTGAAGACCGTGTCGAACTCGCGGTTGGACATCCCGTGGGGATGTTCGCTCTCATCCTGTAGACGCATCAGGTCGACGACGTTGACGAAGCGCACTTTCAAGTCCGGGATGTGCTGACGGAGCAGGTCGGCGGCGGCCAGTGCCTCCAGGGTCGGGACGTCACCGGCAGCGGCAAGCACCACATCGGGGTCGCTGCCGTGCTGCTCGGTGCCGGCCCAGGCCCAAATGCCCAGCCCCCGGGTGCAGTGCGCGACCGCCTCATCCATGGTCAGGAAGTTCGGATGCGGTTGCTTTCCGGCGACCACCACGTTGACGTACTGCCGCGACCGCAGGCAGTGGTCGTAGGTGGACAGCAGGGTGTTGGCGTCCGGGGGTAGGTAGACCCGGACTACCTCGGCGCTCTTGTTGACCACATGGTCGATGAAGCCCGGATCCTGGTGGCTGAACCCGTTGTGGTCCTGGCGCCAGACATGGCTGGAGAGAAGGTAATTCAAGCTCGCGATCGGGCGGCGCCACGGGATCTCATTGGTCACCTTGAGCCACTTGGCGTGCTGGTTGAACATCGAGTCGATGATGTGGATGAACGCCTCGTAGCAGTTGAACAGACCGTGCCGGCCGGTCAGCAGATAACCCTCGAGCCAGCCCTGCATCTGGTGCTCGGACAGCATCTCGACGACCCGTCCGGCGCGGGCCAGGTGGTCGTCGACCTCGGGGCCGAAGAACTCGGCGTTCCACTGCTTGTCGGTGACCTCGAAAACCGACTGCAGCCGGTTGGAGGCTGTCTCGTCGGGGCCGAAGATGCGGAAGTTGTCGGGGTTGAGCCGCACCACGTCGGTCAGCCACTGGCCCAGCACCCGGGTGGCCTCGGCGAATGACCCACCCGGTGAAGGCACATCGACGCCAAAGTCGCGGAAGTCGGGCAGGCGAAGGTCCTTGAGCAGCAGTCCGCCGTTGGCGTGCGGGTTGTCGCTCATCCGCAGCGGGCCGGCCGGGGCGAGTTCGGCGATGGACTCGTGCAGCCTGCCGTTCTCGTCGAACAGTTCATCGGCGCGATAGGAACCCAGCCAGTCGGCGAGCACCTGCAGATGCTCCGGGGTGTCCCGCGCGCTGGCCAATGGAACCTGATGGGCACGCCAGGATCCGGTGGTCTTCTTTCCGTCGATGTAAGCCGGCCCGGTCCAGCCCTTGGGGTGCCGGAAGATGATCATCGGCCAGCGGGGCCGCGACTCGTCTCCGGCTGCGGCGTTGGCCTTGATCGCGGCGATCTCGTCGAGTACGTCGTCGAGCAAGCGGGCGAACCGGCGGTGGGCATCGATGTGCTCCCCGACGTCTCCTGAGTCCTCCTTCACGTCGAAGAAGTACGGATTGTGGCCGTAGCCCACCATCAGGCTGCGCAGCTCGTCCTGCGGAATGCGATCCAGCACAGTGGGATTGGCGATCTTGTAGCCGTTGAGGTGAAGGATCGGCAGCACGACGCCGTCTTTGGCCGGATGCATGAACTTGTTGGAGTGCCAACTGGTGGCCAGCGCGCCGGTCTCCGCCTCCCCGTCGCCGACCACCGCGGCGACCAGCAGGTCGGGGTTGTCGAAGGCCGCGCCGTAGGCATGCGACAGCGCGTAGCCGAGTTCGCCGCCCTCATGGATGGAGCCGGGTGTCTCCGGAGCGACGTGGGAGGGGATGCCGCCGGGGAAGGAGAACTGGCGGAACAACCGGCGCAGGCCCTCGGCGTCCTGGGTGATGTCCGGGTAGTACTCGGTGTAGCTGCCGTCGAGGTAGGCGTTGGCCACCAGGCCGGGACCGCCGTGGCCCGGTCCGGTGATGTAGATGGTCGACTGGCTGCGGTCCTTGATGGCCCGGTTGAGGTGGGCGTAGAGGAAGTTCAGGCCCGGGGTGGTACCCCAGTGTCCGAGCAGTCGGGGCTTGACGTCGTCGCGGTTCAGGGGTCTGCGCAGCAACGGGTTATCGATCAGGTAGATCTGTCCGACCGACAGATAGTTCGCGGCTCGAAACCAGCCGTCGATCCGCCCGATCACCTCATCGCTCAACTCGCCGTGTGAGCCTGAGCGCCAGGAGCTTTCAGTCGTCGCGTTCATCTTTCCCCTGCTGTCTCTACTGGTGTGGTGTCACTGGCCCTTGATGGTCACCGGTTGGACGTTCCAGATCTCGTCGCAGTACTCGGCGATCGAGCGATCCGAGGAGAACTTCCCACTGCGGGCGCTGTTGAGGATCGACATCCGCGCCCAGGTATTCCGGTTGTGCCAGGTGCGGTCGACCTCCGCCTGGCAGCGGATGTAGTCGGCATA